>Ga0209511_1000804_pt1 | contig 29476 bp, 22 predicted proteins | sample SSSSmetaG_FD_184141 | JGI IMG/M metagenome (GOLD analysis project Ga0209511, IMG submission 184141) | Glacier valley bacterial and archeal communities from Borup Fiord, Nunavut, Canada, to study Microbial Dark Matter (Phase II) - ​SSSS... | ecosystem: Environmental > Aquatic > Freshwater > Ice >... | reverse complement strand
AGCCTACATTCTTGCCAAAGTAAATTCGGTTCGACATTTACTTTGACAAACGCATTGTTCAAGTGAGTTTCTGGTTTTCGCCAGAGAAACTTCTATAGTTAACTGGAATTTAAGTTGGCAAATAAATTTCAAATAAATTGTCACAAGATTTTTGTGACCTTCTACCGATTTGAATTGTTATAATAGTGAAGGGAGGTTAATCATGGAAAATGTACAGTGCACTGAACAATGGATTTCAAAGGATTGGATTTTAGAGAGATATGAATTATACAAAACGATGTTGTTTCGTATCGCCTTTTCCTATTTAGGCAACAAACATGATTGCGAGGATATATTGCAAGAGACCTTTATAAAGCTATGTTATCACGCTCCCGATTTTCCAAGTAACGAGGACGAAAAAAGATGGGTCATCCGTATTACAATCAATCTCTGTAAAAATCATCTGAAAAGTTTTTGGAATAACAAAAAAATAAATCTTGAAGAACTTGAAGAATACGCTTATGAGCCTGAAGAAAAGGATGTATTGCTGGACATCCTTCGCTTACCCGAAAAATACAAAAATGTCATCCACTTATATTATTTTGAAGGATATAAGATATCAGAAATCACAGAAATTTTACAACTAGGAGAATCAGCAGTGAAGATGAGATTAAAACGTGGGCGGGAATTATTAAAAATCGAATTGGAGGATTCTAAATGAAAGAAAATGAATTTCGAGCGATCATGTCAAAAATAGATACCGATTCTTCTACGGATCGAAAAATAACAGAACAGCTCCTTAACTATCAAGGGATTTCAAAATTAGACTATACCATAATGAAAAGGAATAGGCAGTCTATCTTATTTTTCATAAAAAGGGGGAAACAGTACTTTGCCAATGTGTCAAAGGTTGCAGTTGCTATTGTTTTATTGACAATAGTGGGTACAGCGACAGCCTGGGCCGCCGCCAGTTACTTCGCAAAATCATATAACGTAGATATTCAGGTGAAAACCGTAGAAGATTTAAAGCCATTACTTAAAGATTTTGAATATTCCACAAGTAAGACATTTGGAGCTTATAAAAATGAGAGAACTATATATACAGACCCATCTGGAAACGTATTTGATTCCGACATCGATGGTATATTGAGAGATGGGTATGGAAATGCCCTAGCTGTTAAAGATGTATATGATCCTGTCAAAAGTGGCAATGAAGTATTTGCTGTACTTGGTCTTCCTAATTTAGTTCCAACCTATCTACTGGACAATTATACTCTTGATCCCAGTGGATATAGCTATACAGAGCAGGAAGCTACTGAATTCAAATGTGTAAGAGCACTCTTTTGGCATGGTACGAAAGCTGTTGATATTGCCTATGAACCTATCAAGGATTCAGAGAACTCCAATACATCAACTTATATCATTGGCGTAGGCGAGCTAGATACTTCCAACTATATTAAAAGCACCTATATCACTAAGAGCGGTTTAATTTGCAATATTTTAGATTTGCAGGATGAGCTTACTATTTCGGCTGAAATACATTTTGAAAGCAATACTTTAGGTGAAGGATCCTATATTCTGAGCTTTACTAAGATAGAAATGGACGAAATTGAATCAATTTTAGACAGTATACCAATTTCATCAACAGAATGAACCATACAGAAAAATAGGCCAATGCATAATAGTCTACTTAACTATTATGCATTGGCCCTATTATCATATATCTGCTAGACTGAGTAAATTCTTTGTACCTATGATTGTAACATTTACTTTTTAATGTCTATGTCTTTGTGTTATAAGCAAGCGGTTTTTATGGTGATACCATTAACTTCCACCTGATCACTTATTTCTATAACCAAACATTTGCGTCCATCCACTATTTTTGTTTGCACCAAATCAATACGTTCAGGATTGACTTTAATAATAACATCCGCTGTTTTCACTTCAAAAACCCTGGTGTTTGCTAAATTACCGGCCAATAGCGATACATTTTTGCCAGCCATTTCTTCATAATTTCTATCAAAGTCTTTTAGCTTTTCTTCATCCACACCACTATCTGTAAGTAGATTTTTTACCTCTGCTTTATCCAAGGTAAGTGGTTCTGGAATATCTTTATGTTCTTCAATTATTTCATTTAACTTTTCATGTATGTTCCTGACTATTTCATAGTTACAATCATCACCGAGGGTTTCTTCGATCAGCGACTGGAAAGTTTTCTTCTGATCGCCTGCAGACAATGGCATCTCACAGCCAAGGAGCTGATTTACAAAATCATTATGTAACTCTTCCGAATCTTTTGAATAGTATAATATACTGTGTATATCAGTGCTTCGGTCATTAAATGCAGGAAACAAAAATCCGTTACTAGGCGCTCCCACAACCCAGTCCTGTATACGTTTCTGAAACAGATTAGCTTCTGTATTATAGCTTAATCCCGGTTTAGAAAGATTGACCGGACATATTGAGCAAAGAATATAACTATACACTTCATCGGAAGCATCTTCCATCATGATTTTATCATTGGTTTTTCCAGGAACATCATAAGCGGCACAAACCAATAAAATCAGGTAGTTACCTACATAGGCATACATCTGGATTACCTTATCATAAAACTCATCAATGATAGTTTCATCCTTAAGATTACTATCTCTAAGTTTCAGAATGAATTCCTGTGTTCCTCCATCAAATTCAGTAGAAGTAGGAAATTCCATGTTTATCAGATTTTTACCGATAGTTCCGGATACTGTTTTCTTAAAGATTTCAAAGTATTTAAATGTCTCTTCCTCTGGTAAACACAGGAAAGAATCTGTAAACTTTGTTTTTATATCTTTCTCCCCATCAACATAACAGCCACTTACTTTCGTTATTGTGCAGTTCTCATGTGTGAATTGTTTTTTTATTTCTGATATTTCACTTTTTATCATCCTTAATCTCCTTATCCATAACACTATCTGTAAATTCAATATGATCTCTTAATTATTCTTCATGTAATGATCAAACACATAACTTAGGCTCTTAAAACCCAAATAGTAGTTTACCATGTCAAAATTTTATTATCAAGCTTTTTGGAGACAATTCTACTGTTGGTATAGGTGAAATTAGTATCGTTATGGCGTTAACTAAATATATCATCCCATAAAACATTGTTTGTTTTATATCCATCTAAATTCTTTTTATTTATAGTTATTTCAAAAAAGTCTCCCATAACATGAGGAATACTTACAGAGATTACGAGAGAATCCTCGGTTAAGTACGAGTAGACCGCGAGGTTATTATCGATGCCGTTAGTATCAGCATTTGTTAAATTTGTTATCCAGCCAGCGGTGTCATACTCATGAAGTAATTCCTCAAGTGCTTCTTTCTGCTCGGGTGTGATATCATAAAACATCGAACTGTACGTGCCGCTTTTAAATACATCAACAAAGCCCTCGTTAATGTTTATAAGGTCTTTCAATTCAACAACCTTCTGATTCTTTACATCGATATTCGTTGTATATAAAAAGTTATTCGGGTGCGCGGCTCCGTCAACATAGCTGTATCCGATGTATCTAATGCTGATTAGTCCGAAACTACGATACATAACTTCATAATTCAATTCATATGTTATCTCTCCTGCCTCGCTTATAAGGTAGTCTTTATCTTTCATTGCATTTTCCTTAATGATCACATTAATGCTGTTTTGAGTATCCTTATCGGATAGATTAACAAGCTGTGGATAGTCAATATCTATTTTCCCACTTGTCTCGTTCTTAGTCTCGAATTTATATTCTTCCGTTTCTCCTGCCTGTTGCGTTTTCCCTGTTGGAGCGGCAGTACCTTCGCTGTTCTCCGTCCCTTGTTTATTTTCTGGTAAAACAGTATCTGCTTCATCCATCTCTGTCATCAGCACTTCGTCTGTTGTTGGCTCATCTTCACTACTTCTTGTGCACCCTGTTAGACATCCCCCAAATGAAATCAACAGACACAATGCAAAAATTAATGTAACTGCCTTCATTATTTACCTTCTTACATTCTTTGTTTTGCTTTTATTATAGCATAAAAGATCTATACACTCTATATTATCAACAAAATTTACCTATCGCTAAGATCTCCCCTGGTAAGAACGCAATCTTTCTCTCCATCTATCTGCCACATTTAACCCTTAAAGATTGCGCCCATGCTGGGCGCACCATAAAAAAAATAAGGATAGGACCAAAAGTCCTATCCTTATTTTAGCTGGAGATGACGGGAGTCGAACCCGTGTCCAAAACTCCGCAACAAGGCTTTCTACATGTTTATCTTATTTTCAGTACCACTCAGATGTTAAAATAAGCAAACCTATCTTCGTGGACTGTATAAGGTTTTCGTCAACTCTGCATAACAGTTTTTACAGACTTGCTTATCTACTTTCGTTGACCCTTATGTTTTAGTAGTAGAAAACATTTCATAAGAGTTGAACCAGATTTCTCTGGTAGTAGTTTTAGGCTGCTACTAAAGCGCTATAATTGTCGTTAATTATTTTTTGTGAGAACTTTTTAAGTAGTTTCCTCAGCTACTACATGCTTACCTTGAATATAAAGCCCTGTCGAAACCTTTACATCCCCGAAGGAATTAACAAACCCACTTGTAACCAGTACACCCCCTAAATTCAGAGTGCTATAAATATATGGTATACAGACGTGAATCTTATACTAATACAATTATATGATACTGTCAAGATAACTTTCTTCCAGACATCATATTTTAGTCAACATATTTCAGTCACTGTATTTACCGAACGTAGTTTCCTACTATTTTAATGTACTTGCTAACATCATTATTATACCATAGTATGCGATTTTAGCAATAGTGTAACTATTCCAATATTGGTATACTATTTTAGCATTTAAAGATTTCTCACCTTGAATTCCTTCTCAGCATCTCTTCGTTGGTCTTTCTTAGCAATATCTTCACGCTTATCATAGTTCTTCTTACCGCGTGCCAAACCAATCTCCATCTTTACTAAGCTTCCTTTAAAATATACCTTTAACGGCACAATGGTATACCCCTTCTGTTTTATATTACCATTAATTTTATTAATCTCATATTTATGAAGCAGAAGCTTTCGAACCCTTAAAGGATCCTTATTAAAAATATTACCTTTTTCATATGGGCTAATATGCATATTATAAATTAACATCTCTCCATTTTCCGTTCGAATGAAGGATTCCTTCACACTACATTGCCCTGCGCGTAGCGATTTCACTTCAGTTCCATGAAGTGAAATCCCTGCTTCGAACGTATCCTCGATAAAATAGTCAAATCGCGCTTTCTTATTGTTTGCTATTAATTTAGTATTCTCTTCCACTACTCTGCAACCTCCACAAATGCAAAATCAATCGTTCTTAATAATTTATCAGTTGCTACCACTTCAATGGTAACTTTTTGCCCCAATTTGTAAGTCTTCTTTGTGTGCTCTCCCACCATTTGATAACGTTCTTCATCATAAATGTAATAATCATCTTTCATTTCACTTACTCTGACCATTCCCTCTACTGTATTAGGAAGTTCCACATACATTCCCCAACTTGTTACTCCTGAGATAACACCTTCAAAGGTCTCGCCAATAAATCCACTCATATATTCTACCTTCTTAAGCTTCTCAACCTCACGCTCTGCCTCGTCTGCTCTTCTCTCAGTCTTGCTAGTGTGATCCGCAACCTCGGGTAGTAGTTTAGTAAAATGTTGTACTCTTCCCTCGCCTAATTTTCCTTGCAAGTTCTCCTTAATTATTCGATGAATTTGGAGATCCGGGTAACGTCTGATTGGGGAGGTAAAATGACAATAGTACTTTGCAGATAGTCCAAAATGTCCAGTGTTTGTCACTGTATATTTTGCCTGCTTCATTGATCTTAGGGTTAATCTGCTAATTAATGCTTCCTCAGGGGTATTTTCTACCTTAAGTAAAAGTTTTTGTAATTCCTTGGGGTGAATTTCATCTGCCCCAATCTTGATGCTGTAGCCGAAGTTATTAATTAAGATGCCCAATTTCTGTATCTTCTCCGTATCCGGATTATCATGGGTTCGATAAAGGAATGGTAGTTCTTGCCAAAAGAAATCTTCAGCAATTGTCTCATTTGCTAAAAGCATAAATTCTTCAATAATTTTAGTTGCCTTATTTCTTTCATATGGTTTAATCTCAAGAGGCTTCCCCTGCTTATCGAGTGTAATTTTACTTTCTGGGAAATCAAAATTGATAGAGCCTCTCTTATTTCTTCTTTCCTTTAAAACCTCTGCAAGTTCCTGCATCAAATGAAACATTGGTACTAGCTCTTCATACTCTTTTACTACCTCTTCGTCACTATTATCTACAATCTTAGCAACGTTGGTGTAGGTCATTCTGCGATTTACATTAATAATCGTTTCTGCAATTGTATGACCGAGAACCGTTCCTTTTGCATCAACCTCCATAAAGCAACTAAGGGAAAGTCGATCAAGTCCTGCATTGAGAGAACAGATACCGTTAGACAGTTTATGTGGAAGCATAGGGATAACACGATCAACAAGATATACACTAGTGCCTCTTTTTAGAGCTTCCTTATCAAGTGCTGATCCTTCTTTGACATAATTTGTTACATCAGCAATATGCACACCTAAAGTATAGATTTCACCTTCTTTTGATAAAGTGATTGCATCATCTAAATCCTTAGCGTCTTCTCCATCAATCGTGACTGTCTGAAGATTTCTAATATCCATACGTCCTTCTGTCTCGCGTGTATTAATTTCCTCTGGTATATTATTTAGCAGTCTCATAACTTCTTCTGGGAACTCTACCGGAAGATTATTTGCTCTGACTACAGACATAATATCTACACCCGGGTCATTAATATGTCCAAGGATTTCAACGATTTTACCTTCTGGATTTTTAGTCGCACTGCCATAATCTGTTATTTTAACAACTACCTTATGACCTGATACAGCACCTTTGGTAAGCTCCTTCGGAATAAAGATGTCCTTTCCGAATTTTTGATTATCAGGAAGTACAAAGCCGAAGTTCTTATTCTTATCGAATGTACCAACCATCTCGGTGGTTCCACGCTCTATTATGTTAATGACTTCGCCTTCTTTTCTCCTCCCTGTACTCTCGGATTTAATCGTAATCATTACCTTGTCACCATGTAATGCTCCCTTAGAGGCATTCTCTGGAACAAAGATATCATCTTTCTCCCCCTCAATAACAACAAAACCAAAGCCTCTCTGCGTTCCAGAATACATACCTACTTTAATTCCATCACCGGCTACCCTGTATCGATCCTTTATGTCAAGAATTATTTTTCCTTCAGACATTAGTTGCTCTAATAATATTTTCAAATCACTCTTAGAACTTTTTGGAACCTGCAAAAATCCTACCAGCTCTTTAAAACTCAATGGTTTATATTCTGCGTTTGTTATTAACTCTTCTAGCATTTTTTTCTTATCTTCAATTGTATCTTTTTCTATCATATGAACCTCCATCTGCCCGTTTCTTTTTCTTCTCTCCAACCCATCATGCCCAACATGTGGTCGCAATTGTTACATGAAATACCAAAGAACATGAGAATAAATTTCCAGTGAGATGCATTTCTCATATTCCCCAAGAATTCGGTTTTGCTGAATTCTTTCCTAATCCTAGTATACCATAAATTTCTTATTTTATATAATGATTTTATTTATATCAAAAAAACACCCTGTTGTCAGAGTGTTTTCTTAGAGTTAATATAATTTACCAATTAAGATTTAGTACTACAGAAAAAACGATAAATGACGCTGCGAGAATTTTTGTTCCCTTCTCGAGTGCACCTTCCATAGAGCGGCCTTTATTCTTACCCCAGTATGTGTCTGCAACTCCACTGATAGCGCCTGACAATCCTGCTGATTTGCCCTCCTGCATTAATACAACTACTGTTAAGGCGATACAAATCGCAATGTATACGACTGTAATGATAAATTTTAATATTTCCATTGTCTACACCTCCTAGAACTTCAAAGCAAATTGTACCATACTATTAGATTTATTTCAACTATTATTTTGTACAATCTCACTCTAACTTTTCTACTATCTTTTCATCAATAGAGACTTTCCTGTCATTTCTTTTGGCTTTACCATCTGCATCATATCAATCATGGTTGGGATGATATCTGCTAAGCATCCATTTTCAGCCAGCTTATATTTTTCATCATAATTAACTAAGATAAATGGTACTGGATTGGTAGTATGTGCGGTAAACGGATCCCTAGTAACATAATCCACTAGCTGTTCCGCATTTCCATGATCTGCACAAATAAACATTTGGCCATCCACAGAAAGCAAAGCCTTCACTGCCATTCCAACACATTCATCGACTGCTTCGATTGCTTTGATTGCTGCACTCTCTATTCCAGTGTGACCAACCATATCCGCATTTGCAAAGTTAACGATAATTACATCATATTTTAACGACTTAATAGATTCTACTAAATGATCAGCAACTTGGTACGCACTCATCTCCGGTTGTAAATCATAGGTTGCTACTTTTGGGGAGTTAACAAGGATTCTCTCTTCTCCTTCATTTGGTACTTCCACCCCAGCATTAAAGAAGAAGGTAACATGTGCATATTTTTCTGTCTCAGCAAGGCGAAGCTGAGTCTTATGATTTTCTGCCAAGAACTGTCCAAAGGTATGTTCAATGGATACCTTTAAAAATGCCACTATTTTATGTGAAATAGTAATATCATATTCGGAAAAGCAAACATAGGTTAAATCCATTCTTCCCTTTTCTCTTACAAATCCGGCGAATTCATCATCACAAAATGCTCTAGTGATTTCTCTTGCTCTGTCTGGTCTAAAGTTAAAGAAAATTACAGAGTCATTGTCTTTGATTGTTGCTACCGATTTCCCATCTTCCACTATAACGGTTGGTAATACAAACTCATCATTTTTACCTGCATCATAGGAGTTTTGCACAGCTAAAACGCCACTTGCAGCGGTCTCGCCTTCGCCATGAGCCATGGTACGATATGCTTTTTCTACACGATCCCATCGATTATCGCGATCCATTACATAATAACGACCCATAACAGAAGCTATCTTACCTACACCAATTTCCTGCATTTTTTCTGTTAATGCTTCAACAAATCCCTTACCAGAAGTTGGAGCGGTATCTCTACCATCTAAGAATGCATGCACATAGACATTAGTAAGTCCTTCTCTCTTTGCAAGTTCCAATAAAGCATATAAATGTGTGTTGTGGCTATGCACACCACCATCAGATAATAACCCTAATAAATGTAGATCAGAATTTTTCTTTTTACAATTTTTTATAGCTTCAAGTAATGCTTCATTTGTGAAGAAAGTGCCGTCTAGAATTTCTTTTGTAATTCTAGTAAGCTCTTGATATACAATTCTTCCTGCACCCATATTAATATGTCCAACCTCAGAATTACCCATCTGACCATCCGGAAGACCTACTGCCATTCCACTTGCATAGCCTTTCACAAATGGATACTCTGCCATTAATTTATGCATAACAGGTGTCTTAGCATTGGCAACTGCATTTGCCTCTTTTTTGTCGTTTAAACCATAACCGTCTAAAATCATTAACACTGTTGGTTTTTTACTCATATGAATTACTCCTTTTTGTATTGCAATTATTTCATGTCATTTAGTCACCGCAAAACTATAGTTACTAACGTGGATTCCCACAAAATCTCAGTCGGGGTTATTCACCCCAACCAAGATGAAAATAAACATAATAATTACTTAATCCAATTGTCCAAAGTCATTCATAAATACATTAGGAATGTTACAGACTTTTGACGATTATTTATAATTTACGATTTTTCCAAAATCAACTTTTAAACTTGCTCCACCTACTAATCCACCATCAATATTAGGTTGGGAAAACAATTCAGCTGCACTATCTGCTGTTACACTGCCGCCATATTGAATACGGATTGCAGCTGCAGTGTCAGTATCATAAATTTCATCAATACACGCACGAACTGCTTTACATACTTCTTCTGCTTGTTCTGTTGTAGCAACCTTGCCAGTTCCAATAGCCCAGATTGGCTCATAAGCAATCACTGCTGTCTTTGCTTGGTCTGGTGTTACATTTAAGAAAGCAATCTTAATCTGTTGACGAATAAAGTCTATGGTTACTCCCTGCTCTCTTTGAGTAAGTGTCTCACCACAGCAAACGATTGGTGTAATACCATGCTCAAATGCTTTTAATACCTTTTTATTAACGATTTCATCAGATTCTGCAAAATATTGTCTTCTTTCGGAATGGCCGATAATAACATACTTTACACCGATATCCGTCAACATATTTGGTGCTATTTCGCCAGTAAATGCGCCATTTTCTTCATAGTACATATTTTCAGCGCCAATTGAAATATTTGTACCTTTTGCTGCTTCAATTGCTGTAGTAAGTGAAATTGCTGGTACACAAAATACAACATCTACATCTTCAGTTTCAACTAAAGGTTTTAATTCGTTAATTAAAGTAACTGTCTCGCTTGGTGTCTTATTCATCTTCCAATTGCCTGCTATAATTTTTCTACGCATCGTGTCCTCCTATAAATCTAAATACAGCTTATTTTCAGAAATCGATTATCCGAAAATAATTTAATTTAGATATGTTAATAAAGTAAGTTATTTGTCATTTGCTGCTGCAACGCCAGGTAGTTCTTTACCTTCCAAAAACTCTAAGGAAGCACCACCACCTGTTGAAATGTGTGTCATCTTATCGCCGTAACCTAAGATGTTAACAGCTGCAGCGGAATCACCACCACCAATGATTGTTGTTGCATCTATTTCAGCAAGTGCTTTTGCAACTGCAATTGTACCTTTTGCATAATTAGGCATTTCGAATACACCCATAGGTCCGTTCCAAACAACCGTCTTCGCACCCTTAAGTGCATCTGCATAGAGTACACATGTCTTTTCGCCAATATCAAGGCCTTCCCAATCAGCTTCAATTTCACCACGTCCAACTGTCTTAAATGGTGCATCATTTGAAAATTCTTTTGATACTACAGTATCGATCGGGATTAATAAATTAACACCCTTCTCTTTCGCTTTTTCCATCATTTTTAATGCATAATCTAAGTAATCGACTTCTAGTAATGATTTACCAACTTCTTCTCCCAAAGCTTTCATAAAGGTATAAGCCATACCACCACCAATAATTAAGGTATCAACTTTATCAAGAAGATTATCAATTACAGAAATTTTACTAGATACCTTGGAACCTCCAAGGATAGCAACAAAAGGTCTTTCTGGATTGTTTATTGCGTTTCCAAGGAAATCAATTTCCTTCTGCATTAAGTACCCAACTACTGCAGTATCAACAAATTTTGTGATACCTACATTAGAACAATGTGCTCTATGAGCAGTACCGAAGGCATCATTTACAAATATATCACAAATTGATGCTAAGTCTTCACTAAATGCATCACCGTTCTTTGTTTCTTCTGCTCTATAACGAGTATTCTCTAAAAGTACAACCTCGCCGTCCTTCATTGCAGCAATAGCAGCTTTCGCATTTTCGCCAACAACGATATCATCTTTTGCAAATTTCACTTCTTGTCCTAATAACTCAGCCATTCTTACTGCAACAGGTGCTAAAGAAAGCTCTGGCTTTGGTTCTCCCTTTGGCTTACCAAGATGGGAACAAAGAATAACTTTTCCTCCATCATGAATTAATTTTTTGATTGTAGGAAGTGCAGCAACTAAACGATTCTCGTCTGTAATCTTTCCCTCTTGTAGTGGAACATTGAAATCACATCTTACTAATACTCTTTTTCCTTTTACGTTGATATCATCAACTGATTTTTTATTAAGCATTGTAATTACTCCTTTCAATTTTCAAATAATATAATAAAAAGGTCCGGTCCAATAAGACCGGACCCATGATGGATCAATTAAGAAGCCAAAACTTACTAAACTTTCTTATACATGATGAATTATGCTAATTCAGCAAAGTATTTAATTGTTCTTACCATCTGGCTTGTGTATGAATTTTCATTGTCATACCATGCAACAACTTTAACTAAAGACTTACCATTATCAATATCAGTAACCTTTGTCTGAGTTGCGTCAAATAATGAACCATAAGTAATTCCAATAACATCTGAAGAAACAATCTCATCTGTATTATAACCAAAGGAAGCAGAAGATGCTGCCTTCATAGCTGCGTTAACTTCAGCTACTGTTACTTTGCCATTTACAATTGCTACTAATTCTGTTACAGAACCAGTTATAACTGGAACTCTTTGTGCAGCGCCGTCTAATTTACCAGCTAATTCTGGAACAACTAAACCGATTGCTTTAGCAGCACCAGTTGAGTTAGGAACGATATTTGCTGCTGCAGCACGTGCTCTTCTTAAATCTCCGCCTCTATGAGGACCATCTAATGTCATCTGGTCACCAGTGTAAGCGTGGATTGTTGTCATGAAACCTTTTTCGATTTCAGCTAATTTGTTTAATGTATCTGCCATAGGAGCTAAACAGTTTGTTGTACAAGAAGCTGCAGAAATGATTGTATCCTCTGCCTTTAAAACATTCTCATTTACGCTGAATACAACTGTTGGAAGATCGTTACCAGCTGGAGCAGAGATAACAACTTTTTTAGCACCTGCAGTAATGTGTGCTTGTGACTTTGCTTTTGAAGCGAAGAAACCAGTACATTCAAGAACTACATCTACACCAAGCTCACCCCAAGGTAATTCTGCTGGATTTGCTTTTGCATAGATTTGAATTTCTTTACCGTCAACAACGATTGAATTTTCTTTTGATACTACTGTATCGCCCTTAGAATATCTGCCCTGAGCTGAATCGTATTTTAATAGGTGTGCTAACATTTTAGCATCTGTTAAATCGTTGATTGCTACGATTTCATAACCTTCTGCACCGAACATTTGTCTAAATGCAAGACGGCCGATACGTCCAAAACCATTAATTGCTACTTTTACTGCCATGATTTATTCCTCCTAATAGTTTAAAATTTATAATTTACTGCCATATGGCAGCAATTAATCATATGAATTTTTTAAATCTGTTTGATTGATAAAAATTTCTCAAACCAATGATTATTTTACCTAATTTACGCAAAAATATCAAGTGTTAAATCTAAATTTATAGAATATTATGATTTTGTTTATATTTAACATAGATTAGCGTACTTTTTTGTGCAGTTTATAGAAAATAATGGGCTATACTACCATTTAACGATTTAAATAAGTAAAGTATCTGCTTAAACTTGTTTGCAGACTAGCTCTAATCTATATTTTTAATCATAACATATTTTTTTACATAATAGTAATTCTTTTTATGCCTTATAAACTAAAAATCCCGGAATGATCAAAATTACATGAGCAATTTTGCACAATCCGGGATTTTTAACCGCTGTGATAGGATTCTAACTCATCATGCTGCTTCCTGTATTCTTTGATTTTACAGACATAATTTCATCTTGTGTTGCTTTTTGAGCTGGTTGATAATAATTCTTACTTTTCGCTATTGTATACAACTCAAATTGGGATGTTTCCGCTTCATTTCTCATCTGTTGTAATGCTCTTCTTAAATCTTGATTTTCTGTCTGAGATATCATATCCTGATATGTCTTTAATCCTGAATTAATCGAACTTAATGCATCTGTTACCATCACTTTTTCTTGCATCTTTAGAACCTCCTATTGTAAAAATTGTAATAATGTTTGTCGGTTTTTGGTGGCAGATTGTACTGATTTTTGGAAAAACTGTTTTACATACTGATCCTGTGAATCCTCTGCATAACACTTATATTTCTCCATATCTGTCTCACCGAATTGTAATAGATGCCTTAAATTTTGAAGTTCCATTTCAGAAATATTCGTCATTTTCTTCCTCCTTTTTTACTGCAACTGTGCATATGCACCTGTGCATAGATATAACATCTCATAAAATGAGATAATGTATTACCTTAATTATTATTTGTTAATAGGAAGAAAGATATTCAGTTTTCAAATTAAATTTATTTAATGCCAAATTACAAATGCTGTTGCAAAACACCTAATCTATATTACTTGCGTTAATTTTTGATATAATTCCTCATATTTTTTAGCAGAATGATCCCAAGAAAAATCTCTTGTCATTCCTCGATCGATTAGCTTATTCCATTCCCTTTTCTTATCACAATAGATATGTTTCGCATATCGTAATGCACCAAGCATTTCATGCGCATTATAATTAGAGAAGCTAAATCCTGTGCCGGTACTTTCAAATTCATTATAAGGCTCTACCGTATCTTTAAGACCACCTGTTTCCCTCACAATTGGAACTGTTCCATACCTAAGGCTCATTAGTTGGCTGAGACCACAAGGTTCAAATAAGGAGGGCATTAAAAAGGCATCACACGCTGCATAAATTTTATGTGAACGCTCGTTAGAATAAAAAATGTTAGCAGATACTCTGCCCGGATACTTCCACGCAAAATGACGAAATAAATTCTCATATTTTTCTTCGCCAGTACCAAGAACCACGAGCTGCGTATCCTCTGTACAAATTTCTTCTATCACATAATCGATTAAATCAAACCCCTTTTGATCCGTTAATCTTGATACAATTCCCACCATAAAGAGTTTATCGTTTACTTCAATTCCCAACTCTTTTTGTAAGGCTCTCTTATTTTTAATCTTTTCTTTTCTAAAATTCATTTGGTTATAATTTACTTCAATCAACATATCAGTTTCTGGATTATATTCTTTATAATCAATCCCATTTACAATGCCTTCCAGATAGTTTTCTCTCGCTCTCATTAATCCATCTAAGCCTTCGCCATAAAATGGCATTGTTATTTCCTTCGCGTAGGAAACGCTTACAGTAGTCACGAAATCAGCATAAACAATGCCACCTTTTAAGTAATTGGCATCGCCATAGGCCTCCAATTTATCTGGAGTAAAATAGTGTGCAGGTAATCCAGTAATATCCATGACCGTTTTTCGGTCCCATACACCTTGAAACTTTAAATTATGAATTGTCATGATTGTCTTAATTTCATGATAGAACTCATCTCCTGCAAATTGGTCCTTCAAATAAACTGGCAAAAGTCCAGTCTGCCAGTCATGACAGTGAATAATATCGGGTTTAAAATCAATGAGCGGCAAGGCAGTAAGAACTGCTTTGCAAAAATATGCAAACTTTTCAATATCTTCATAAATATTACCATACGGGGTAGACCCTTTAAAATAAAATTCATTATCAATAAAGTAAAAGGTTATTCCTTCGTATTCCATTTCAGAAACACCTACATATTGGCTTCTCCATGCAAGATCCATATAAAATTCTGTCTTATGCTTTAATTGTTCTTTCCATTTATCCTCAATCGACATGTATTTCGGCAAAACAACCCTAATATCAAATTCATTTTTATTCATATATTTTGGCAAAGAACCTACCACATCTGCTAGACCACCTGTTTTCATGAACGGAACACATTCCGATGCTACAAATAAAACCTTCTTCATAATTGTACCTCCTACATTATTTCAAAAACCTATATTTTCTAATTAATTATACAACAATAATTGGTAATGTAAAAGTGATTTATTCAGAAAGTAGGACAACAATGATCTTTGCTAAATGTTCAGTTTATAAAAAATTGAGGGAGACCATACTCTGCATTTCCCGAAACTTGTGATTGGTCACACAAATTGTCTTCGAAATGTAGAGTGTACTCTCCCTCAAATGATATTGGCTATGAGTTTTATAGCAACTCCTATTTTCTATGCTCTTAATTTATACTCTAGTCTAATTTTATCGGCAATCAAAGCTACAAATTCTGAATTAGTAGGCTTACCCTTTCCATTATTCACAGTATATCCAAACAAATCATCGATTGTATCCACTTTTCCCCTACTCCATGCAACTTCTATGGCATGACGAATTGCTCTTTCGACTCTACTAGGGGTTGTCTTATGTCTTTTTGCAATGGATGGATATAATAATTTAGTAATGGAATTTAACATTTCTCCATCCGTGACTGACATCATAATTGCATCACGTAAGTACTGATAACCCTTTATATGTGCCGGTACACCTATTTCATGTATGATATTGGTTACGTCAGATTCTAAATTGCGTTCCATATAATCACTCTTGCTTTCATAGGAACTTACCTTATGGTAATCAATGAGTTTATTATGATTGTCCCCTTTAATTTGTTTAATTCTTGTTAGAATCATATTATTATCAAAAGGCTTCATAATATAGTAGTTGGCTCCAAGTTCAAAAGCATTTTCGGTAACTCCTTCTTGACCAATTGCTGTAATGACAATAAAAGCAGGAGTCTTTTTGAATTCAGAATCCCTTCTTACCTTTTCCATTACACCAAGACCATCTAATTTTGGCATAATCAAATCTAGTAACACAACATCAGGTTTCTTCTCTTTTATCATATCTAGGGCATCCATTCCATTTTCTGATTTCCCCACAATCTCGATATCTGAATCCTCTTTTAAGATATCCTCTAATAGATTTACCATTCTCTCATTGTCATCAACAATTGCTACATTAATTTTGCTCATACCCTGTCCATCCTCCACCTTTATTATTTTTCTTTACTACCTTTCTTTTCAACACGTGTTACTTGATAAGAATATTATCCCCCTTTCTCTTATTTTGAAATATTCTTGCCAAGTAAAGTATCTTACCGTATTTTAGAATTTGTACTTCACGTTTTGCAATATCTATTTTATTATTTTGTATTTTGTGTTTATTTATAAGTATATTATAAGTCTTACAAATTTTGGAGTCAATAAATATCGCAATAGCAATTTTTACGAATTTATTCGCTATAATAATACATTTTTTGTTAATATTTGCTATTAATAGATATATTTAACCATAATAAGCTTAACATTTTACATCTTTTGTTTATTTGCGCAATTTGCTTCTGTAAATATTTACCATATCAGGATTATAGCTTTATTACTACAAACATTCAATTGTTTCCTAACGCACCATTCGACAGCATTTACTTGCGAATTTTTGAGATTTTCCTGCAAACACAATATTTTGTATCTTAAGAAAAATAAAACGAATATATTGGTGTTTGATTATATAACTAATACATTTTTTATAAAGTATTTCGTCGACTTTATTATTTAACAAAAGAATTCTTTATTCTAAATTATTTACCATGTTTTCAATAAATGTACCGTAACCTTTGGTTGAATCTTGTATAAATACATGCGTAACTGCACCAATTATCTTATTATTCTGAATTATAGGACTTCCGCTCATTCCCTGCACTATACCCCCGGTAATATTTAACAATCTCTCGTCTGTTATCCTAATTACCATGCCCTTGCTATGGTTATTGTTGCTGATTGATACCTCTTCAATTTCAATTTCATAATCCATAATTTTATCTTCTACAAAACACCTAATAAGTGCACTGCCTTTTTTAACTTCTTGTTTTAGCCCAATCTTCATAGGTTCAAGCGCAAGTATATCCTGATAGGAAGTGCTAATGTTACCAAAGATCCCTTGGTAGGTATTATCTGTAATATTGCCAATTCTGTACTTCTCACTTTGCTTAATCATTCCTATAAGTTCCCCTGGTTCTCCTTCTTTTCCCTTAATGATTGACAGTATCTCAGCCGAATAAATAGAACCATTTTTAATCTCCATTAGTAATCCTGTATCAATATCGGTTATGCCATGCCCGAGAGCGCCAAAACGTCCTGTTGTGGTAACAAATGTAAGAGTACCAATACCCTGAGTGTCATCTCTAATCCAAGCACCTATTTTATACTCCGTACTTGCTGTCTTTACTGGAGTAATTCGAACTGATAATTCTTCACCATTTCTTCGAACAATAAGTGTAATATCTTTCCCTTTGATTTTCTGTATTTCTTCAATTAATTCCTTCTTATTCTTTACTTCTACATTATTTATTTTAGTAATATAATCTCCAGATTTCAATTTATTGCTTACCGGTTCATAATTAAGTCCATCAGCTCCTGTAATTCTACCACTGCCAAGCACCAAGATACCATCGGTTTCAACATAAATACCAATAGGACCTCCATACGGTATTAGTTCAACTGCATCAATGACATCTAATGATACTTGCTTGATATTCAAGAAGCCAAACAGCTTTATATTTATGGTATATTTGCCTGTCTGTGATGATTGTAGTGTAAAGGGCTGATTAAGATCAATATTTATTTGATTGGATGGAACCCTTAAGTCATTTACACTGATTACACCAATATCTTCTGTATGAATATTCGCATTAAATGGCATATTAAAATCAAAATTCTCATCAGTTCCAACTAAAATCTTGATCTCATCTGGTATTTTACCTTCTATGTTACGATACAGGAAATACAGCAATACTATTAAATTAATCGTAAATAAATAAATTAAAATTTTTCTGTAGGTTTTTCTTTTCTTCATCCTTTTGCCCATACCTTTTTCTATTAGTGATTTCCCCAATCTAAATGATTTTGCACATGCACGCTGCAAACATACAAAATGATTTGGTTAACCCAATCATTTTGTCATAAAAAAAAAAGGATATACATAGTATTGTATATCCTTTTCGTTCGTATTCGCTTTTATGAAATTTTAAATTAGTATTTTTTAGTTGCAGATGCCAATTCTCTCATTTCTTTTGCATTCTCTTTGACACGATCTGTAATCTTTGCACCACCAAGGATTCGTGCAATTTCGTCAATTGATTCTTCCTCATTTAATGCCTTGATTAGAGTCTGCGTGGTGATTCCATCTGTAACCTTCTCAATAATATAATGGGAATCAGCCATCGCAGCAATTTGTGGTAAATGCGTAATGCAGAGAATTTGGTGATGTTTTGCGATAATAGACAGCTGTTCTGATACTTTTTGTGCAGTTCGTCCGCTCACGCCAACATCAATTTCATCAAAAATCAGAGTCTCAATCTCATCTTTATCTGCTAAAACCGATTTTATTCCTAACATAATTCTTGATAATTCACCACCAGATGCAACCTTTGAAAGTGGTTTTAATGTTTCTCCAGGGTTAGTTGATATTATAAATTCAGCATCGTCAAATCCATTCGCTGTATAATGATCAATTTGATCAAAAGTCATCTCAAATTTAATATCTAGAAAGTTCAGTGCAAGAAGTGACTCACGTATTTTTACTGTAAGTTCCTTCGCCTTACTTTTTCTTATGTCTGATAGTTTATTTGATAACACCGCTACTTTCTTTTCGGCCTCCAATAAGGAATTACTAAGCTTCTTCATATAGGTATCATAATCCAAATACTTTTTCAATTTCTCTACACAGTTTTGATAATATTTATCAACTTCAGGTAAAGTACCACCATATTTTGATTTTAAATGATTAATTAAATCTAGGCGTCTCGTTGCTTCTTCGAGTGCCTCCTCATGATGATCCATCTCCGAAATATATTGAGATAATTCGCGGTTAAAGTCATTGAGCAGTCCGTCAATATCGGTTATTTGCGTCAAAAATGTACCAATAGTATCATCATATTCGACAATCTTCATTAGTTGTCTGACAGCCCTACCAATAGAATCTCCGGCCGAAGAAGAAGTCTCATATCCGGTCAGCTGATAAACATTCTGCATACCCTCAGAAATTGTATTCGCATTCGATAATTTTTTATAAATAATTGCGAGTTCTACATCCTCTCCGGGAATTAAAGTAGCACTTTTAATTTCATTTACTTCATATTCTAAAAATGCAATTTCTCTTAATCGTTTATCCTCATCGATACCTGCCTGATCATATTCTTGTTTTACTTTGATATATTCTTTGTAATAATGTTCTAACTCCTGCCCTAGGGATCCAATCTCATCCTTTGCAAATCGATCCACAATCTCTAAATGCTTCGCTTTGCGAAGAAGCGATTGGTGTTCATGCTGGCCATGAATATCGATGAGTAGACCTGCAATCAAAGATAGTGCTGCTGCTGTAACATTCTCTCCATTAATCTTACAGATGCTTCTATTTGGCATAATCTTTCTTGATATGATGATTTGACCGTCTTCTATTGGTAAATCAAGCTCACTCATTGCTGCAAAAACCGCTTCATCCTTGGTATCAAAAACGAGCTCTACAAGAGCATATTCTGCTCCTCCACGAATGATATCCCTCGATACCTTCGCTCCAAGCGCCATATTAATAGATCCAATAATGATTGATTTTCCTGCCCCGGTCTCACCGGTCAGTATGTTAAGATGATCTTTAAAATATACCTCCACTTCATTAATAATAGCAATATTCTTGACATGCAAACTTACTAACAATGATAATTCCTCCTATCGTATCTGTGGTGGTCTTCTAAGTTTTGAAAACATATGTTCTGATAGCATTGTATCATAATGGAAATAATTAATCAATATTTTCTTTTGGACAAAGGGCAGAACCTATTATGGTTCTGCCCTTCTATAATGATCAAAATGTTATTCACCTGACTGTTTGTAGTTAACTTCTGATTTTTACTACCTTGAGTTTACATGTTAGTTTTCTTCCGTTTACTACAGCAGTAATGGTTGCTGTGCCAATTGCTCTCGAACTTACAATCCCGTTGGATACAACCGCTATTGCAGGATTATCAATACTCCATTTTACCGTAGAAGTTGCCCCCTCAACGGTTAAAGCATATTCATATGTATAATATTGTTCTAGCGTTAAGGATGTTATGTTTAACCCAATCACAGTTACTTCTACAACTGCTGTCTTACCTGTATCTGTCATAACAGTGACATTAGCAGTACCAGTTGCCCTAGCAGAAATCTTACCTGTTTTCTTATCTACCTTTGCGACTGCTATATTATCCGAGCTCCAGGAATATTTATCATTCGAATCCATCGGATTAATAGCTACCTGTACCGTCTTCTCTTCTCCTGATACCATAACAACTTTCTTATCCATTACCGTGATACCTGTAGACGCTACGCGGTCTCTTACTACGACATAACAGATTGACTTTTTACCACTGCTATCTTTTGCTGCTGCCGTAATCATTGCTTCGCCGGCTTTTAATGCTGTTATTACACCATCTTCATCAACGATTGCAACCTTGTTATCACTTGAAGTCCATTTTGCAGTCCTATAGGTGGAGTTACTTGGCTTTATCGTCGCCTTGAGATCCAAATTATCTCCCACGAGTAATGATGCATAATTTTTATTTAACGTAAGCGTAGTAACAAGCTTAACTACTCTAATTTCACAGCTATCTTCTACTTCACTGCCATCTTTTGCAATTGCCGTTATAGTCGCATAACCTGTACTAACTCCTAAAACTTTACCCTTTTGAGATACTGTAGCAATATCTTGATTACTAGAGATCCATGTAACTTTCTGGTTTGAAGATGTTTGCGTTGAAACAGTTGCTTTTAATACCACTGTTTTTCCAGTCCCAAGCTTATAACTTTCCTGGTTTATAGTAATCGTAGAAACCAACTCTCTTACTGTTACTACACAGACTGCGGAATAACCGCCATCCGTTGTTGTACATGTAATTACCGTGGTTCCACCAGTCAATCCTTCTACGAAACCCTTCGCCGATACAGATGCTACTTTTGCATTTGAGCTCTTCCATGTTACACCTAATTCAGTTGCTTCACTCGGTGACACAGAAACTTTTAATTGAAATGAACCATCAACATATATTACTTTGTCTGTAAAATTAAGAAGTAATCCATCCACAGGCTGCAATACTGTAATCTTACAATATGCAACGCCTCCTGCTGGCGTTCTCGCCATAATAATAGTTGTACCAGCATCCTTTGCTACTACCTTGCCTTTAGCATCAACAACAGCTACCTTACTATCACTTGACTCCCATACCAAATCAGTATCCGTGCTATCTTTCGGTGTTAACGCAGCCTCTATATAATAATATTCACCAGTACTTAGTGTTAATTCACTGACATCAAACTTCACTGTTGTTGCAACACGTTTTACTATAATGGTACAATAAACCGAATGCGCACCCTCCAAGGATTTTAAAATAATTACTGTTGTTCCGACACTCTTTGCTGCAACTTTTCCTGTAGAATCTACGGTAGCCACGGAAGCATTCGTTGAGGTCCAAATAACCGAATTATTACTTGCATTTGAAGGAAGTATTAAATACGAAAGTCTCACTGATTCTCCAACGTACATTGTTTTTGCTGTCTCATCGAGAGCAATCGATACAATTGGAACTTGAATTGTTAAATTACATAGTACTTTAACTGAAGGATTGTCGTCTGATGTAGCAATAATGGTTACTGCTCCAGGTTTTAAGAAGGTTACTAATCCATTCTCATCTACCTTTGCTTTTGTTGCATCCGACGAACTCCAATTTACCTTTTTATTCATTGCGTTTTCCGGAAATACCGTCGCACGCAGTTGCAATTTCTTAGCTGATAAATCAACAGCAACATCTGTTTCCGACAAAACCAAACTTGTTACCGGTTGTTGTACACTTACATGACAATAACCTACCACAACATTATCTTGATTGATTGCTGAGATGACTGCAGTACCACCTGCCACACCCTGGATGGTAGCGGAAAGCTTACTAGACTCAACAATCTTAGCGATATTTTCATTGGAGGATTTCCAGGTTAATGTAACTCCACTTAAATTCTTTGGTGTAATCGTCGCATGCAATGTTTGATAAGCTCCGATTGCCAGCGTAACCTCTGCCGGATCAACCGTAATTGTTGCGACTGATTGTTGTACCGTTATTTCACAAGTAGCTTTTTTCACGATACCATTGATGACTTGTTTCGCAGTAATAATGGCAATACCTGCTTTGATTCCTTTCACCAGACCATCTTCAACTGTAGCAATCTTTACATCACTACTCGTCCAGGTAATCGGCTGTGTCGGATCTGTTACTATCGCATTTAATAATAAGGTGCCAGCGTTATACATAGTTGCACTCGTTGTACTTAGTGAAATACCATCAATGACAGTTATATTTATAAAAATATCTGGTATTATCACAGATACGTTATCATATAAATTTTGTCCTGTCTGATATACCATTTGAAGCTTTACTTGTCCCTTACTCTTCGCCGTAATAATTCCTGTAGATTCATCGTATTTCGCAATATTGAGATTGCCTTCTGCATATAAGCATTTGAAAACTCCTATCCCTGGGATATTTGAATTTTCTTCAATACTATAGGTGTCTCCGACATTCATAACTATATTTTTCTCTCCAACATCAATCGGAACAATAATCTTCATATAGGCATATGGAACATTGGTATTGGTACTATAGGTATCATCCGCAAAGGCATAAATTTCATAGGTACCCGCCTTTACATTAGTAAATGAAACATTACCACTTAAATCACTTATCGTATAGGTCATTTTTGTTGTTGTACTTTGAGAAATTTTCGTGCCTGGGTTGCTGTAATCATAGACTTCCCATTTTAGATTTTTAGCAAAGCTCGAATTTGATTCAATTACAAAGCTTGATGGAACTCCTTGCGCCGGAACAGACAAACTTTCTTTTTCAACGGAATTGCTTATCTTCGGGGCTCCAGACGCATCTTCATAGGTTAAACTAAATGTAGGTTTTACAACAACATCAATTGATTTTTCAAGGACATCATCTTTTGCTGATAATGTATTGGTAGTTACTGTTAACTTCGTACTACCTGCACCAACTGCTTTTACCTTACCATACTCATCTACCGTTGCAACACTTTCATCTTCACTTGCCCATTGGACTGCTGTTGCTGATATTGCACTACCAGATACGGTAGTTTGATCCTCTTGTGTGTAATCAACATATTTCAAATAAACTTGATGTTTTTCCTCATCAAGACTATTAATTATTAAGATTCTGTCATTCATTGTAGCATTCGTCAATCCTGATTTTTGAACATCAAATGACAAATCTACTTTAATAAGACAGCTCAAAGTATATTTACTCGTTCCCTGCGTAATGATAGCAGTAATGGTAGAATAACCAGGACCCTTTCGTACCATGTTACAAAAGTTTGAGCCGTAGGATGTACTTTCTAGTGCCACAACACCTGTTTCAGAGGAAATCCACTGTACGGTAGAAGCAGGTTCCCACGTACCCGAAGTGATACTGATCAAGCTCTCTGCAGACTTCATCTCATATTCCGTTCCTGCAACTTTTTGTTGTCCATTGATTACAAAATAGTATTGCGCCGGTAAAGTAACATCCGCATTTGCAAAGTCTCCCCCTGAATACAATAGTGTAGCTATTAGAATCAAACAAATCGTTAAGAAACTCCATTTTCTCGTCCTTTTCATTCGCAGTCCTCCATGATTTTTGGAGGACATATCCTCCGTTTTTTGGAGGACTTAACCTCCATGTGTATAACATAATCTCATTAAATATATCGGCAACAATAAAAATAATCTTAGTCTCTTTTCCCAAATTATAAGTGCAAGTTTTGGCAGTTATGTGTCATGTATTGTCATTTACACCATTTTTTCTTATTATTTGGCTTAACACGCATGGAACGCAATGCATTGAGCAGTGCAATCAGAGCAACCCCAACATCTGCAAAAATCGCAAACCAAATGGATGTAATTCCAAAAAAAGCGAGGGCCATTATGATTACTTTTACTGCTAAAGCAAATATAATGTTTTGAGTTACAATCCTTCTTGTTTTGCGAGCTACTTTAATTGCGGTAACTATCTTACTCATATCATCATTCATGATAACGATATCAGCAGCCTCAATTGCAGCGTCTGATCCAATTCCACCCATTGCAATACCAATATCAGCACAAGCAAGAACTGGCGCATCATTAATCCCATCACCAACAAATACAATTTTACCGTTGCCAGCCATCTGCTCTTTTAGTCTTTCAAATTCGGCCACCTTTTCTTGTGGTAATAGTTCAGCACGATAATCGTCAAGATGGCAGAGTTCTGCGATTTCCTTCGCCTTATTCTTTTGATCACCTGTTAACATGACGGTGCGCCTCACCCCTAAGCGTTTCAGAGCCTCAATTGTTTCTTTCACCTCAGTCTTTATCTCATCTGACACCAAAATCGAGCCCATATATTTTTCATTAAATGCTACATGAACAATACTTGCTGTTACATTAAGTTCCGGTACTTCAATTCCTATTTCTTTCATAAGTTTTTCGTTACCCGCATAAATGATACCTTCACTCGTTGATGCAACAATGCCAAATCCTGCTTTTTCAGTAATTTCTGCAGAATGAATAATTTCTTTATTATAGAAATCAAGAATTGATTTGGCAATCGGATGAGTCGAATGTTCTTCTGCTATCGCTGCGAGTCTGATTAATTCTGATTCTTCAACTCCAGTGACTGGACATAATTTTGTCACCTGAAAGACTCCCTTTGTCAAGGTTCCTGTCTTATCAAAGACGATGGTATCCACCATATTTAGGGCATCCAGATAATTGCCACCCTTAATTAACACGCCTTGTTTTGCAGCTCCACCGATACCACCGAAGAAGCTAAGCGGAATCGATATTACAAGTGCGCATGGACATGATATAATCAGAAAGCTAAGAGCACGATACAACCATGTGTGAAACGCACCAAATCCAAATAATGGTGGGAATATTGCCACTGCAACTGCTGCAAAGACAACAATAGGTGTATAATATCTTGCAAACTTTGTGATAAACTTTTCACTTGGTGCTTTTTTACTACTTGCATTCTGTACTAACTCTAGAATTTTAGAAACCGTTGATTCAGCAAATGCCTTCGTCACTTCAATATCCAATACTCCACTGGTATTAATTGTACCAGAAAGCACTTCATCCTTGACAGTTACTTCACGCGGTACACTCTCACCGGTGAGCGCTCTTGTATCGATAAAGCTACTTCCTTTTACAATAATTCCATCAAGTGGGATTTTTTCACCAGGTTTAACGAAAATAATATCTCCAACTTGAACCTGCTCAGGTGCTACAACCGAGATGTTATCGCCATTTTTAAGATTTGCATAATCAGGGCGTATATCCATTAGGTTGGCAATATTACTTTTTGATCTTCGAACTGCTATGTTTTGAAGTAACTCACCTACTCCATAAAAAACTAAGACTGCAACTGCCTCTTCTTGCTCGCCCATTGCAAAGGCTCCCAAAGAGGCAATACCCATTAAAAAGTTTTCATCAAACACTCTACCTTTTAGAATGTTCTTTCCAGCAATCATGAGTACTTCATATCCTGCAAGTACATAGGCAACCAAAAATGCAATCATTCTTATAACATCCGGTACCTTAAGGAAAGAAAATAATCCTGTAATCAGTACGGCCAGTAATAGTCTTATAAGAAATAATTTTGTATTCTCGTTATCTTCCTCGTGTTCCTGCTCACAATGGCAGGAGTCATCTTCTGCTCCTTTATTTTCTATGATTTCTATCACCTTCACCGAGGGCTCATGCGATTTTACAATTTTATTTATCGTTGTAACTATTTCCTTCGCATTATTTTCCTCTACTCTTAAGCTGAGCTTCGTAGTCATCAAGTTCAAATTAGCTTGGGAAACTCCCTGAAGTTTGCTCACTTCATTTTCGATCTTACTAGCGCAGTTTGCACAATTTAATCCCTTAAGTATGAATTCTTTTCTATCCTTCATCATTATTTACCTCTCATCTATATGTTCTAGTCCAATTTCAAGTATATTTTTCACGTGTTCATCCTGCAGAGAATAGATAACCATTTTCCCATCTCTTCGATATTTCACAAGCTTTTCCTGTCGCAAGGTTTTTAATTGATGTGAAATAGCTGATTTTGTCATATTTAACAATACTGCCAAATCACAAACACACATGTCGTTGCTATCAAGTGCCCATAATATTTTTATTCGCGTACTATCTCCAAATACTTTGAAAAAATCGGCCAAATCATATAATTTCTCATCCTCAGGCATATTTTTCTTAACTTTTTCCACAATATCGGAGTGTATCACATCACAATCGCATTGAATTATTTTAATATCCAATATTTTCACCAAGCCTTTCGCTTTTTCAATTGAACGATTGTTCAACTGTTTGATATTATTATATGAGATACTTTACTAAAATGCAACCATAATTTTATTAATATATTGTAGAATCTGTAAAAGCTCACTATCTATGCGTGAACTCTCATAGAAGTGAGCTTTTTCATTTAATTACTAATTGTCTTAATAGGAACTCCATTACTTTTAATATGAAATTATAACTATATTTTTAATAAAATGTAAAAGTTTTATATTTTGCTTTAAGAAATCGACTAACAAAACAAATAGAACGGAATAACCAATCAATAGTCATAGCAATCCAAACGCCTAGAACCCCTAACCCGCAATACTTTGCAAGGACATAACTAAATCCAATTCTCCATACCCACATGGATATGATCGAAATCATCATAGTAAACTTTACATCACCGGCCGCACGTAGTGCATTGGGTAGTGCAAATGAGGTAGGCCAAATCACCATACAGACTATACTATAATAAATCAAAAGCTGAGCGGTAATCATAGTTGTCTCATCAGACAGATGATATAGTTTAAGTATAAATGGACAAAGTACAATGATTAGGATATTTAACACACCCATTATGACATAGGCAATCTTTATTAATTTAAACGTATATCGTTTGACCGAATTATAATCCCCTGCACCAACGCACTGTCCTACTACAGTAATCAGTGCTAATCCGATTGCGTTGCCCGGCAGCGTTGCCAAGCCTCCAACGGAACCTGCGACTGCATTCGCTGTAATTGCTGCTGTACCAAACCCTGCTACTAACCCTTGGACCAGAATTTTTCCTATCTGAAACACACTATTCTCTAAACCATTAGGAACACCAATTCGAAGGATTCTTTTAATCATCATACGGTCGATTTGGACATGTAAGCTTCGTCCGATATGTATTTTCTGCTTCGGATTCCTTAGCAAAATGTACATAATCATTGCTGCTACCATTCTCGATACTAAAGTTGAAATGGCTGCTCCAGCTACGCCCATGTCAAAACCAAAAATCAAGATTGCATTTCCAACAATATTAATTAAGTTCATTAAAAAGGAGGTTGCCAAAGAAACTTTTGAATTATTCATGGATCGAAATAACGCTGAACAAGCATTGTAAATTGCGATAAAAGGGTAGGATAATACAGAGTAAAAGAAGTACGTTTGAGCATTCGCCATTACATCTGCATCAACATTATTAAATAAAATTTTTAAAATAGAATTTCTACTAATCAATGATACTACCATAATAATGAGTGATAATACGGTAGTGATAAGTACTAGCTGCTCTGCAGCTTTGCATGCATTCTTATGTTCTTTGTGACCCAGAAATTGTGCAGAAACTACAGCACCACCAGTTGCTAAGGCCGCAAATAATCCTATTAACAGAACATTAATTGCATCCACAAGTGAGACTCCGGATACTGCTGCCTCTCCCGCGCTTGCAACCATCATGCTGTCTGCCATTCCAACTGTGACAAGCAACATTTGTTCCATAATCAATGGAATAATCAATTTATATAAATCTTTTTTTGTAAACATATCTTCATCACCTATTTTATTTAAATAGGGAACCGCATTCACTTTTATCGTTTCAAAAAGTGGACAGTCCCCCTATATTTTGTACATTTTTCATCGCTATATATAAGTTTATCATAATCATGGTCCAAAATCAAGTCAAGTGCAACAAAAATCGACAAAAAATCGTATCAGGAATTCTGTTACAATCGAATTCCTGATACGAATTTCCTGTTTGTCTTATTCGCAATACGCTTAAATAAAGTATTCATTGGTTGCTTTTTCCATATGCCAATCGACCAAATCTGCTAACGTAATTCGATCGACCACGCCTTTGATGGCTTCGTCAAGTTGCTTCCATATCTCTAATGTGATGTAATCCTCACCCTTTGAAAAGGTATGTTCCTCCTCATCCAAACTTGCTACCGGTGCTAAACTTCCTTCTGTCAAACGCAGTATCATACCAACAGTATATTGATCAAGTGATTTAGAAAGTTTATATCCACCCCTAGAACCCCTGACACTTTTCAGAAATCCAGCATGCTTTAAACTAGAAACAATTTGTTCTAAATATTTTTCTGATATTTCTTGTCTTTCTGCTATCGATTTTATCTTAATATACTCACCAGTATTATTTAATGCCAGATCTAACATAAGTTTCAAAGCATATCGTCCCTTTGTTGATATTTTGATTCTAATCACCTCTCTTTTCGTTGCATTTTGTTATACTCCTATGATACTTCCACAAAGTCCTTATGATTCCGATTTTACATCTGCAAATAAAGGAGTTGATAAATAGCGTTCTCCTGTATCAGGAAGCAATACCACAATATTCTTTCCAACATTTTCAGGTCTCTTGGCCAATTCTGCTGCTGCCCAAACTGCTGCTCCTGAGGATATTCCTACTAAAATGCCTTCCTTATGAGCAATTGCTCTACCTGTTGCAAAAGCATCTTCATTTTCTACTGTAATAACTTCATCATAAATACTTGTGTTTAAAGTATCCGGAATAAATCCA
>Ga0209511_1000803_pt1 | contig 29531 bp, 27 predicted proteins | sample SSSSmetaG_FD_184141 | JGI IMG/M metagenome (GOLD analysis project Ga0209511, IMG submission 184141) | Glacier valley bacterial and archeal communities from Borup Fiord, Nunavut, Canada, to study Microbial Dark Matter (Phase II) - ​SSSS... | ecosystem: Environmental > Aquatic > Freshwater > Ice >... | reverse complement strand
GGGCGCATGTAGAATGCGCCCCTGGTTTATAAAAACCACAACGATTAGAATTTCTTTTGATTGCCCTCGAGTGTGACCCATGCCCAAGACTGACCGCCGTAACAACCCCACCGCCGAAGCACCACTGCTCGAGCATCTCGAGGAGTTGAGAACCCGTATCTTTTGGGCATTGGGTTTCTTGCTGGTGGGCACGGTCATCGCCTGGACCTACAAAGACGACCTGATTCGACTTTTTCAGGTGCCGCTGGCGAGTGTCCGCAAGGGTCTCATTATTTCGACTTACGGCTTGACCGACCAACTTTTTATTGCGTTTTCGGTGTCGCTGTGGGGCGGCTTTGTTCTCGCTCTACCCTTCATTCTTTACCAACTCTGGAAGTTCATCGAACCGGGACTGACCAATACTGAACAGCGCTGGGCGGTTCCCTTTGTTCTCGGTGCGGGTTTGGCCTTCGGGCTGGGCTGCCTGTTTTGCTTCGAGGTAATTTTACCCGCCGCTGTGCCCTTTCTAATCGGTTTTTTAGGACCGAGCACCGGCATCACCCCGCAGCTCGACATCGCTAAATACATCGGCGATGTGCTGACTTATCTGGTGGTGTTCGGCATCATCTTCGAGTTGCCGATTATCGCCTTTTTGCTCACCAAAATTGGGTTGGTGACTGCCACCCTGCTGCGTTCAGTGCGGCGCTACGCCATCGTGGTGCTGCTGGTGGCAGCGGCCATCATCACGCCTACCGCCGACCCGCTCAACCTGATGTTGATGGCGGTGCCCATGTACCTTCTATACGAGCTGGGCGTGCTGGTTTCGGGTTGGGCGGCCCCGCGCAAAGCTCGAGTCCAGGAAATGGGCGAAATCGAAATCTGAATCCGTAAACTTTAAAAGCCCCGCTCGAATGCTCGAGCGGGGCTTTTGCTTTTCCTCACCTTCACACTCAGGCCCACTTGAGAGTTCACCTTGCTTTATTGAGAATGATTCCTGATAATGATGCTATGAACGAAACGCCCACACTGACCGACGCCGACGCTCGAGCGCAAAACCGAATGGTGCTCCAGATTGTGCAGCCCGCCCTGCTGGGCCTGATGGACGGCTCGGTGAGCACCCTGGCCCCGATTTTTGCTACCGCCGCGCTCACTGGAAAACCGCTCGACGCTTTTCTGGTCGGGGTGGCCACCTCGGTGGGGGCGGGCATCAGCATGGGGCTGGCCGAAGCGGTCTCTGACGACGGCTCGGTGAGTGGACGCGGTAATCCGTGGATGCGGGGAGCCATCACCGGTCTGGCCACCACTTTGGGGGGAATGCTGCACACCCTGCCCTTTTTGCTGCCGCACCTGCAAACTGCCCTCTACGCGGCCTACGTGGTGGTGGTGCTCGAGCTGCTGGCCATTTCTTACATCAAGTTTCACTTCATGAAAGCGCCGCTGGGCAAGACCATCGTGCAGGTGGTCCTGGGTGGGGCGCTGGCCTTTGCGGCGGGCATCGTGGCGGGGATGTTCGGTGGTTCGGCCTAGAGCATGGATTCGAGCTGCCAGCGAAAGGTCTGTCCGGTGGGAGAATGACACACCATTTCACCCTCAGCCTGCATACGCCGATGGTTGCGGATGAAAGACTCGAGTGCATCAACATCGTCGCGCTCGAGCAGTGCAGCCAGTTCGTCTATCAGCGGCGCACTCTGCTCGAGGGGTTCGTTCATAGCACTCCACCTGTCCCACAGCAAAAGTTCGCGGTTTTTCAGAAAGGCCAGCTCGAGTAACACATAGTCCCGAATAAAAAGGGGGCCGCGAAACGGTAGGTGGGGAGATACGCCGTAAAGCTCGGGGTCGAGCTGCCCGGTACGGTAACGCTGCCAGACGGTGTGTGCGGGTAAAAAAGTTCCAGTCAGCATATCAAGGGGGTCAAACTCGAAGTTCTGTGGCTCGAGCTGTGCGTCTACGCTCACCCAGCGCGTCCCATTCCAGTATTGTGCAATCACATGGTCATAGCGGAACTCAGGGTGGAGATAGGGAGCAAAGCCGACCCGCGCCCGCGCCGGAATGCCCTGTTGGCGCAGGGCGGCCACCAGCAGAAGTGAAAAATCGCGGCAACAACCCACAAAACGCTCGAGCGGTTCACGAGCCACGCTTAGCGGGGCCGGGTCACGTTCCCGAATGCGCTCGAGTATGGCAGAAACCCAACGGGTGTCTATGTCTTTGATGCGCTCGAGGGGGAATTCCAACCCCGAGGCTCGGTAATGAATCACCAGACCCCGAAGGGCTTCGGTCAGCTCGGGCAGGGTCTGAGGCAAGGTCTCGAGCAGCGCGGCGTGCGCTCCAGGGTGGGTGAACGGGCTGTGATTAAGGTAGAGGTTCGGGTTCATGCGTCTTCTCCTCCATACGCAGCCACGATGTCAAAGGCGGGAGTTTCCGGGGCCATGCCGTTCCAGTCGTCAGGGTTGAAGTACACCTCGCGGCTGCCCAGCAGTTCGGTTTTACCCTGGTCGCGCATCCAGGTAAACAGCGCGTCGTAGCCGTGCATCAGCTCGGGGCCGTCTACCGCGCCCCTTGTCATCACGATGTAAGCCTCCTCATGGGCCGCCTCGAGCCGAACCCGAATGTCGCCGCTGGGGTCGAGCTGGCCCTCAAAGGGCACACACACCTCGACGACCGTTTCGGAGTCGTTGTTCATCTGGCCCCCGTAGATGACGAAGGGCGCACCGCTGGCGTGCAATCCTGCCTTGCCCAGCGCCACAAACAGCGCTCGAGTGGAGGTGGGAATGAACTGGGGAAGCCCATTCTGGAGCACGCGCCGCTCGAGGGTGGCTATCTTGCGCTCAGGGACGCTGCGGGTAACAACATCGAACATGGGAATCTCCCTGCTCTCGAGGCTCTGCTCGAGATAATGAACGAGACTCAGTTTTTCGCCCAAATCCAGCTTGAGTTCCTGCCCGTAACGCCTCAACTCGAGCGCCGCTGCGGGCCGCGACAGTTCGAGCACCATCGCAATGCGGTTTAGGGGCATCTCGAGCTGACGAAGCAGCGCGATGAACTTAGCCCGCTCGAGCTGAATTGGGGCGTAGTAGCGGTAACTGCTCGAGGGGTCCACAAACACAGGTTCGAGCAGCCCTAAAGCGTCGTACAGACGCAAGGCTTTCTGGGACAGCCTCGAGCGGGCAGCAAACGCGCCGATGGCGAGGAGCGCGGGGGTCAGGAGCGAGCTGGGTTTGAGCGAGGTCTCGTCCATGTGCTCGAGTGTGGGCCTTGACCCAGGGGCAGAGTCAAGCGGGAATCTATCTTCCCGGCACAGCGGGTAAAATACTCACCAGTTTGGGCTTGAAGTCGTTGCCAATTTTGAGCACGTAAACGTTGGTCTGCTCGAGGTCGCCGTATTTGTTGAAACTCAGCGAACCGCTCAGGGCGTTCACCATCTTCACCCCGCGCAGCGCTTTGAGCACCTGCCCCCTCGTGGGGGTTTTGCCGCCCGCCGACTTGATGGACGCCCTGAGCGCCTCGAGCGCCACGGTCATGGCGTCGTAGCCGAGCACGCTGTAGCTGCTGGGTTTGGCCTGCATCACCTGCTGAAACTGCTTGTTGAACTGTGGAATCAGGGCGCTGGCGTAAGCCTCGACCGGGGCCACATACGAAGCGTAGAACACGCCCTTGGTATCGCTTCCGGCTAGGGCGCGGAACTGCGGTTCGGCCAGCACCGAGGTTCCCATCATCGGCGTGTTCACCCCACTGCGGCGCAGCTTGCCCAGCAGCAGGGCGCTGCTTTGCACGCTCGAGAAGCCCACGAAGATGAAATCCGGTTTGAGCGCCACAATTTCTGCCACCAGCGCGGTGAAATTGACCTTCTCGAGCGTACTTTTCTGGCCCACAATCGGAATTTTAGCCGCCTTCAGGTAGGCCGCCACATTCTGGCTCACATCGAGGCCATCGGCGCTTTTGTCGTCAAGTAAAAGCACGCGCTTGCTTTTGAGCGCTTTTTGAATGTATTGGCCTGCTGCCCGTCCCAGCTCGTCACTGCGGGCCACCACCCGGACAAATCCCGGTAGCCCCCCATCGGTCAGGGCTTTGCTCGAGGCGGTGGGGCTGACCAGACCCAGACTGGCCCCCATGAAACTTTTAGCCAGCGCCAGGGTGGTATCCGAGGCGTAAGACCCCACTACCACCAGGGTTGCCGGGTTGCTCAGGATGGCCACCCCCTGTTCGCTGGCGGTTTGCGGCGTTCCTTTGTCGTCGTAAGTGGTGAGCTTGAGGTCAAAGCCCAGCTTCTCGAAATCCTTGCGTGAATTGATGAGCGCCAGCGTCGCTGCAAAGCGCAGGCTGTTGCCAATCTCGGCGGAGTCCCCCGACAGGGGGGCCACCAGCGCCACCTCGAGCGGGGTCAAGTTTTGGGTGTCCACCTTCGCGTGAGCGCTCGACCCGCAAGCGCTCGAGAGGAGCAGCACGCCCAGCATAAACTTTAAATTTTTTTTCATACAATCCATCCTACACATTTGCCTGGAAAAGGAGATTTCAACCGTCCACCCAACGCGCTCGAGCTTCAAAGCGAAGGCGCGGAGCGCGCACCCCGACGACGATTCAAAGACCACCACACCACGCCAAAAATCAGTGCGCCCACACCCGAAACGAGGACCACGAAAAAGTGGAAAAACCACACCGTCTTGGTTTGAAGCGGATAGATGCCCTTTTCGTCCAGGTAGGTCTGGGACACGAAGCGCTCCCCCTTTGCTCCGGTGCCCTCCAGAAAGGCGGCGGGGTCGCCGATGAGGTAGACGCCCCTTTCCCCGAACGGGGTGCCCGGTCCGCTGTCCCCGAACAGCGCCGACACCGAGGCGTCCGCTGGAATCACCCGCTGGATGAGCTGACCGTTTCGGGTGATAAACCACGTCACCGGGTAGCTCAGCACGAAAACTGCCACGGCCAGCAAGGCCAGAAACCTGCATACTCTTTGCCACTGACCCGCTTTCATGATTCACCTCGAGGAGAAGGGGAAAGTCGTCAACGGCTCGAGCACGGGTGCAAGCTCGAGCCGTTGACCGTGCTTGCAGAGTTTTATTTGTCGCCGCTGTACTTGTCGCTGGCAATCACCTTGACCGTCATGTCCAGGCGGTCACTGACCCTTCCAGCGTCAATCGCCGGGTGCTTGATGCCGAAGTCCGAAAGCTTTATGGAAAACTTGCTGGACATCGCCACCACGTCGCCCAGGATGCCCAGGTTTTTGAGGCTGGTCGGAACCCGACTGGCCGGAGAATACTTCATGGTGACTCGAGCCACCACCTCTTTGGTCACGCCCTTGAGGGTCAGGTTGCCGCGCACCCGGTACACGTCCTCGCGGTAGTTGAGCACCCGGATGGTTTCAAAGCGAATCTCCGGGTTGTTGTCGAAGTCCATCCAGGCTTTGGTCCGCATGTCCTCGTCGCGCAAATCCACGCCGGTGACGATGCTCTTGCCGTTGATAATCAGGGTGCCCCCGCCCGTCTTGGCTTCGCGGTCAAAGCTGAGGGTACCGGTCACGTTGTTAGTGCGCCCGGTGAAGTTCTCGAAGTCGGTCTCGCTCTCGACCGTGGCGATGTTGGCGAACACCTGATTAGAACCCCTGGCGGTGTTGGTTTGCTGGCTAATGCGGTACTCCACCGGAGCAGCCAGGGCCACGTGAACCAGAAGAGCGCTCAGTGTGACGATGAACTTTTTCATAAGTTGCCTCCTAAAGTGTGCTCACGCATTAAAGCATATTTAAAGACCTCTTTAGTGAGTTCACAGAAGGCACTTACACAACTGCGGCTCGAGTGGATTTGGTTCAGGCGTGGGAATGCTCGAGCATCACAGGTCACATTCACAGGTCACGTCCACAGCCCATTCACAAAACCTTCCCACCGATTTCACACCCTTGGCCCTACCGTATTTCCTGGCCCGTCTCTCTGGCTCAGCACTTTGTAGCTTGTCTTCCTGAACTTTTCATGAAGACCCGTTTTAATAGTCAACGTTGAATATAGCTTTGACCAAAGCTTCGCTCGAGGAGGAAGTTTGAACGTCCGCATCCTGGTCCTGGGCATTTTAATGCACCGCCCTGCCCACGGTTACGAAATTCAGCAATACATGCAGCTTCACGAGGTCGAGCGCTGGGCCGACATTTTACCGGGCAGTACCTACCACGCACTCAAAAAGATGCGCGACGAGGGTCTGGTCGAGGTGGCGCGAACCGAGTACGAAGGCAAGCGCTCGAGGGAGGTTTACGCCATCACCGAGGCGGGAAAAGTGGCTTTTCAAGCTCTGCTGCTGGGCGCGTGGCAAACGCAGCAGCCCAGTGTGCCGCTGGACTGGTACGTGGCGCTGCCCTTCTGGAGCTTTCTCGAGCAGGGCACTTTGTCGGGGGCCATTGAGGCCCAGATGGACGCGATGAAACTCGAGTTCGGGTACTTTGAAACCGAGGCCGCACGCGCGCTCGAGCCGATGCCGGACCCCTTTGTGGATTTGGTGTTCGCCAATGTGCGCGCCCACTATCAGGCCAACGTGGCCTTTCTCGAGGGACTTGGGGAACGCCTGGGTCAGATGGGAAACCTCGAAGCCCCGCCACAGGTGTTGCCCCCGCTCGAGGAGCTGCTAGAAAAGTTTCCGCACCTGAGAGAACGAATGAAGACGGAGCCACGTAAAGGGATGAAGGAGCCATCCCAAAGAATGACGCAATCCTCTTCAAAGCAGGTCAAGATAGCCAGGATAGCGGGGAGCATCGAGTCCGAATCAGAGACAGCCCAATCGGAGACAGTCAAGCAGGCCAAGCTGGAGGAAACCGTGTGAAGCCAAGTTTTCAAATTTCTTTTTTGAGTTTAGTGGGGCTGTTCGGGCTGGGCAGTGCTCAGGCCGCGACCCTGAGAGATTTTCTGGCCGCGCTCGAGCAGAACTCGAGCCTGAAGGGAGCAAGTCTGGGTGCCGGTGCGGCCCAAAGCCAGCTCGAGGCTACTCGCGGCGGGGTTGAACTGGGCTTTCAGGGCGGTTACGGCCTGGGCGAATACAAGACCACCCCCGGCGGCGCGCTCAGCACCCAGGACAGCACCCAACTGGGCCTGAGCCTGACCTTCCGGCCCTTCCTGTACGGCGATACCCAGGACGCTTACACCCGAGCCGAGCTTCAGGCACGGCAGGCTCGAGCGGGATACCGTAGCACCCTCACCGCGCTACAAATTCAGGCGGTGCTCTCGAGCGAACAACTGCGGCTGGCCACCGAAGCCCTGCTCTCGAGCACCGTGGGGGTAGAACTGGCCCAAACTTTACTCAGCGTGACCCAGACCCAACTGGACCGGGGCGCGGTCAGTGCCGCCGACTTGCGCGAGGCCCAGAGCCGCTACTCCGAGGCCCTCGAGCGCCTGACCACGGCGGGTGAAAACCTGCGGCTGGCCCAGAATTCGCTCGAGAGTCTGGTAGGCAAAACCACCCTGGACGCAGCCCCCGAATTTGCCCTGCCCATCGGCAAAACGAGTGAGGAGGAGGGCGCGGAGGTGGCGCTCGAGAACGCCCGTTTGCTCTACGCTCAAGCCCAGCGCGCTGCCCTGCCCACCGGAAACATCGGGTACACCTTCAATACCTCGGACAGCACCAGCGTGGGGGTGTCGCTCGAGAGCCGCACCTTTCAACCTAAGCTGAGCTTTAACTACGCCGACCCTTCGCAGGGCACTCGGCAGGTCAGCGCGGTCCCACCCATCAGTATCAGCCCCACTCAGAGCGTACAGATTGGACTGGCCTGGAGCTTCGGACCCAGCGCCCTGACCGCCCTCTCGAGCGCCGAACAGAACCTCAGGGGTGCCGAAGCTTCGCTCGAGGGGGCCAGATTGAGCGCCAAACTGGGCCGGGACCGCCTGACCGTGGCCCTGGACAAGGCGGGGCGCAATATCGTCCTCAAACAGAGCGCGCTCGAGAACGCCCAGAAAAAGTTGGCCGAATCGCTCGAGCGGCAAAAACTGGGCTTAGCTAGTCCACTGGTGGCGCTGCAAGCCTCGAGCGAACTGTCAGCGGCTCAAATCGCCCTCTCGAGCGCCAAACTGGACGCGCTGCAAAAGCGGCTCGAGTTCTATAGAACGTATTCGGTTCCGTTGATAGAACGGTAAGTATTTCGTCGAAAACACAGTTATAGGTTTTGCGCCTCCGGCGGGTTTTTGGTTATTGGTTTTTGGTCGGTTTGTGATTGAACCTCGAGCGCAATAGTTTGAGATGCCAAAAGATTTCGTCTTAAAAATGCTTTTCCAGATGCGCCAGATACAAAAGTATCGTGAGTTGACTGTGAAGTTGCTTGGAACACAAGTCAATAAAAACTCTTTGATTTCAGCTTCGAGAACAGACCAACCAAAAACCAATAACCAAAGACTCGCCGGAGGCGCAAAACCTTCCCACTCGCTCAAACTCTCTCCCCACTCGAGGTTTAAATGAAAAAAATTCTTTTCCTGTCGCTCACCCTCGCCTTATCGAACGCCTTCGCCCTCTCGCTTCAGGAAGCACTCGCCAAAGTGCCGCAGACGGTGAGTGTCAAGCAGGCCCGCACCGAGGCGGTGGACGCCAAGACCAACCTCGAGCGGCAGCTTTCCGACCCGCTGCTGACCAAGCCCAACGAACTTCAGGCCAAGCAGCGCAACGAGTTGGCCCAGTTGAAATTGACCGCCTCGCAACGCACCGCCGAGGCCAGTGTGGTGAGCGCCTATGCCCAGGCGCTCGAGGCCCAGAAACAGGTGCAGATTGCTGACAAAGCCCAGGATTTGCGCCAACTAAGTCTCAACATCGCCCAGATTCGGCAGCGTAACGGCTCGGGGACCGCTTTTGATGTCAAGGACGCTCAGAATCAGCTCGAGGACGCCAAGAAGAACACCGTCTCGGCTAAGGATGGCTTCAGCACCGCGCTGAGAAGCCTGCAAATCATCATCGGCAGCTTCGATAACAAGGTGACGGTACCGCAGGCCGCGCAGCTCCCGCCAATGGTGGAGGCCAAGATGACTGATACAGTGGTGGGTCGCTCGACCAACGTGGCCCAGGCGCGTCAGGGACTCGAACAGGCCAAGCAGCAAGTGGCGTTGCTCGACCCCTCGTACAGCGCCCAGAGCCAGATTGACGCGGCCAAGACCCAGGCGGAGAATGCCACTGATAGCCTGGATTCGACCCAGGACAACGAGCGCCTCAGCGTGACCAGCTTATACAACCAGCTCGTGACCGCCCGCACCAACCTGGGCGTGCAGGAAGCCGCCGAGAACAACGCCCAGGACCGACTCAGCACCGACCAGAAGCGGCTCAAGTCGGGCCTGATTAGCCAGTTTCAACTGACCCAGACCGAACTGAGCACGCTTCAGGCTGAACTGGGACTGATTCAGGCCCGCAACAACTATCTCAAGGCGTATTACAGCTTTCTGGCCGGTTCGGCGGGGGCGGGAGGTCGTTGATGCTCGAGGAAAACGATTATTTTAGCGCTCGAGCTTCACTACATGAGCTTCAGCTCGAGCGGGAGAGGGCGTTTGCCAAACGCCCCTACAAAATCCATGAAACTCTTGAGGGTCGGGAGCCGCGCTCGAGAGGTCAAACATGACCTCTCGAACAAATCCAAAAAATATCCTGCGGCTGGGCATCCTGCTCGTCTCGAGCGCCCTGCTGCTCACCGCTTGCCCCGCCAGCACCAGCTCGAGTGCCAAGAAAACCACCGACACCGCGACCTCGAGCGCGCCACTCGTTCGCAAGGTGCGGGTGCAACTGCTCACGCCGCAGTACGCGGTCCTCTCGAGCGAACGCAGCGTCAGCGTGACCGTGGACCCGCGCCGAAGTGCCAGTGTGGCGGCCCAGGCGTCGGGTCAGGTCTCGAGCGTTCTGGTGACGGAAGGCGAGCGGGTCGTGGCCGGTCAGAGCGTGCTGAGGCTGGAGAGCACCAACGCTTTGAGCGCGCTTTCGGATGCCAAACTGGCGCTCGAGAGCGCCAGAATCAACCTGCAAAAAGCCCGCAGCGGGCAGAGTGGAAACCTACAAGTGGCCCAGGATTCGGTGAAGGCCGCTCAGCAAAACGCCGACCTGATTTCCAAGCGGCTGCTCGAGTCGCGGCAGTTGCTGGCCGCAGGTGGCATCGCGGCCATAGACGTGCAGCAGCTCGAGGCCAACTACGCCCAAGCGCTGAGCAGCTTAAGGAGCGCCCAGGACCAGGTCTCTAAGGCGCAGCGCTCGGGCGGCGAGGACGTGGCCCTGCTGGAAGTCCAGGTTCAGCAGGCCCAGAACCGCATTGCCAGCAGCGAAAAAAACCTGCGCGACACCGAACTCAGGGCACCCTTTGCGGGCATCATCTCGGATTTGCCGGTTCAGCAGGGTGAGTTTCTGGGCGCGGGTTCCAAAGCTTTCGTGCTGGCCGATACCTCCGCGCTCGAGGCCAAGTTCCGGCTTCCTCCCGAGCAGGCCGAAACCCTGGCAGAGGGCAGTCCCCTGAGCCTAACCTACAGCGGCAAGACGTACCCGGTAAAACTGATGGGCCGCACCACCGTGCCGGGACAGGACCGCCAGATCGAACTCACCGCTCGAGTCGCGGTACAGGCGGTGGGGGCCAGTATTCCCATCGGGGCCACCGCCAGCCTGCGCTACAAGCTGCGGGTGGCCAAAGGTTTGATTGTGCCCAGCGGAGCGGTGCGGGTAGACCCGGCGGGCGGTGGCAACGTGGTGTTTGCCAACACCGGCGGCAAAGCCACCTCGACCCCGGTCAAGGTTTTAGGCGAGGCCGAGGGCAAAATTGCGCTCGAGGGCCTGCCCAAGAGTGCGCTGGTGGTGTATCCGCTGCCGAGTGACGTGGTGGGCGGGGAAACGCTCGAGGTGGTGAGGTGAGGGTGCTCGAGTTTAGGAGGGGGTCTTCGTTGATGGAGCGAGGGTTTGAGGGTGAGAGGGTGAGAGGGTATGAAACACCAGCTTTGGCCTACAGCTCGAGCTTTAGCCAGCCAACCGTCTTGGACAAAGCGGCACGTCTTGAGCAGAACGGCACCTACCGGGCCTGCTCGCCTATCGGGCCTGTCCACCTCCAACCCTCCAACCGTCTAACCCTCCCAACTGGGGGAAAAACATGTCCGAAGATTTAAGTCCACAAAAACAGCCCAAAACCGCCGTCAACTTCTTCGTCGAGCGCTTCGTGTTCGCGGTAGCGGTGTTTCTGGCTATCTCGCTCTTCGGACTGCTCACCTTACCTAAAATCGGGGTGGATTTGCTGCCGCGCTTCGAGGTTCCGGTGGTGGCGGTCAGCGTGGGCTACCCCGGCGCGGGACCCGAGGAGGTAGCCGACCAAATCAGCAAACCTGTCGAGGACGCGCTGACCACCCTGGACGGTATTGACAGCATCGCCAGCACCAGTTCGGAGGGAAACTCACTGGTCATCGTGCAGTTCAAGTCGGACCGTAAGGTGAACCAGGCGGCGGTGGACGTGTCGCAGCGCATCGCCACCATTCAGGGCACGCTGCCTCGAGAAGCCAACTCACCCATCATTCAGAAGTTCGACCCCGGCGCGCAGCCGATTCTGGCGGTGGCCCTGTCCGCACCGGGCCAGGACCTCGCCAAGCTCTCGGACTACGCCACCGATACGCTCAAGCCCATCTTGCAGCGGGTGGCGGGTGTGGCCGACCTTCAGGTGCAGGGCGCTCCGGCCCGTCAGGTTCAGGTGCTCTTAAACCCGGCCAAGCTGCAAAGCTACGGCATCAACCCCTCGAGCGTGACCAACGCCATCGGGGCCTCGAGCTTCGCCCAGAGCGCCGGAAACCTCAACATCGGTGGACAGCGCAACCTGTTCACCCTCCGCACGACTGCCGTAACCCCGCAGGACGTGGAAAGAATTCTGGTGGACCCCGCTCGAGGCTTACGGGTAACGGATGTGGCGGTGGTGCGCCAGAGCAGCGCCGATGTGACCACGCTCTCGAGGGTGAACGGTCAGCCGGTGGTGTCGCTCAGCGTGCGTAAGATTCCCGACTCCAACGCGGTGCAGGTGTCCAAAAACCTGCGGTCCACGCTCGAGAAGGTCAAGCTTCCGGCTGGCTACAAGCTGCAAATTGTCTCCGACACGACCCGCAGCATCGAGGCCACGGTTAACGACACCTGGAAGGAAGTGGTCATCACCATCATCGCGGTCTCGCTGGTGACGCTGATTTTCCTGGGCAAGCTCAACACCGTGTTCGCGGTGGTGCTGGCCATCCCCATCTCACTGCTCGGGGCGCTCATCGTGTTTGGATTGCTGGGCTTCACCTTCAACATCATTAGCCTGCTGGCCATCACCGTGGCGGTGGGCATCGTGGTGGACGACTCGATTGTGGTGGCTGAGAACGTGGAGCGCTACCGCAAGATGGGCATGGGCCTTAAGGAATCGGTGCTCAAAGGTGCGGGCGAGGTCATCAGCGCGGTCTCTGCTGCGAGTTTATCGCTGCTGGCCGTGTTCATGCCCATCAGCTTTTTGCCGGGGATTGTGGGTCAGTTCTTCCGTGAATTCGGATTGGTGCTGGCCGCTGCCGTGGCTTTTTCCTGGCTCGAGGCGCTGTTCTTCCTCACCGTCCGCATGGCTTACACCCCCGACCCCGAGGCCAAGCCCCTCTCCAAGTGGTTCACGCTCGAGCGAACCACCTTCTGGACCATTGTGCTCTACCCGTTCATTGTGGTGGTCAACGCCCTCAACTGGCTGGCCGACAAGATTCACGGCGTGTCCGAGGCGGGCTTCGTGCGGCTGCAAAACGGCTACGCAAGGGCGCTGGCCGCGTCGCTGCGGCGTCCCAGCATCGTGCTGATTCTGAGCGTTTTGTTGTTCCTGAGCCTGGGTTACGTGGGTCCGCGCATTCCGTTCAACTTCACGCCCAAACAAGACAGCGGCATCATCAACCTCACGCTCGAGCTGCCCAAGGGAAACTCGCTGGGTCAGACCAACGCGCTGGTGCAGAACGTGGAAGCGTACCTGCTCTCGAGGCCCGAACTCGACGTGCTCGAGACCACCGTGGGGTCGGGTCGGGCCAACAGCAGTGCCGCCGAGAGCGCCGAGCTGACGGTGAACCTCAAGCCCAAAACCCAGCGTCCCCCCATCGAGGCGGTAATAGCCCGCTACCGGGTGGACATCGGCAAGCTGCTCGAGAAGCGCCCCGACGTGCAGTTCAAAGCCGCCGTGCCGCAGGGCGGACCGCAACAGAACGCCGATTATGAGGTGACGCTCAACGCGCCCACCCCGCAACTGCTCGAGGCGCGCAGCAACGCGTTTCTGAATCTGCTGCGACGCGATGGGCGCTTTGTGGAAGTCCGCTCGAGCCTGTCCGAGACCACCCCGGAGCAGGTGTTCGTGCCCGATAACGCTAAACTCTCCGGCAGTGGAATCACGCCGCTGGACATCGCTGGGGCGCTTAGGACCTACAACGCCGGAACGGTCGCTGCCAAGCTACGGAGCAACGGGCGCGAGCAGGACATCGTGGTCAAGGTAGACCCGACCTTCGTGCAGAACGAATCCGATTTGCTTTCACTGCCCATCTTCTCGCAGACTTTAGGGGGCGCGGTGCCGCTGGGGTCGCTGGGACGCTTCGAGGCCCGCCGTAGTCCAGCCAGCTTATCTCGGCGCGACCAGGCGTATTCCACTGGCATCCAGGCCAACTTTGCCCCCGACGTGAAAGAAGGACTGCTGCAAATCCAGCGCAGCGTGACCGCCAAGCTCGAGGAAGCTAAAATCATCGACCAGCAGGTCAATATTGACAGCTCGGGCAGCGCGGCTTTTGTAGGCGATCTGGCCAGCGCGGCCCCCGCCGCCTTCGGGCTGGCGCTGCTGCTCAACTATCTGGTGATTGCCAGCCAGTTCAACAGCTTCCGCTACCCGTTTTACCTCTTAATTCCGGTGCCGCTAGCGCTCATCGGCGCGTTTTGGCTGGCTTTCTTTTTAGGCACAGGTCTGGACGTGATTTCGGTGCTGGCCACCGTGCTTCTGATTGGATTGGTGACTAAAAATGCCATCTTGCTGCTCGATTTCGTGGTTCGCTCGGCAAGGGGCCTAGACCTCCGAAGCGCACTGGTAGAAGCCGGACGCCTACGTCTACGCCCAATCTTGATGACCACCGCCACGGTGTTTATCATCAGCTTTCCGCTGATTATGGGCACGGGTGAGGGCGGCGAGCTGCGCCGTCCGCTGGGAGTCATCATTTTGGGTGGACTGCTCACCGCTACGCTGCTCACACTGTTTGTGGTTCCCAGCGCCTTTTACCTGTTCGAGCGCAAGCGCTACGGGAAAGCGGCCAAGGATGCGGAGCGAGAGCGGCCCTCGAGCGTGGTTGCCGTTCCCTCGGATTAAGTTTTCAGTTATCGGTTTAGACACAGGAAACCCCAAGAGTTTCCTGTGTTTTTCTTTGGAAATATAAAAGTCGAGACCCTCGAGCAATCAGCAAATTTCGTGATATGATTTATCAAATCTAAACCAAAGGCTCATCTCGAGGCCACTTGCTCGAGAGTATCCCGGAGACTCCATGAAAATCCAGACCCTCGCCGCCCTGACCCTGCTCACCCTCGCTTCCTCCGCTCTGGCGGCTCGTCCTGGCACTCAAGACGCCAACCTCACGGGCGCGCAGCTCTGCATTGACGAGAACAGCTTCTCGGTGGAGGTGGGTTCACTCTCGAGCGTGTCCCAGAAGGTTGTGGACGCGGTGTACGACTACTTCCTCTCGCAGGCGCAGAAGCAAAAAATCAAGTACGTGGACAGCGGCAAGAAAGCCTGTGCCGACTTTGCTGTCAACATTGACGTGGTGGCTACCACGGGCACGCCGCGTGCGTGGCTGGGTGAGGTCTCAATCACGGACTCGAGCGCCTATATTTTGCCCGACAGCAAGTCCGGCTATCCCGGTTACGTGAGTGTGTGGTCGAGCAGCTACTACGGGGTGCTCAAGGACAACTCGGGCCTGAGCGATTTCTTCACCACCTCCATGACCGAGCTGATTGACGCCCTGTTTGCGGCGTATAAAAAAGTCAATTGAGCTATTTGGAAACATCAAAAAGGGCGCAAAAGTGCGCCCTTTTTCAATTCAACCCAACTCGAGTGCGACCTCTTCACCCTCGAGCGTTCCTCGCCGCAACGCGGGATGAAGGTATAGTCCCAGCGCGGGCAGCAGCAACAGCGCCCCCACCAGCAGGGCCAGACCGAGCGAGGCTCGAGCGGCCAGCAGACCCAGCAGCGGTCCACCCAGCATCTGGCCCAGCGCGTCAAACTGGCTGTGCAGAGACAGCACGGTGGCCCTTGTACGGCTCTCCAGGCCGTGCTGGATAAATGCGCTCGAGAGGGGACCGTGAATCAGGCGCATCAGCCCTACGACCTGAAACCCCACCAGAGCCAAGATGAAACTGTTCGAGAGGGCAAAAGTGAGCATTCCGAGAGCGAGTCCCAAGGTCGCCCAGACCAGCGGCCAGACCCGCCGCCAAACCTGCCTCTCGAGGGCAAAACGGCTCAGCAGTTGAGTGGTCACAAATCCTAAAACCATCCCCAGCACGCTCAGAGCGCTGAACCACATCACCGGAGTCCAGCCCTCCAGGCCCAGCAAACTTCGCGGAAAGCCCAACTCGAGCAGGTGAGCGCCGTTCAGACGGTCATAAGCCTCACTGGCAGCTCCCCAGAACAGGGCCACCCCCATCAGCACCTTCAAGAAGGGGCTACGGCGGACCCGCTCGAGGCCACTTTTCAGGGTGTCCCCCATCTGATTCCAGCTCGAGCGGTCCTGAGTCAGTGTGGGTTGAAAGTGCCTTTCCGGCATGTAGAGAATCAGGAAGGCCGTGAGCAGCAAAAACCCCAGTCCGCCCACAAACATGGGAAGTTGCAGATTAAAACTGCCCAGAAGGGCACTGAGGAGGATGCCCAGCAGACCGCCCACCTGACCATACGTAGTGGCCTTTATGAACAGTGAGCTGAGGGTTTCTTCACCGCTCTCGTCGGCAATCCAGGCCTCGAGCGCTCCACTCAGAAAGGTGTAGCCGATGCCGGACACCACCTGAGCCAGCAAGACCGCCGAGAGAACCGGAAAGAGGCCCTCGAGCATAAAACCCAGCCCCAGCAGCGTGGTTCCCCAAACAACTGAGAGGCGGCGACTGCGGGTGTCGGCCAGCACGCCGGTGGGCACCTCGAAGACAAAACAGGTCAGCTCGAGCAGGGTGCCCACCAACACCAGCTCGAACGGCGAAAGGCCCACCACCTGTACCCGGTACAGGGTAAAGGCCGTGAAACACAGGGCAAAAAGTAACGACGAAACCGAACAAAAGGCCAGATAAACCGTTCTGGCGCTTAGGGACATCCGCATCTTTTCTCCAAAAGCACGCCTGCACAGGCCACGCCGTAAAGACGTGACCCATCAGGGCGCTCGAGCACACAGGCTCAGTACAACGCTAACGAGACATCAAAAGATGCCTCACCCCGATGTATGAGCGGCTACAGGTTTTGAACCTCAGAGAAAAAGAGCTGTTTTCATGGGTGTATACCTCTGGCAAAGCGGTGAGTTCATAATACGCGCAGGCCCCGCTCGAGGGATGCGCTTATTGGCTTACTTCCCGCGCAAGTAAGCGTCGTCGCCGCTGGCCCAGTCCGCTCGAGGGGGTGAAAACACGTCCAGGTCAATGCTGTCCTCGAGCGCCTCGGCCCGGTGTGGCACGTTAGGCGGAATCACCAGCACTTCGCCCGCGCTCACGTCAAAGCTCTGTTCGTCGTTTTCACCGAACCAGAAGCGCAGTTTCCCCTCGAGAATGTAGGCGATTTGCTCGTTCTCGTGGCGGTGCAGCGGCACCAGACAGCCTTTTTTCAGAGTAATTTGCGCGATGGTCATGGTCTCGGTAGAAATGTAGCGGCGCTCGAGGGTGCTGCTCAGGTGCTCACCGGGCATGTCGTCCCAGCGGTGCAGGGGGTTGGATTGTGTCATGGATTAAGGATACTGCGTTTGGGTGGCGAGGTTTACGCCTCCGGCGGGTTCTTGGTCATTGGTTATTGGTTGGTCTGCTCTCGAGCGGTCTGGCCCGGAAGGCGAGCAGGCCCGGAAGGTGCCGTTCTGCTCAAGACGTGCCGCTTAGACCAAGCGGCCCAGCCCGTGAGGTGCTGTAGTTGGGCCAAGACAGACAGCGCCCTAAATCAAACCGACCAAAAACCAACTACTAATGACCCGCCGGAGGCGTTCTTTTCACCCTCCAACCGTCTTGGGCAGAACGGCACTGTCTTGGCGTAAACGGCACCCCGTGGGGCCTGCCCGCCTCTCACCCTCCAACCCTCTCACCCTCCAACCCGACACTCGAGGCAACCCTCCCACCCCTGCCCTCGTATCTCAAAACATGGCTGTGCGTCGGACTCGACAAGACCGTTTTCTGGGAGGAGTGCTGGGCGGAACCGCCAGGGCGCTGCGGGTTTCGCCGTGGCTGCTGCGGGCCATCTTCGTGGCGCTGCTGCTTTCCCGAGTCTTTACCCTTCCTACCCTATCGCTCTACATGCTGGCCTGGATGTTTCTTCCCGAGGCCGATGAAGGCCCTCCAGCGCTGAGCCTTGCGGGTTCGCTGTTGGTGCGTTCAGGCCCCATCCGTCGCTCGAGGAGGGAAAGGGTGCTGGCGGGAGTGTGCGGGGGCGTGGCCGAGTATTACAAGCTCAATCCGCTGTGGCTGCGGGTGGGGGTGCTCACCTTCACCCTGCTCACCCTGGGCTGGGGCAGCGTGCTCTACATCCTAGTGGCCTTCGCCCTGCCGCTCGAGAGCCGAACCTAAAGTGCGAGGAAACCGATGAAAACCCTGTATGGCATTGCACTCAGCGCCCTAGCCCTGTGGCTGACCACACACTTTTTTCCGCAGTGGCTCTACTACCCTCGAGCCGATGTTTTCAAGACCCTGCTCGATTTCCTGTGGGCCGGCCTGCTCCTCGGCGTGGCCAACGCCATTATCCGGCCCATCTTGCTGTTTCTGACCCTGCCGCTGACCCTGTTGACCTTCGGGTTGTTCAGTCTGGTGGTCAATACGGTGATTTTGTTGCTGGTGGCCCAGTTCTCGAGCCTGGACGCGAGAGGTTTTGGCGGCGCTTTTATGGCCGCGCTGGTGCTGATGGTCCTGAGTGCGGTGCTGCACATGTTCATCAAACCGCCGCATCGGGTCTCGAGAAGTTTGCGCTCGAGGTGAGCTAGCTCACCTGCAAACGTCGAACGTCGAACGTCAATTCCGTCCCAGACGTTCGACGTTTGACGTTTGCACCGTGGCACCTGCCGCGACACTCTTCATCGCTTCCCCTGCTATCCTAGCCCCTGTGTATCCCCTACCTCTCCGGCGAGGCCCCGTGTGATTCAGCTTCGCCACGTCACCCTCGAGTATCCCGGTGCGGCCCAGGCCGCGCTGGACGACATCAACCTCCACATTCCCAAAGGCGAGTTCGTCTACCTCATCGGCCACAGCGGGGCGGGCAAGAGCAGCCTGATGAACCTGCTTCTCAAGCGCGAAACCCCCTCGAGCGGCGAGGTTTACCTGTCGGGTGAATCCTTGAAAAAGTACCGGGGCGGACGGGTCGCGCTGCACCGCCGCCGCATTGGAATGGTGTTTCAGGACAATCTGCTGCTGCACAACCTCACCGTGTTCGACAACGTGGCCTTCGCGCTACGGGTCATCGGGCTGCCGCAGCGCGAATGGCGCTCGAGGGTGCTTGCTGTTTTGGGTCTGGTGGGTCTCGAGGAGCGTCATAACGCTTTTCCCCGTCAGCTCTCGCTGGGTGAACAGCAGCGGGTGGCACTGGCTCGAGCGGTGGTCAGTGACCCACCGCTGCTGTTACTCGACGAACCCACCGGCAACCTCGACCCCGACACCTCGTTTGAAATCGTGCGGCTGGTGCAGAGGACCAATCTGCGCGGCACCACGGTAGTCTTTGCCACCCACGCGAGGGAAGTGGTCGAGCAATTTCGCCACCGCACCCTCACCCTGCGGCGCGGCAAACTGGTGCGCGACGACCCGTTCGGGGGGTACGCGCTGTGAGGGGTCGCTCGAGGGGGGTTGCGCTCCGCGCTTTGCAAACGTCTAACGTCAAACGCCAAAGTCGTCCCAGACGTTCGACGTTTGACGTCTTGGACAGAACGGCACGTCTTGGCGAAAACGGCACCTATCGGGCCTCGCCGCCTTCCGGGCCTGTCCGCGTTTGCAACCTCACAAGAGGTTCAGCCAGTCTAATTTGCACGTATTCTGGCACGGGCCGGAACCGCTCAGTGGCCCAAACCGCTTTGGGCCACGCTGTCAGAGCGGGGAGGCCCGCATGACTTACCAACTGCGCCAAATGTGGCTGGCCCTGCGCGGTAACTTCACCGCTGCGCTGGCCACGCTCACCACCATGACCCTCACCTTGGCTTTGCTCGGCGCGGTGAGCTTACTCACCCTCAACCTCGAGCGGACCTTATCCAGCCTGGAAAAAGAGGTCGAGGTCTCGGCCTTACTGCTCGAGAGCGCCGACGACGCGGCACTACTCAAAACCGCGCAGGCGCTGCCGGAGGTGGCCTCGGCCAGAATCGTGACCAAGGCGGAAGCGCTCGAGGAGCTGAGCAAGCAGTTACCCAGTATCCGTGAGTCGGGCAGTCTGGAGGGAAACCCGCTGCCCGACGCGATTCGCCTTACCCTGAAGAACCCTCAAGACGCCCGTGAAGTGGCCACCAAACTCAAGGCACTCAGCGGCGTCGAAAGCGTGGAATACGGCGCAGGCTATGTGGACCAGGCACTCAGGACCTTCAATTCGGTGCGCCTGCTGGGTTACAGCCTGGTGGCGCTGCTGCTGCTCAATAGCTTATTCAACATCCTCAGCACCGTGCGGGTGGGCATGTTCGCCCGTCGCAACGAAATCGAGGTGATGCGCTTACTGGGAGCACGGCGCAGCTTCATCCGCGCTCCCTACGTGCTCGAGGGGATTTTACTGGGCCTGCTGGCCAGCCTGCTCACCGCCGCGCTGCTTTACCCAGCGTATTTTGCGCTGACCGGACAGCTCAGAAGCCTGCTGCCCTCGCTACCGCTTTTGCAAGACCGCAGTGTGGTGCTCGAGCTGCTGGCCCTGCTCATCGGCTTGGGCGTGCTGGTGGGAGCGCTGGGAAGCCTGTTCGCGTCCAACCGCTATCTGCGCGAACTCGAGTAGGTTCTCTCGAGGGTGCGGGAAGTACCCCCCCTTGCGTAGTCACGCAAGACCCCCCTACTCGCAGGGGGGTACTTAAAAGCTCGAGTAGGGCGGTCTTTTAGTTCCCCCCTGCGATAGTAGGGGGGATATTTTTGTGAGCGTAGCGGACAGGCCCGATAGGTGCCGCTTTGTCCAAGACGCGCACAAAAGCAGGGGGTCCTTCCAGGCCGAATGGAACGTCATCCCTCTCAAATAGACCCTCCCTATGGGATAAATCGCTTGCACTTGCGCTCAAACGTGTCATAATCGCAATCAAAGCCGATCACCCGCCCACACCCGCCGCTCGAGAGGTTCTATCTCCCATGACGCACCCGCTTCGTTTACTTTGCCTATCCCTTCTAACCACCTCGAGCCTGTCTGGCTTGACGGGTTTCTCCCTCGCGCAGGGCTTTGACCATAAAGCTGCGCTGCCCAGTCAAGCCGATGTGAACGCACAATTCTCGAGCAGCGCCGACCTCGAGCGATACCGCAACCAGCTCCAGGGGTCGCAGGCGGCGCGCGCGGCGCAGGCCAATCAGATAGCAGGACTCGAGCGCGACATCGCCGGACTCAGTGCCCAGGAGCGCGGGGTTCAGGGCCAGCTCGAGGTCAGCAACACCAAGATTGCCGACCTCGAGAACCAGAAACGAGATGTCGAGGCGCAGATTTTGGACACTCAGGGTAAGATTGCCGACCTCGAGAGCCAAATTAGCGTGACCGAGACGCGGGTGGCGCGGCAGCGGGCGGCGGTGAACGCGCTGCTGGTGCGGATGTACAAAAATAAGAGTGGCGAGTTCGTCAAACTGGTCTCGAGGGCCGAGAGTATGCACGACCTGTTACTGCGGGCGCAATACGCCAACAAACTCTCGAGCGCCGACCTCCAGCTCATCGCCAGTCTGAAGCTCGACCTCGAGAAACTGGGAACCCAGCGGCAGAATCTGGTGGCGCTCACTGACAAACTCAACGGGCTACAACGCCAGCTCATCGCCAAGCTAGACGGCCTCAAAGTGCAGCGCCAGAACCAGAAGAGCGCCATTGCCAACCTCCAGCAGAGCAAAGCCGGACGCAGCGCCCTCAAGCTCGAGACGGTGAGGGCGCAGCAGCGCACCGAGGCTCAGATGCAGGTTTTGGTCGGCAACATGGCTCAGGAACGCGCGCGGCTCGAGGACGCTCGGCAAGCCAAACTGAGGGCGCTGGCGATAGAGAAAGCGCGCCGAGTTGAGGAAGCGCGGCAAATTGCGCTGGAAAAGGCAAGGCTGGCCAGACTGGCTGCCGAGGCCGAAGTGCGTCGCGTCGCAGCAGAGCAAGCCCGAATGGAGCAGGCCCGACTCGAGCAAATTAGACTCGAGCAAATTAGGGTCGAGACCCAGCGCAAGCTCGACGCAGCACGGGTCTCGGCGCGGCTGGCCGCCTTGCAGCGCAACAAGCAAGCAGCGTTGCGGGTAGCGATTGTCCAGCGTGAATTGGTCCAGCGCGAAGATGTGACCCGCAAAGCCAACGCCGCCCAAGACGCTCTCAATCAGGCCAATGCCGACCAGAACGCCGAAACTCGCGCTGCCAACACTCGAGCCGAGACCGCCCGCGCCGATGTAGCCCGACTGAAGCGCGAACAAAACGCGCTCGAGGCCAGAGCGAACGTGCTCGAGACCCAGCAAAAGCAGGCCGACCAAGAAGCCGCCCAGACCCAGGCCAGTCTGGTGGTTCCTTCGGCCTACAGCGGCAAACTGGGCTTTCCCATGCCGGGTGGGCGCGTCTCGAGCGGCTTCAACGGCGCTTACGTGCTCATTTCCGGGGGCGAGGGCGCGGCAGTGCAGGCCACAGGCGCAGGCGTGGTGCTGCGAAGCTCGTATTACGCCGCACAGGGAGGGGTCATCGTGATTCAGCACTCGAGCGGGTTGCAATCCGTTTACTTCGGGCTGCAATCGCCCACCGTGTCCGCCGGGTCTCGGGTCTCGAGCGGGCAAATCATCGGCTACGCCGGGGGCAGCCCCAGTTACGGCACCGACACGATGGGCTATCAGGTGTCGGTGCAAACTTCGGGCGGGGCCAGCGTGGCCATCAATCCACAGTGATGAGTTATGAGTCAAAAAGCGTCTGGAACGGTTGATTATCGTTTTTAGACCGCTTCTGGATGTGAGATGTGGGGAGGCAGGTCTCGAGCGCGAAAGGATGGGTTCGCTTTCGGCATGGTCAAAAGGGGTTCGATGGCTCGAGGACGGTAAACCCTTGTTTCTTTCTTCATTTGGCTTAATTTGGGGCCAACTCGAGTGTATTGGGGTACATTTCTCAGGTGTGGCTAAAAAAGTACGCATCCTCACCTCTCTTTTCATGGCAAGATAGGGATGAAACGCGATGACAGCACTCTCTCGAGCCACTTTTACCGACCAATCCAACCGCACCCCCGACTCGAGTGCTTTGAGAGAAACCTCCGAGCAAGCGCTCAGCCTCGGTGAACTGCTCGAGGCCAGAAGGGTTCGCTTTGGTCTGACCCCCCTCGAGCTGTCCCAGCGCACACAAATTCGGGTGGAGTATTTGCAGGCCCTCGAGCAGGGCGACCTCGAGAGATTGCCCGAGAGGTTGCTGGTCAAAGGTTATCTCAAGGTGCTCTCGCTCGAGCTAGACCTCGACGAGATTAGACTCCACAAAGCCCTGAACGCGGTTTGGCCGCTCGAGAGTGTGTTGTGGAAGCCAACACCGCGCTTCGAATTCCCCTGGTGGCTGATGGGCGGCGTGGTCGCAGCGCTGTGCAGCCTGCTTATCGTCGGCTGGGGCGTGCTGGCAGCGGTGCGTGCTGGCTCGAGCCTGCGGATAGCGGCAAAGTCCAACCCGGTGGTCGAAACCGCCCTGCCCCAGCAGGTTTCGTTCTCGCTGACCACCTACCCTGGGGGCGCGAAAGTGTACATAGATGGCAATTCGCTGGGTCTAACGCCCATAAAGGAATTTCCACTGACCCAGCGCTCGAGCGGAGTGCTCAAGGTGGTTTCTGAGGGCTTTAAGACCCACACCGTCACGCTCGAACTCAACCGCCCCCGCAGCCTGGAATTTTCGCTCGAGGCCTTGCCGAAAAAGACTGTCGCGCTCGAGTCAGGGCAGAAAAAACCGTGATGAGTTATCAGTTGTAAGTTATCAGTTTTCAGTTGTGGGTCGTGTTTTCTGATTTGCAAAGGTTAATTGAAGGTGTTGAGATACAACAACAGCCTGCTAGTGAGTTCCTTAGACCTCTAGGCTACTTCAAAACTCCTTCTATGCTACTAAAACAAGCGTCACACAACTCATGAGTCATGAGTCATGAGTCATAACTCACAACTTCAGAGTCGAATCCCGTAGCTCTCCCAGCTTCCATAATCCTCGAGCAACTCAAACCCCAACTTCTGATAAAAAGCGATGCCGCCCGCGTTTTTCTTGCTCACGCCCAGGTGAACACCGGACACCTCGAGCTGACGCAGTTTGGCCCATAGGGTGTGCATCAGCCGTTTGCCGTTCCCCTGCCCTTGCACTCGCTCGAGCAGGTCTATGTGCAGGTGCGCCGGATAGTGGTCGGCCTCGGCTTTGGCGTGGTAGCCCGTGTGTAGCAGGCGAATCATGCCCGCGTCCGGCGAACGGTCCGACTCGAGCGGCATTTTGTAGCGCTCACGCAGTGGGGGCAGCCACTCGCGGTCCATGCGCTCCTCGAAGTTCCGAGAATCTCGAGCGCCGATGATATAGCCACAGGTCCCCGCGTCGTCCTCGAGCAGAAAAGCCAGTTCTGGCTCGAGCACCCCGTAAGGCGCAGCGTAAAAGTGGCCCAGCAACTCGGGGTCTTGATACAGCCTTGAGGCGTCCTTGCCGCTGTCTCCGGTGAGCAAACAGATGGTGTAAAGCGATGCTAGGTCAGCCGGGTCGCTCGAGCGGAGAGGACGAATTTGAAAAGTCATGGTTCAGAGTAGCGTTTGAATAGGGGTGTGGTGAGGACAATAGAAAAAGCGCTCTCTCGAGCGCTTGATTGATTTAAGAATATCACCGTATACATTATGCGTCAAGTTTATGCACCGGGTTTGGGGGTGGGTCCACCGATTCCCAATTGAAAAAAGTCACCTGCTCGAGCGGCTCGAAGTTAAAATACACCGTTTCATCCTCGAACAGCCAATCGCCCTCTTCTTCTATCAGTTCGAGGAAAGCCGCCACCACCAGCGGGTCAAACTGACTGCCCGCACCCTGGCGCAGGTGGCTCAGCACCTTGTCCTGCGCCCAGCCCTTGCGGTACGGACGGTCACTCGAGAGGGCGTCGAAGACATCGACCACCGCAAAAATTCGGGCCGAGCGCGGAATCTGCTCTCCGGCCAGAGAACGCGGGTAGCCGTTGCCGTCCCAGCGCTCGTGGTGAGAATACGGAATGTCGAGCGCGGGCCGCAGAAAGCCCACCGGAAACAGCAACTCGAAGGCGTAGGTGGGGTGCTTTCGCATCACGGCCCATTCCTCGCTCGAGAGTGCGCCCTTTTTGAGCAAAATATGGTCGGGAATGCCCATTTTTCCGATGTCGTGCAGCAGTGCGCCACGCCGCAGGTGCTCGAGGTCGTCCAGGGACAGCTTGAGTTTGTGACCCAATTTAAGGCTCAGGGTGGTCACGCGCCGCGAGTGGCCCTCGGTCTCGAAATCGCGTAGCTCGAGCGCCTTGGCCCAGCCCTCAATAGTAGCGTCGTAGGCCGATACCAGCTCGAGGTTGGTGGTTTGCAGGTCGTGCAGCAAACTCGATTTTTCCACCGCCAGCGCGGCCTGCCCCGCCAGGGCCTCCAAAAACTCGAGCCACGCCGAATCGGTCTCGAGGCGAGCGCGGTGAAACACCTCAAGCACCCCGTAGAGTTCGCCTTTAATGAGTAGCGGCGCGGCGTGGTAGTCGTGAAAGCCCTCGGCCTGCCAGAAAGTTCCGCGCTCGAGCGCACTTTCGCCCTCGGCGTCCAGGCCCCTCGCCCTGCGCTCGAGCGCCACCCGTCCGGCCAAGCCCTTGCCCAGTGGTACCGCCACCCGCCCAATCAGGTCGGTGCGAAAGCCCCGGTAACTGTGGACCTGAAGTTCGTCGAGCGCAAAATCGAGCAGCAAAATAGCGGCGGCGTCTACCCCTAGTTGGTCCAACGTTTGCTCTAGCAGTAGGGTGAGGGTTGCCCCTAAATCCAGGCTCGAGGCGATGCTCTGGTCAATGGCGTGCAGCGTGGTCAGGCGCTGTACCTGTCGCTCGAGGCGGGCGTTGAGCGCGGTGATGTGGGCCTCAAAACTTTTGCGCTCCCCGGCGTCGCGGGCGTTGATGACCAAACCGTTCACGTCGGGGTCGTCCAAGAGATTGGTGCCCACCGCGTCGAGCCAGCACCACGACCCGTCGAAGCGGCGAAATCGAAAGGTCGCCGGACTGGACTCGCCGACGAGTAAGCTCGAGAACAGGCTCCAGGCCGCCTGCACATCCTCGGGGTGGATGTACTCGAAGACCCGCTTATCGAGTCCCTTCTCGCTCGAGTAACCCAGCATTCGCTCCACGCTGCCACTGAGGTAGCGCACAAAACCGTCCACGTCCACCACCGACACCAAATCCGAGCTGTGTTGGGTCAGGCTGCGAAAACGCGCCTCGCTGCGCTCTAAGCTGAGGCGCGCCTGCCGTTCCTCGGTGATATCGCGCGCGATGCAGTACAGGCGGCTTTCCTCGAGTCCAAAACTCACGCTCCACTCGAGCCACACCTCTCCTCCAGCCGCGTGGCGCAACCTCAGCGGCACCACAGTGGGCGTGCTCGAGGGCTTGAGCAACACCTCGAGCGCGGCGGCAAATTCGGCCTGGTCCTCGGCAAAGCCCAGCTCGAGCAAGTTTTTGCCGATGAGTTCGGCGGGGGCGTAGCCCAGGGTTCGCTCGGTGGCGCGGTTGAGGTTGAGCAGGCGTCCACGCTCGTCGAGCACCCCGAGCAGGGCTGGAGATAGGTCGAGCATCCGGCGCATGGCCGCCACCGGTTGCGGTTCGCGCAGGGTTTCCGGCTCGCGCACCCGCAGGCGCTCGAGCTGGCGACCCCACAACCGACACAACCCCTCGAGTGGCTCGAGCAGCCAACGGGGTTCGGCATCGAAGCCCAGCCACAGCACGCCTACCAGGGTATTTTCGGACCACAGGCCCTGACCCAGCACCTGAGAGCAGCCATAAAGCGCGTGGTGGTAGGGCACGCTCGAGAGTTGCTCTCCGGTTCTGAGCCGCTCGAGCTGGAGCGGGGTGGGATGAACCGCCGCTCCGAAAGGACCAAAACTGCCTCGAAAGCTCCACTCCGCGCCTTGCTCAGAACCTTGCAAGGCGTAAACCTGTCCTCCCACCGCGCCCCAACTCTCGGTCAGGGTCCGCAGTGGTCCCGCGAAGGCCTCGCTCAGCACCCTGGCCTCGAGTAGGGCGCGCATCAGCGCTTCACCCGCCGCCTCGAGCGTTCTAGAATCGCTCACCCGCCGCTCCTTGGGTTGCTCTTCGGGTTGCTTTTTTGGGACTCACTCCCGAAGCGACCCACACAGGGCCTCGAGCGGTAAAAAGCCGGAGAACAGGTCACAAATACGAACATTCGCCCCACATTATAAGCACGTCTTCAGCGAAGGTGTGCGTCTCTTTAAAATTTGGCTAGAACACATGAGAGAGCGTGTAATACCACTTGCTCGAGGGTTGGGAACAAGGCCCTCGAGCGCCCAGGTTCTCAGCGATACTTGCGAACCACCTTCAGATTGAACGACTGGCTCGAGTGTGGCCGAATTTCGGCACTCAGCGCGTAATCCAGCGTCTTTTGATTGAGCTGGCCCGACCCAACCACTTCTATAATATTGCCGGATTCGTTCAGGTCGCGGCTCAGGTTATCGGTGTACTCGAGGCGTACCACTTTGTCTGCGCTATTGGTGGCCTTGAGCGTAATGAGGGTGGTGTAGAAGGTGACGTTGTACTTGTAGCCGTTCGGGTCGGTCTCCTGGTCGGTGCGGTTGGGCGCTTTATCCACACTTTTCTCGAACAATACACTGGGGTCGTAGCCCAGCTCGAGGTCCACACCTTCCTGCGGAGCCGCGTCGCGCATCTGCACCTGACCCAGCAGTTGGCCCTTTTCGCGCACCACGATGGGTCCGGTAGGCAAAAAAGTGTCGCTCGAGAGGCGGTAAACCCGTTTGTTTTGCCAGTCGGCCACGTTCTGACCCCGGCTCGAGTCGTAACGGCTGATTAAAACGGGTTTGACCAGTGGGGTCACGGTGACTTGGGGTTCCACGAAGGGCACACTGCGTCTGGACCCAGGCTCGAGGCTGAGTTTTTGTTTGAGTAGATAACTAAAGTTTCCGGCGTTCTCACCCTGGCTCTGTACCGCAGACGTTGCGCCCACCGCCCGACCCGAGTCCTCGAGCGCGTTCAATCGGTAATCCATCGGCGCTTGAGGGTTGCCCCCAAAGCCCACGATGTTCACCTTGCCCGCCACGAGCTGCACTTTATCGGCCTCCACTCGCTCAAAACCGATATTCGAGAGGTCCGCCCACGCCTCGAGCGCCGCTTTCCCATTTTCAGCGACCTCGAGCGAATAGTGAGGACTCCAGCTTATACCTCTCGAGAGGTAGCTCAGGGTGGCTACTCCAGGTTTCTCCACCTCGAAATTCATCTGAGCAAACTGGGGCGTGTACGCAGGTTTGACCACTGGGACAATTTCAGGTGCGGCGGGCAGGGTCGAAAAGAGCAGGGCTTGCGGCTTCACATCGGTGCGGTAGAGCTGGCTCACTTCCTCCTGAACCAGCAAGCCCTCTGAAGCGCTGCGAATCAGGCGCAGGGCGACCAACTGGCCGTTCTCTCGCACAAAAACCTTCTGTCCCACATACGGCTCGAGCGGGTTTTTTACTTTGAGCGCAGGAAGTGCGGGCGAAACCGGGAACTCGAGCGTCTGGGCCAGCGTACTTACGCCCTCGAGCCGGAGAGAGTCCAGTGCTATCAGTGAACGCTTCTCGAGCGGTAGCCCATAGGTGAACAGGGGGCCGGAGACGTTAACGGGTTCTCTGAACTCAGCAAAGCTGGGGTAGAGGGTCAGCTCGAGGGCTTGAGCCGAGGTCATCATCAGGGTGAGTGACAAAGCTAATTTTTTCATGCAACCACTGTAAATCTTTCACAGCCCCAACTGCACCCGCTCGAGCCGGGTCAGCGTGGCCGCCACCAGGGCGTGCGAGTGCTCTATCAGCTCGGCAATCAGCGCGTGGGGCAGGGTTTCATCCACGCTCAGGGTGTTCCAGTGCTTTTTGCTGAGGTGGTAGCCCGCTGTAATCGACCCGTACTCGGCGCGCAAACTTTCGGCCCTTGCGGGGTCGCACTTCAGGCTGATTTGGGGTGGGTCGCTCTCGAGGGCCAGAAGCGCAAATATCTTACCTTTAAACGGCGCGTCGGGCGGCACCACACCCACTTTGAACACCATCGTCTCGAGTCCAAAGGGAAAGGTCTCGAGCACACCCGCGTGAATCAGACACAGTTCACGCAAATCCTGATGGCTCAGTTCGAGGTAGCTTGGGTCCACCTTGCTGGGTTCGCTCGAGGTCATGGCAAGAGTTTATGCCCTCGAGGGTCGAGCGGGGGGTTGGGGTCATTCGGGCTGGGGAGACCCCCCTGCTTTTGTGCGCTACGCTGTCTTGGCCCAACTACAGCACCTCACGGGCTGGGCCGCTCACAAAAATATCCCCCCTACAAAGCAGGGGGGAACTAAAAGACTCTTGCACTCGAGCTTTTAAAGTACCCACCTGTTTTACAGGGGGGTCTTGCGTTTACACGCAAGGGGGGGTCCTTCCAGCCCGCTCGAGAGAAACTCACATTCCTGCTTAAATTACTGACTCATAGCTCATCGCTGAACTTCAGCAAATCGAATCCGAGCTGTCCATCTCGGCCATCTGACGGTAGATTTTGGCCTTTTCACTAAGGCCCATTCTCGAGTAGCATTCAAACAGTCGCAGCGCAAAAAAGCTGAAGCAGGCAGCATCACCGCGTTTTTCGGTCAGCTCGAGGCAGCTCAGATACTGCGTGGTCGCCACATGCCACGCCCCACGCTTGACCGCTTCCTGAGCACGAAGGTGTGCCAGCCTTAAAGTGACGATGACAGGGGGAGTGGAAACCATTATGCTTCCATTATAAAAGGCCAACAAAGTTCAATTTGGAATTTGAGTGTGATTTTTTGAAAGTTTAAGGTTTTTTTAATCGTGCTGGCGCAAAGAAACTCTAATGACAATTGCGCTCGAGCCTTGATAGAATTGTTTAGATATAAATTGAGTGCTGCTTTGTCAGATTTCTATTTTCTGAGTCAGCCCCATGTCTGCTGAAGGTTCGCCGCACTCGAGCCTCAGCCCCAATTCAGCTTTGACGCATGGTGCGCTCATGCTCAGACCCGACACTGACCTTATGAGCACTAATTACTATCTCATCACTGAGAATAAAGAGCTGGATTTGGGC
>Ga0209511_1000801_pt1 | contig 29548 bp, 28 predicted proteins | sample SSSSmetaG_FD_184141 | JGI IMG/M metagenome (GOLD analysis project Ga0209511, IMG submission 184141) | Glacier valley bacterial and archeal communities from Borup Fiord, Nunavut, Canada, to study Microbial Dark Matter (Phase II) - ​SSSS... | ecosystem: Environmental > Aquatic > Freshwater > Ice >... | reverse complement strand
GGCTGGACTTTTTTGCTCATGTTACACCCGTAATCTTTGCAGAAGAGAGGGGCTGAAAGCCTTGATTTTGTGAGGAACTTCTGCCAGTTCAGCAGGTATGCAAGCTTAGTTGAGATATCAGTAGAAGTGATGGTTTAGCGAAGCTGTGGGATCAGGGTGAGCGAGCACAAGCGAAGAGAATACCTTGCTGGGAGAGCGTTACAGCTTTAAGGCAAAGAACGGTTCCATTACTGATACTGTTGGCGAATTCACCAGAGGAAAATAGACAACTGCTGAAACCCAATCAGAGAAGTGGTTGTAACATTAGGGACTTTCAATACTGAATCAACGAGAGAATCAAGGTTTCAGAGCGTTTTCTTTTTCTTTTTCTTTTTCTAATTCGCCACCAGTATCCATTACTACTGAGAACCCTTAATCCTGGTTTGAAAATGTCTTGATTGCAGGTTTGACGGTTTATGATTGCAGGTCACTACAGTTAAGCCATAATTTTACGGAGGTGGTAATGCATAGTGCCTTGAAGTGTCTACGATGTTCCAGCGAGATGGAACTTGGAAATCTATCCAATCAAGATACGCCACACCTCTATATGTGGTCCATTCACGACCCCGATCTCCCTTCACCCCTTGGATTTATGTTGCTTCGGGGTGAGACTGGCAAACGAAAAAGGGCTGCCTTCGAGAGAGTTAAAAGAAGCTTGACTAAAGTACAAGCTTACCGCTGCGTCAAGTGCGGATATGTTGAGTTGAACGCCTCTCGAAATGCAGGCGACGACACCTAACCTCTTGCTCAAACGGAGCGCTAATGTTTCGCTGCTCCCTTGACAGAAGTCCCATCCCTCGAACTCTCTTGGGCAGGTTTTCTGAAACTCAATCCAGGCATAGCTTTTCAGCCCCTCTTGCACTTTTTTGCCCGTATGTCGGCGTGCAATTCGTTTCTGCCCCGCATTCTGTCGTCGCCCTTCTGCTCGACCGGCAGCTAGCCGACAAAAATCGTTATGTTTTGAGTCAAACGCTGAAAGCTTTACTTAGCAGAGCTTAAGTACCCATATGATAAACTTTCGCACGGATCTCGGCTCAATCCTAATACAAAGCCCCCAAGTCATGCCATGTGGCGAGCGGTCTTTGTTTGAGTCTTTTCGAGCCAGCCCAAAGTTCAGTAGATTTAACGACTCAATATTTGAACTTTATTCGGTGAGGGCAGTCTATCTAAAGGACAGACCTTAATACACAAGGAACTAATACACGATGCCATCCGTAACTCGCCTATCAGGTGCCTTCGCCGCCTTGACCGTTCTCGCTGGTGCTGCTGTCCTACCACAAGTTGCAGCCGCCCAAATGATGCCAGCGACCATGCACAAGACGATGTCAGCAATGCCCAATGGTAAAGAAAAGCACCCTGAACTTCAAGCTGCTTTACGCGCACTGGAACAAGCGCGCAAAGCCCTCCAAAAGGGCGCACATGACTACAGTGGTGAGCGGGTAGAAGCCCTTAAAGATACCGACAAAGCAATTGCTGAAGTGCGTCAAGCCATTACTAAAGACAGAAAGTAAGACTGCGCTTGAGCTACTCTCACTTACCATGACTTAAACGCCAGAACCCGGCAGTCATGTGACTGCCGGGTTCTGGCGTGATCAGGCGTTCTTGGTCGAGTAGAGAGGACTCCTGGAATGTTTAGGGTTGCTTTGTATTCCCCGTTGCTCTCACCTTTCGGAACACGAGAGGGCTTGAGTTAAACTCAAGCCCAGAGTGAACCGCAAAACTCACTCCAGCTGATGGTTGACGCTATTAACCTAAGACTCATGAGTCTTGCATAAGACTGATGAGTATAAATGCTTAGCTATTAAATAGAACACGCCGCACAGGCGATCGAGCGATCAGCTAGGCGGCGTAATGATTTCAGCCCGTGGCAGCGTGTTCACAAGCTCGATGGGTTTCTAGAAGATAAAACCTAATCGCGCTTTCTGTTCAATTTTTGGGAGAGTCGCCCGATTTAGTGATTCTGCTTTTATAGCTACCGCCACATAGGTTAGGACAGGGACATTTTTGGCAGCACGCGAAGCACACTACCAAAAATGTCCTAAGCAAAGTGGCGATGGCTATAAGTGACGCGATCTCGCGTTCTCCTCTCCGCGATAGTCTTTTACAACCCCCGTTTACCAAGACTATTGCAACGCTGCGTACCAGGGCAAAAAGTGCGTACTCTGCTAGTCAGTCGCTTTTAAGTAGCTCGATCGAGATTCACCCGATCATTGATTTTTTGCCGCAGGTTTACACTTCACCCGGACAACTTTTGTTCAGTCTACTTTGAGTTTGCCGTGTCCCTCCTTTGTCGTGTCGCCCGATCCAGGGGTTGGTTAAACCCAATCCTACTTAGGCTCTCCAGAACGTAATAATTAGTCCACCTAAAATAATTAAAGCGCCACCCACTAGGATCGAAATGCTAGGTTCTTGACCAAAACCAAAATAATTAATCAATTGAGCGACTAGAAAAAATAGGGTGACATAAGTCCCTAGCAGCTTGCCAAAATCCCAAGCTGGCAAGTTCACCACAACCCCATAGCCCAGTAGCGTAACACTGCCCAAGAGAATAAATTCAACTTGCTTTACCAAAGTTGGACTATGCAATCCCTTTCGGACTAAAGCATCACCTCCAGCTTCTAAACCAGCAGCGATGAACAAAATCAAAAACGCAAATCCTTGGCTCACTCAGGCTTCTCCTGTCATCACGCTCTCAATTTCCCAAACTTAACAACTAATTTGTCTCGATGTCATTTAATTTGGGCTCTTCCAAGCTTTTGGTGATCGAGGTCTTTGCACTGCCCTGAAAGGTAGAATTTGCGTTGTGTGGCTTGGCGATCTCTGCCATCTTCACCAAAAGCTTGGAAGAGCCTTAATTTGGCACTGTACAACCTGGTAATAAAGTTTAGTCGTCTCCGTTGTCTAGACGAACAAACGAGCTTTCCTCTAGCATCTTAATGAAGCCCAGGGTCATTAAGGTCATGACGGTTCCTGAGACAGCAAGTTGCCACCAGCCCCAGCCTGAGGCAATTCCTAGCGCCGCCGTTACCCACGTCGAAGCGGCAGAGGTGAGTCCTGTAACTTTGGGGTTAGAACTATTGGAACGCGACAGATGCAAGATTTCTCCGGCTCCTAAAAAGCCGACCCCAGTAGCGACTCCTTGAATCGCACGGCTAGCTGCGTCGCCCGAATGGACACTGCTGTGCAAGGGAATCAAGACAAACAGAGCAGCTCCGATGCTAATCAGCATATGAGTTCTCAACCCTGCTGGCTTGTGTCGTCGTTGGCGATTCCACCAGATCGCACCGCCCATTGTGAGGGCCAAACCTAGCCGCAACAGTATCCCAACCCAGTTATTCGAGTCGAGCGAATAAGACTCCATGTGTTTTCAATGATGTTTAAGTAGATGCCTCTAGAGTCTAAACTGTAGTTTTTGAAACAGCCAATTCAGCAACCTTCTAATTACGTCTTCCCAAAGGCATATTAGGGTCAGCCCAGAATTCGGAAAATTAAACACGTTTAGCAATTAGCCATACATGACTTAAAGAGTCGCGCAAACCATCGTTCGTGAGAGGCGGTTCGGGCTCTTTGTTTGTGTATAGCTAATTGCTAAACGTGCTATATTTCCCCTCTTTTGTGCTGACCCGATCTTGGTTTGAACCTGCGATGATTGCACGGTTGACGATTTAGGATTGCAGGTCCCTACAGCTACTGGCACCCAAAAACGGAAACTTGATACGCAGTATTTCGGTCGCCTGTAATCCGAGTATTAATCTGATAAGGTTGCCGATTTGTCAGCGTTCGGAAAGACTGGTCGTAGCGGTAAAACCGTTTTGCCTCGACCGAGCGCGACACCGCCTTCGAGGATGAACCATCGTTGTATTTGAGATTCACTTCAATCCCGTAGTGAGAATTGTTTTCAGGGGTTACTTGAGCGGTATAGCTCTTAAAACGTGTGCCAGTGGGCACAGCAAAATCAGTGTTTGCGTTGGTGTTGTTCAGAGTAATGACCTTCCGAATCGAGCGCTGATGGGTGGAAACTTCCCTCAAGGAAGTGCAGCTTCGGGTTTGCGCCTGGGCGGGTTGATGCAGCATCACGGCTGCTATACCCATAGAAAGTCCGGCTGGAATGCTGAAAACCTTTTTCATAGCTCTGCAAGACCTCGAGTTTAGGGTGGCTAGAGGCTGAAAGCAGCCTTCTCACAGAGATTAATAACACAATGCCTGGATATTTACATCTCCTATGGCGCGACAATTAGATAGACCGGACTTGCGACGGTAGATGCGGACGTACCTGTTCGAGGTGATAGAGAGACTGATCCATCCGGCTAATTTCGGCAGGCAATTCGGTGTGGGTCAGAGTCTGCTGGGCGGGTAACGCATACGCTATGGCAGTTTCGACCTTCACCGCTCCAATCACCGACACCTCTAGTCTCGTCTCCACCCGACTGGCACAGCCATTCCAATAGCGGTCACTTCCCGCCGTAGCTCTCCCACTTTTGGGGAGAAACGAGCCATCCATGACACCTAGCAGCCGACTGCTAGGGGCGGTCGCTAACTGTGTGCTATGAGCGCAAACCAACACGGGCTTTGCTATGGGTGGAATAAGCCACAAGACCAGCGATTAGCATCGCTAAGACCAGACTGATCCGTCCTGTACCAAAGCCCACACCACCAAGGTCTTGAGTTCTACCAAGCCAATCGGCGAAAGAAGCACCCAGGGGTCTAGTCAGAATATAGGCGAGCCAAAAAGCCCCAACCGCGTGGCCTCCTGAGCGCCAGTAGGCGATCACTGGTAGAGCGAACAACCCGGCAAACAGCAATCCTGACGTGAAGTAACCCAACCCCAGCGTGGAGGCTGTCATGTCGCCGGCGGCTGTGCCCAGTGCGAACGTAATCATGACCGTAACCCAGTAAAAGCACTCGCGCCGAACTGTGGTGATCTGCTGCATCGACAACGTTTTCTCGCTCCGATACCAAACGGCAAAAATCAGGCTCAGCACCACAGAAAAGCCAGCGGTTGAGCTGAGATACGAAACACCTAAGCCAACATGGATGGCATCAGCCACCATCGTGCCGAAAATCGCGACCATCGTAATGGCCAACCAGTAGACCCAGGGAAGATAGCGATGGACTGCAAACTGGATGAGTAACGCCACGGCTAAACTACCTCCCCCAAGAGCCACTGCAAAAAGCGGGTTCATCTGGTGGGCGAGGTAATCGGAAGTCGTCTCGCCCATCCCTGTCGTGAGCAATTTGATTATCCAGAATAAGACAGTCACCTCGGGCAGCTTCTTGACCAGCCTCCTACGCTGTGCCTGATCTGGGTGGTATGGTTCTGGCTTCATCTCTGAGTGGCTTTGAGTTGGGACTTTGCTCATGATAGGGCGCGTCAGCGACCACCACGTCTACTCGGTGCTTCCCATCGACAAAGCTTTAAGGAATTGTCCGTGCTTTAAGGATTTTCTGTGAAGCATTCTGAGGTTTATAGCGGTTGCTTGTGCACAGGACGGTAAGAGGGGGATCAAAGGCTCCGCCGCAAGCGGACGGAGTATGAACAGCCACTTTTTTGGTACTTCTTACGCCCCCAGGGGCAGGGAATCTACCCTTAATGGGGTTGAGTTAAACTCGACCCCACTTCCACCCAAAACAACATCACCTCACCACCAAACGCTATCGCGAACAACTGCGCCAACGCTTTCAAGATTGGCGAGAAGTTGCTGGGCTAAATTCTGCCGCATAGTCTCAGTGCATCTGACGATTCAGGAATGATCGGGCTTAATTTTGAACGTGCCCGGTTAAGTTGACAGGGCTCTCACAATGCATTCAAGTGAGATTCCCTCTTAGGAAGGACGTTTACTACAACACTTTACAGTGGACTAGAGAAGTGAGGTCAGTGACCAAAGTCAGTCTTGCCTCTACTCCAATTTCCTCGACCTAGGTGACAGAGTTATGAAAAGTTTAACTCCAGTCCTACTAACCGTCTTACTCGCTTTCGGGATGACATCCTGCACGGGGGCGGTAAAAACTGGTAATGCCGCTCCAGATTCGACAACTAGCAATCCGGGTACCCTTGACAAATCCGTTGCTCAGGAAAATCAGAACAATGCCACGAGTATAGTGCGGCGGAAACAGCTCAACTCTGATATTCGGGCACATGAACAGCGCAATAAAGTCGGTGGGGACCAGGGGCAAAGAACAGATGATGATATCAAGAGTGAAGTGCGCTCTAAGTTGCAGGCTAATCTACCTGCTGCCGCTTTAACTATCAATGCGAAAAATGGAGCAGTTACGGTTGCGGGAACAGTAGTTTATCAAAATCAACTGAACAAGATTCCAGGACTGACGAAAGAAATTCCTGGGGTGAAGAGTGTCACCGTGAATGCGACAGTTGCGTCTGCGGCCCAACCTGTTCCTCCAGCGCTTGGAACGGAAGTGCCCTTAAAGGATCAGACGGGTAAATAGGGGTTGAGCTCTGCTGAACTTTCAAGGGGGGTTGAGCCGAGATACGGGAACGCCCAGCAGCATTTGACAGAAGAAAGGGAAACTCAGATTGAATGTGAAGTATGAGAAAGGGTTGGTTCTTATACTTTCGTGTTTCGGTTTCGCGTTCCGAAAGGTGAGAGCAACGGGGAATACAAAGCAAGCCTAAACATTCCAGGAGTCCTTTCTACTCGATCGGGAACGACTGCTTTCCCAAAAAACAAATTTTAGAACGGGTCTGGAAAAGCCGCAGTTTGTCTGATTAGACCCTATTTGCAGCGATCAAAACGCTGCGTGACAAAATCTCATTACCGCCCATGCCGCGCGATCGGGTTATTCAGCCCTCCCCTAAAATCGGCTACATCTTTCAGGATCAACGACGAGAAGTGAGTCAAAAGCGAAAATAGGGGGCTGACTTCTGTAGTCAGCCCTTATTCATTTATAGGTAATCGATCGTTAGGCGGTCAGCGGTGGCGGGTTTGCGATCATCTGATCGGCGGGCAGGGTTTCCATGCTGAAACTCTTCCAATCATTTGTAACGGTCTTGAATCGTCCGCCATTGATTCCACCATTGTTGCTCCAGTCAGATGCCCAACCTGCATCTTGACTGCGCCAATAGTCAGCACCACCACTAGCGATATAGTGAGCCTGGGCGCGATCGTCCGGTTTCGTCAGATCATCTTGAACCAACCTCGCTTGAAAGACTGAGTAGACTCCTGCGATATCATTGGGGTTCATTTCGGCACGCTGACCAGACCAGAAATGGTAATTGAAGCCATTCCCAGCCGTTACGCTGATGCCGCCGCCATTGTTGGCTTCATCTTTAGTCGTCACGCCCCGACCGCCATTATTGCCAAAGTCAGAGTTAGGGGTATGAGTAGTAGCGGAGCAGAAACTCCCGTTAAGAGGCGTACCAGTTGAACCTCCTAGAATTTAGGCACCTCAAACCCTTGATACTCCGTTCTCAGTTGCTGTACCAAATAACCTAGAGACTAATTGATACGTCTCACTGAGACTGAAAAGTGCTTTTTGAAATGGCTGCCATTAAAGCATTTCAGCCTTAACGGGAGTTTCTGTTCCGTTGCTCCTCATACCCCAGAAGAAAAAGTCTGTGTTCTAGACACGGGCATTTGCGTAAAACTAAGCGTCCTCACCATCACCTGTCCCACTGACAGGCAATAGTGGAACAGGTGACTACTCTAGATATCAGTCTAAATATCAGAGTGGGTTGAACTGGCAAAATTTCTCCACTCCTATGCAAGAAGGGCGAAATCGAGCGCTCCCTGCGTTTTAGCCGATGCAATTCTGTCAGCCGCAGACTAGAAATGAAGTGGAGAAGCGCTCCCTTGAGAATCTACAGCACCCCCGACCTGAATCGGTTGAGTTTCAAGATTGGGGACTTGCTTTGCATGAGCTAGAAACAACCTTGGATCAACCGCGTGGTCATGGTCATCCGCCCCTTCTCGAATCTCATAGTGCAGATGAGGACCGGTTGAATTTCCGTTGCTCCCAATATCAGCAATATGTTGAGAGGAGTGAACCAAGTCCCCAACCTTAACGTATGACTTCGTGATATGACCAAAAAGGTGAATCCGTCCTTCGTCATCTTTCAGCTTGATGTGCCAGCCGTAGCCCGAATCATAGCTTGTGATATCAGTTTCTCTGCCCACATAAATCACGACCCCACAAATAGGACTGTAAATGGGATTCCCAATCTTGCCGTCAAAGTCAACTCCAGTGTGAAATCGAGTTTGTCCAGGATTAAAGGGGTCTGGAGATAGACCGAAGCCAAAGTTAACGTGGGGATGAGGAACGGGATAGGTCAGCGTGCAATTCGAGGACTGATTGAGCACCTTGGGGGCGGTAGAGGCGTTCGGTACTGGCGCTCTTGGCAGAGGCGCTCGAAACGGAGGTTCACTCAACTTGGGCTGAGGCATCGTTGCTAGCAGATGCACGAGATCGCTTCGTACCCAGCCCACCGCACCGGAGCGGTCGAACTTCACGTCATACCAAAGCTCTCCATTACTTTGAGTTTGGTTGAGAATCTCGACCCGATCTCCAGCAAATCCGTAGTGCAAAGGTTCTGCCAGAGTAGATGGATTGGCACGGACATTAATGGGAGTGGTGTAGTCAAGAGCCGTGAGTTCAGCTGACCGAGCTAAAACCGAAAGACTTCGCTCTCCGGAAACGGCAATTAGACCGGCACTCAAGACAAACAAAAGAAGGCTTCGGAGCAAAACCCGCAACGTGTGGTTCCGTGTCATGGGAGGGGCTTCTCAAGGTTAAAGGTGGACAAAAATAAAGACAGAGGGCTTTCTGATGCAGGTATCTCGCTTCTTTCCGTAAGGTTGAAGATAGGTACTGAGATTGTCTGATTAATAGATCAAAGGTACTTAATACTATGACTAAAATATTAATCTGCTATCCCATTCTTATTCCCGCGACTCAACTCCAGATCAGGAAACATCGATCTGCAGCCTATTTGTACAGTGACTTTTTATTTGTCGTGGTGCCAAATTGATATCATCAAGGGTATGAAGCCTGTCTCTGCTAACGTTTAGCTTCGAGTACGGACAGGGCGTGGACAACCTGGCATCAACCTTAATGGCTGGAAGTGTGCAGCGACCGGAATGGTCTGACGACACGGATTTGTCCTAATGTCATTTAATTTGGCACTGTACAACTGACTGCAAACTGATTCGCTTGCCTTATCGTTGCAATTGTAATAAAGCTATGAGCAGACTTTTGCCCTCAAACGCCGCGTCTGATAGAGTAAGCACCGCTAAACAATGGTGGCGAGGGTTGACCCTTGTCTTGCTCGCGACGCTGTTTCTATCTCTGCAAAATAATTTAGTGAAGCTTGCCCAAGCACCAATCCCCATACCAGTCTTAGGAGGCATGCAAGCAGGCGGCTATGTGACTCCGGACCTCCATAACCCTTTTCAGGTACCACTGCTGGTGCTGCTGGTGCGGATCACTTTTCTGCTCCCCCTCTTGTGGGTGCTGTTGCCGTCTCTGCGACCCGGCGGTTGGCAGGAAGCGCGACAAGTGATGATGGGCAACGATCACGCGCTCAAGCTCCGCATCGTCGCAGCCGGCGTGTTTCTTTTCCTTTCCCAGACGCTCAATTATTTTGCGATCTCCAAACTGGGTCCGGCCACCGCTGTCACGCTCTTCTTTATCTACCCAACTATCACGACCCTGCTTGCTTGGTGGTGCTTTGGCGAACGTCCTGCCTGGAAGCAATGGGTCGCCATTGGCTTGATTTATCTTGGTTGTGCCTGGTTAGCTTTCAAAATCCCGGTCGAAGCTTTGGGCACTGATTTACCCAAAGCACTCGCAGCCTTTTCCACCGCTGACCCGCTCGGGTCATTCGCAGCGATTGGTGCTGGTGCCATGTTTGCCCTGGAAGGGATCATTGCCCAAGCGTGCTTTCGCAAGATCAACCCTGCTACCTTTACCAGCCTGGTGTTTACAGTGGAATGGCTAGTACTGTCAGGCTTTGCTCTGTTTATCATTCACATCAGCCTCAACGTTGGTCTGCTTGTGATAGGACTGCTGCTTTGTCTTGCCACCTTAACTGGCTATCTCTTCAACAATTTTGGCATTCGCGAGATTGGTGCCGCTGCGACCGCTATCATCGGGGCTAGTGGTCCAGCCGTGACGGCAATTCTAGGCGTGCTCATGTTCAGCGATGGCTTAAAAGCGCAGCAGTGGGCGGCGATTGGGCTAGTCACCGTGGGCGTAGTCCTGATGAATCTGGCACGAGTGCCGTCAAAGCTATCGCAAACCTAAAGTCATCGCACCAGGACACGGTCATGTTAGAGGCTTATCGCTTGACTGTCTGGTTGCCGCTTCTGCTTACCATCAGTCCTCCACAAATGGTGCTAGAACGCTCCTCGCCATGGATGGCATAATTGCTGACCTTACTAGGGGTAAAAGTAGCGAAGCTGCCGTCAGCCGCCATGCAAGCGCTGAAACACTTTCGTAGTCTAGCTTTGGCGGCATAGTTCCGGTTTTTAACCCTCTCAAGGGACGATCGCTGATTTACGAAGGTTATATGAGCTATAGAAATGTGAAAGAAGCATGAGAGATCTGTCGGTTAACTGCTGCAATAAGCAGAGAACCAAGCCTAATCCAGATATTTGGAAACCTGATGCGTCGAGCGGTTTCTCACTTTAGGCAAGCCGAGAAGTGGCTATCGACATAAAGCGGGACAGATTGAACGAAACTTTAAGCTTTGAGGGATCTACTGTCCCGGCTTAAATTGGTAGCCCGAGAAGTCAACTATCGCAAGTCGATTGCACAGAGGCTTTCAGGCTTAGAGTCGTTTTTGGGTCAAAAGCTACGGAAACGCCGAGTAGGGGTGCAAAAAGAATCGATCACTTTGATTGTTGGGCAAAGAGTTTTATCAGCGGTTTGATGCCTTGTGTGGTATCGCCTGCGTGATTGAGATACTCATCAATGCCAAACGCATCTTCGGTCGTTCTCAGGAGCGAATAGTGATTGTAAGGCGTTGAATCGACGATCCCATGGTGCCCGTGATTGGTGATAACGATCGTGGCAATATGCCCACCGCCAAAATTAGCCGCACTTTGAGGCTCGTACCCACAGCAGCCCGTTTGTTCATGCGTGCTGCCATTATTTTCATCCCAGGTAATCACGATCGCGCTGTTGCCCGGTTTAGTCCAAATTGACGACTGCATGATTTGGTTGACGACTTGAGCAATTTGCGCGTCTCCAGTCCGAATCAAGCTTTGGGGGTTCGGGCATTCGGCTAAGCCGTGCATCTCATGGCATTGGTTGAGCACAATATGGCTGTAGTTGGGAACATTGCCGCTTTTGAGGTCAGAGGCAAGCCGCGAGAAACCGACGATTTTTTGGGCACGATTCGGATCATCCTGTACAGATTTGAAGCTCATAAAGCCGTTGTGCTTGGCGGCATACAAAGCCCGAATGCCATTCGGAGCGACGATCGCTTTTGATCCTGGTTCCGGCAGATCCTCAAAATATCCTTTCCAGCTTAAATTTCGCTGTTCTAACTGAGTCATTAAACTCGGTTGCGAGATCGTATGATTCGCATAGCCAGACGTTTGAGCATCGTGACAAAATGGGTCTACCTTTTCTGCATTGCAGTAGAACGCATCATCGTCATGAATGCCAAAGGTATTACCGCCTAACATCGCTACATAGTTTGCTTCGCTCGGATGCACTTCGCCATAAAACTGCGTGGCTAATCCGTAAGTTTTAGCGAATTGATTGAGATTCGGCGCGTTGGGGCTGCCGATAATTTGCTCATATGCTTTATTCTCGGCAATGATGACAAAAATATGGGCGTATCGGGGAACGGCGCGATCGTCTGCTAAGACCGCTGTGTGAAGGGTTGAAGTCGGAATCGCTGCTGAAACAGAAGCGTTAGGCTGACTGTATTTGTGAAGAACGAATCGTGCGACTATGCCCAATCCCACAACGCAGAGTAGTAAAAGCAGAAACCTCGATCTAGAGCGATTAAACACAACAGCCTTCTTGAACATCTCGTTGCTTAATGAGGCACATCTTAGATTAGAAAGAACCTGTTTTCAATTGGTCAACCATTGGACACTCCATCTTGGAGCCGTATCAATCCCATTCTAGGGATCTTGACTCATCATCTACGGTTGCTCTGAGCGTCTGGGCGTTCCGACTGATGAGTGATTGGAGAACGACTAGACATCCCTGATTGCCTATCCTCTCTATCAAAAAATGTTAATCGCCTCTCAAATCGAACTCATTATGAGTATGGTTTAGGAAAGAACATCTTCAGAGGTTGCTATGAACTTTCAGCGAATCGAGCATATCAACAAGGTCTGTCAAAACTTAGAGACCACGCTGCAATTTTATCAAACCCTTTTCCCTGAATGGTTTATTCGTGCTCAAGAACGGTCAGAGGAAATGAGTTGGCTACATTTTGGCAATCAGCAGTTTTACCTCTCACTCTACGAACATCCCAATCATTCGACACCGATGAGTACAGGCAGCATTGACCATATTGGTCTGGTGATTGACGATGGCAAGAGAATGCTATCGCTTTTAGAAGCGAATCAGATTGAGTACTTTCTTGAAGATTCTCCAGAAACAAAGTACCGCATTTATGTACAAGACCCAGATAATACCGGACTGGAGCTAGTTGAGTACAAAGAGAGTTATGACTTGCGCTAGTCCATCAAAAAGGCGATTCTTAGAGAATTTTCAATCTACTGATCCTACAAGCTTGCACCTACACTGAATCATCCCTCCATCCGCACTGACAGTCCCAATACACCCGCGCCAGGTAAGTTTGTGCGATGGGTCACCCCCATTAATTTCAGTTCTAAGATAGACGGCAATCCCACTGATGATGATCACACTCAGGAATTAGAACCTCTAACGCTAGGAAACACCATGCCTGGAAAATTAACTGGAAAAGTTGCGATCGTCACTGGAGCCTCTTCAGGCATTGGAGAAGCTACCGCCGTTCTACTTGCTAAAGAAGGCGCGAAGGTTGCCGTGATCGCCCGTCGTGCAGACCGCCTCAATGATCTCGTTCAGCGAATTCAGACCGCAGGAGGTGAAGCGTTACCGATTCCCGCAGATGTGACCGATGAAACTCAGATTCGAGATGCGATTGCAAAAACGCAGTCTGCTTGGGGGCAGGTTGATATCCTAGTCAATAACGCAGGCGTGATGCTGCTAGGCATGATCGACGGTGCAAATACCGAAGACTGGCGACGCATGATCAACTTGAACGTTCTGGGACTGATGTATGCGACCCATGCCGTTTTACCGCTGTTGAAGGCTCAAAATAGCGGACACATTGTAAATATTTCATCCGTGGCGGGTCGAGTTGCCAATGCTGGAAGCGGAGTGTACAACGCAACAAAATGGGCAGTGGGCGCTTTCTCTGAAGCGTTACGCAAGGAAGTGTACCAAAATCAGATTCGAGTCACGATTATCGAACCAGGTTTGGTAGCAACTGAACTACCGCAACACATTACTGATCCAGCCGCGAAAGAGCTAGCAGCAAAATTTTACGGCTCAGTGAAACCGCTAGAGAGTGAAGATATCGCAACTGCGATCCTCTACGCTGTGACTCAACCTGTCCATGTGAATGTCAATGAGATTTTGATTCGTCCAACCGAGCAGGAGCGTTAATCATCCCTTTAGACTGAATCATCCCTCCATCCGCACTCCTGACAATCCCAACACACCCGTGCAGGATGAGTCTGCACCAACGGTAGCTCCGCTCCACGTAGTGTTCGCTCACAGTCAGGGCAGCGTCCTGTAAACATCGGATGCCAGTCTAGCAGCGCTATTTTCTGCTCTCTCGTCCAGCGTTGGATAGGCTCGATCACCAACTCACCCGCATAATATGAGGCTCCTTCAGGCTGCCACGATTCACCCGCAGGTAATGAGGAGTCCAACTCAAAATCAGAGCATTGAGCATTCGCAATTTTGCAAGGGTAGACAGCGCAGGGTAGATGAGGATTGCGAGTTTTGGAGGTGCAGCGACCCCTTGCGGGTATCTCAGAGAGCGCGCACTGTGAGCGATCGTGAGCATCGTTTGGGTCACTCATCAGCTTCTGTCATTTCCCTTTCAACCGTCTCATCGAAACAAGGTGGGAGCTGCCGCCTGAAACAGTGACATCACTCCATCCGCGATAAGTTGGACTGCGATCGCCAGAATGAAGAACCCAAACACACGGTTCAAAGCCCCAAACCCATTGTGACCCAGCTTTGAAAGCAGAGTCTCTCCTAACGCAAGGCAGAGATAGAGCAACCCACCAAAGAGGATGATCCCAATCAAGCAGCCCAGATACTCGCTCCATTGCGTCATTTTTGTGGCTAATCCAATCACTACCCCAATTGAGCCAGGACCCGCAATCAGAGGAATTGCCATCGGTGTGAACGAAACATCTTCTTTCTCGACGGCGGCTTGATGCTCAGAGTCAGTCATTCGCTGTTTGCTTGTCACCATCTCCCAGGCAGCATGAGCGACCAGCAAGCCTCCAGCGATTCGCAGCACGTTCAGGGAGATACCAAAGAACTCTAGAACTGTTCGACCTGCAAATAGGAATAGTGCCAGAATCAAAACGACATTAAGGGCAGTTCGTTGAGCTTGCTTTCTGCGATCGGTGCGACTATCACTTCCAGTCAGGCTATAAAAAGCAGGAACGGCTCCAATCGGGTTAGCGATCGGAAACAGGGCAACCAGTGTGCCAACGGCATAGTTCAAGATGGGTAGAGCCACGTCAGGTTAAGGTTTCACAGCAACGTCCCTATTATCAGTCCTTCAGGAAGTAATCATGCAGTTCCTTAATACTCACCTCTACTCCATTGATAATTCGTCTATCGGCGGTTCCAGCAGAAACATATCTGTATCGAAGCTGTTGATGGCTTCTTGCATTGTTTCAGCCGTGATGAGTCCCTGCCCATAGGATTTCAGCAAGTGATGCAGACTGAGAATCTCGTCGCCTTCAATGTCACCGCTAAACAGCAGGTAGTCAATTTGGGCTGGAAAATTGAGCTTCATCATCTTTGTTTAACCTGCAACCACCTGAACCAGTTTCTTCAATTACAAATTTCTCAACCCTCAACTAATTTCTGCAACTCATCTAGCAAGCGCTCAATCTTTTTAGATTTCTTTGGGTCATCCCATACCTTCGATTTCTTAACCTGTTTATAGGTTTGGTCAAATCGTGATCGCAGTGTTGGCTCTGGTGGTGCTGATTGATCTACCGCCGCTTGTTTGGCTTGAGTAATTCGATCGCGAATGGTGCGAACGGGCAAATTCTGCTCGACGGACTCTTGAAGTATCTGCTGACGCAAGACTGGATCTTTGACTCCGGCGATCGCCCGCGCTTTGGTATATTCCAATTTTCCCTGTTGCAACTGCTCCAGCACATCTTTAGGCAGGTTCAGAAGGGGTAGGTAGTTGACGCGAAAGCTATCCGGTGTTAGGGGATCAGGTAGCGATTGAAAAAAGGACTCAAGCTGTTGCCACGCTTCGGTCTGAGTCACGCTATCTTCACCAGGTTCGCGCTCATGCGCGGCTTTGTCGAGTAGCTGCTTGACGTTTTCTGGTGGGGTCTTGAGCAGTAGAGCCACACGAGCGAGAATTGCCTGCGTTTTCTCATACGGGTTGAGATCTTCTCGCATCAGGTTTTCATCTAGAGCAAGCTCACTGGCTGCTTCATCGGTGAGGAATTCATCGACGAACGCCATCAGATCGGTGAAACCTGCTTGTTCATGAGCGAGCTTGCGCTGCTCTCCGAACACCAATTCATATCCACCTGTAATTGGGCGCACCAAAATTGCGGTGCGCGGATACTCACCCCGTTCCAGATATCTGCGAAATTTACTCGCCATTGCAGAGATCTTTTGCACATTAAAATAGTGACGTGGCTGAAATGGCGATCGCTGAATTTTGGCGATCTCAATGAGAACTGGAAACCCACCGACTGCCATTGACACCGCTTCCACTTCTGCTTCAGTGACGATCGTATCTGCTCGCAATGCCGCTAGTCCTTTCAATCGACTCATGAGTATTCCTCCAGTACTTCTTGAATTACCGTTTGATAGTCTAACCAAGCGCGCGAGGCATTGGGGTCTCGCTTGACTTGAAACACCGGAATACCCTCAATAAATGCTTTGTCGTAAGCTTTGTAAGCCCGAATATGTCCCTTGAAAATTGGGATAGATTGCTCTTGAAGATACTCCCGTGCATCTTTTTCATCCTTGACAGAAGGAACTTTGGTGAGCAAAACCCGGTGGTTTTGGCTTCCGACCTCCTTCAATCTTTGAGCTGTATCCACTGTGACTCTGAGATCGTCTCCTGAGGTTGATGAGGGCAGCACAATCAAATCTGTCATTTCCAGTAGAACCTTAAGGTCTTCTGGAGAGGGACGTGCTTTCGTATCGGTAACAATATGCTGAAATTTGCCTTGAAAGCGGAGCAGCTGAAGCTCTGTAATCACTTTGAAGGGAAAAGCAGAAGTGGCACGACCTGCCCAAGCCATCGCTGATCGATTGGGGTCAGAGTCTACCAGCACGGTCGCCGCCTGAGCCGATAGCCCGTAAGCAAAGTGAACAGCGGTGGTTGTTTTTGCCACGCCACCCTTCTGATTAACGATTGCAATAATCATTGGTTTTTTCCCAAGATGCAGGGATCTAGCCTGACTTTAGCACGATAGAAATTGAAAAATCTGACTGCGAATAACGTTATTCGCAGTCAACGGAGAGTGCTGCCGTCATCAAAGTGCACTTGATGTCGATCAATTGCTTCAAGTCATAATCTAAAAGCAGAGCGACTTGCGCCATTCCGCTGCCTGTGAGTGCGGAGTAGTCTGGTTGCTTCTGCTCTAAGCGATCGCTTGGTATCGCGCTATTACATTGTCTCTAGCAGCGCAGCCATTTCTTCCGCTTCCGTGTCATGCCCAACCGAATAAATCCCTCCTTGGCTTTGTGTGCCCAAGCGTAGGCTGCCTCAATCCTTCCCCGTTGTTGCTCCAGATAAGCCCAGGATTTCTTGTGGTAAAGATTCAAATAAAGTCTCTGGATTGCTAATGACCTGATAGGAAAGCCCAATCTCTTTAAGCCAGACAGAACTACTTTGCTGTCCGTCAGCGTCCACTAACTGTAGATTTGCCTGCCCCGCCTTTCTGATTCGCGAAAGCGAGAACCTTGGGAAGCTTCATAAAATTTTAGTGATCCTTGTGGGTTAACCAATGACAAGGCTCTTAGCGTGAGTTGCTCGTTTAGAACCTAAAAGTTGTGGAGAACAAACTATTGCACTTGGAATTAAGCGTTTTCAACACACCTTGCTTCTAAAGTTCATACTGCTCGTAGAGCGATCGTAGCTTCTGCCTAAACCGCTCTTGCACATTCTCAGGTGACACAATCACGCAATCCTCTGCATAGCGGAGTACCTCCCGAAAGAACCAAAAGGTATTAGAAATCTTTCGTACCACACGACGGACAGGAGGGTTGCAGCCTGTTAACCATTCATTAACAGTGTCCTCAGTTTTTGACTCATAAGCAAATGCCAGCCGATTGAGAAGGTGGAGTTCAACTTCAATGTCGTCTAGATTAGAGTGCCATCGACCTTGTATCGAGTTGATGGCAGCGGCAGGAATCCGATCGATCCGCAAGTTCCAGTTGTGCTGCAATTGGGGCAGATCCTGGTTGCCCTCCGTTTCGTCACACCAGCATTCCAGGTATTGTCGCTTTTCTCGGAAGGTGATTCTGGCATAACGGATGGTGAAGGTGAAGGGGCGATCGGCAGCATCCCGATAGGTCAACTGAAACGGCATTTGGCGACGTATGTACTGGTCAAGCTCCGATCTCCAGGGCACCATCGGCGTTGCCAGCAATGTTTCTATTTCGTTTCGTAACGGCACAGCTAGTTCGCTGCGATCGAGGAGCAATCTAGCAATGATTTGTGCTTCATCGATCTGCCCCGTATCGCTCAGGGCACGCATCGCCTGTTGCAGCGCACGGATGCGATCGTCTGACCAATCGTTATTGCGGCCAATCAGTAATTCTCGACGGGCGATCGCTTCCACTAGGCGGGAGATGTTCGGGCGATCGCCCCAGGTCATCCCCTGTTCAAGCGCAATCTGCTCTAACTGCGCCTTGTCTCGCTCTTGAATGGAGAGGGTAATCGAATGTCCTTTGCGGCTCATAAAAATATACGGACACTTTATCCATAAAGTCTCTTGTCGATCTCTATTTTGAAGGTCATAATCAACTTAATGCAACGGTGTACGGACAAAATGCAAGGGAAAAAAGATGCTGAAACGTCTTCGATTGCTAAACCGAGAGCCGGAAGGTTTAGATGAGGTCTACTTCGGTAAGGTGCGCCCAAATCTATACGATCTACACGCGGCACATCATCAGCATGGAACGCGCAAGGGGCGGACTTTGGCTGAACATCTCGACTCAGCCTGTCAGTTTGTGCTGACAGTCAGCAAAATTGCGAACGTTCCTGAAGAAAAACGTGCTTGCATCCTCGCTGCAACTGCCGTTCATGATTTGAACAAACTATCTGAAGATAAGCGCAACGTTAAAGCGCTGGCACGCGATCGCGCGTTTCTGCAAGAACAGCTTGATCGTGCAGGAGTTAGCAGCTTAGTTAAAACAGATGACGGTCTCGAATTAGTGCGTCGTTTGATCGAGCGGCATTCAGGGCACAATGTCAGTGATGGAATGCGCTTTTTACCAGAAGACCCAAACATCAAACGTTGGGCAGCGATGCTGATTGGGGGCGATTTATTTGACCTGGGAATTGCAGAAGAAAAGCGTATTCGCAAAGTCGAAAATGAACTAACAGTTGCCTTCGCTCGTCCTAGCCAATTATTCAAAATCAGGTTGACAGAAAATCGCGGGTATCTCACTTCACTGCTATTGTCAGCCTGTGAGGAAGTTTTGCACAAGCATGGTTTACATACACTTTGCATTGATCCAGACGCGCAGATTTTTGAAGGCGAATCTTTTCCAGAAGCAGATTTAACGATCGAAATCGCTAAACGCTGGCAAAAGCAAATCGCTCGTGTCTTTAGTGGCAATGTTGAGCAATTGGTTAAGGCAACGAAGGACGGCATCAAAGTTGATCCACAAGCGATTCAACAGAACCCTGAAGGGGCGATCGAGCAAGTCGAGATTTTACTGACCAGAAAGTTCAGTGGCTATAAGGCAGAGAAGATTGCACAAGACATTGAGAAGTATGGTGGAGGCGCTGGAGAAGTTGCGGTTGCAGCAGCGACAGCGATCGGGCTAACGCCTGTTACCACTGCCGACGAATTTGCCCTTTCCGAAGGCATGAAAGCCGCTTATCTCAGCTACCGGGAAGCAGAACTCAATCCCAAAACTGCCTGGGATCGGATTGCTACCCATACAGGACTCTCGCCTGAACAACGGATTGCGCTAGAGCCATTCAACGCTCAGTATGGACGCAGCTTGTTCGCCGCCAAAGCCTTGACTCGCGGTATGGACGGCATCCGTGAAGCCCTACAAGATTCGTTTCAGCTTCGGCAAACTGAAGAGGTGGATGTTTCAGATGAACTGGTTTTAGCCGTTCGACGACTTCTAGATTTCCCCCATGCTACAAACTGGTGTGGGTTTGACGAACTGACTGCTTATGCCGAGGCAAACCCACGCCAGCGTTGCTCTTTGGGTGCGATGTCTGCTCAGGTAGATGAGCTAATTTCTAGCAAAATGCCGCCAGGAACAAAAGTCCAAGCCTTCTCTAACCGTCTACCAGGGGGAATGAGTGCTGAACCAAAACGACGAGGCGATCCTTTGGCAGCTTTGGCATACCAATTAATGACGGTTGGGGCTAATTTTCCTAAAGCGAGTAAGCAAGACCCGTTGTATCTACACTTTGCTTTACCCAAAGGATCAAGTTCTAAGCTACAAGGACTGTGGCGGGACTGGCTTAAGAGCAAAGTAGAAAATGACGCAGATGGCGGAACAGTCACCTTTGACGAGCTACGACTCTATCGAGAAGGAATGCTAGATTTCAAGCCTAATAAAGTTGTTGGAATGGCTCTCCCAAAGCGTCCAGAGTTTACCTATTCCACCATTACAATCCCCGTAGTGTGGGGAGATGTGAATCACTCAGTGGCGTTGCTCAAATCCCTCCGTTTGGCATTAGAACTTTCCCTTGCGCCTGATTTTGGCTTTCCTTTTATCCTCAGTGCCAATTTAGAAATTGAGCCGGAATGGAATGTCTTTGGCAAAGTTGAGGGCATTCCTTCGGCGCTTCAGCCTCTCCTGAGTTCAGGTATCTATCAACGGCAAGGACATTTAACCGAGAAAGAGCAACAGTCCACAGTGACGGCTGAACAAGTGCGAGAACGATTGGAGTGTATCGGCAAGCTGACAATCGGTGTTTCCAGTCTTCAAAAAAAAGACGATTGCCTCTACGATTTAGCCCGTGCCGCTCAACGCCCACTTGATTTCTACCACGTTCTGCTGCGCTGGGTTTTGCGAGAGCAGGATGACCCCAATTTGGAAGCTGTCTGGACTCGAATTTGCGAACCTTTGAACCGTTTATTGAGGAGCCTGATGTCAGAAGAACACGATCTCGTTTCAAACTATCTCCAGCAAGCTGCCCACATTGCTGAAGTCGGCAAGTTGCGAGGAAGCTCTTTCCGCCGCACTGCCCAAGCGGAACCTTTTTCCGAATTCATTAAGGCAGTGCGATCGCGCAAAGCACACATGGATTGGGACACCATTTTTGCGGCTTTAGTACAGGACTATCACACTCGTCTCGATCGCATTCGAGAACATGGAGTCGGTGCGACCAAGTATGAGCAAGTCAAGCAGTTCTATCAAGTCTTAAAGCAACTGTTTGATGAAGTCTATCACTCTCGTCCAGAGCGACTTTTAACCGATAGCAAAACACTGGAAGCGGCTTACCTGTTCTTCTTGCAACAAGCTCGTCAAGAACTAAAAGCCAAAGCAGAATCAAAAGCTGAAACCTCAAAAGCGGAAACCTTAAGACCTGAAACCAAATAGGAGTCATCATCATGTCAATTGAAAAACTGAAACCCTTTCTTGCCACTAGCTACGAAAACTTTCCTAAAGGACGGACGATCGGCGCAGTCATTCTGCGGACAACCCAATCAGAAACCATCTTTCGCACCGAGGGCACAGGCGAACCGATGTGCAGTGAGTATGTCCATGCAGGAATTAAACAGACCGTGTCAATTCCTCGCTTGGTGATGACAAAGCGCAAACAAGTTGCACCAGAACGACGACGGGGACGGGAATTCTTGCGATCGCATGAGTTGCTTTACACTGCGCCCAAAAGTGATGCGCCTTGTGCCCTCAACACGAATGCTCCCTGTGAGATGTGCATCGACTGCTTTTTGTATGGGTTTGCGGCAGGAGGAGAAGGTGCACAAAAGAGCCGCGTTTGGACAGAAGATGCGTTTAGTGTTTTGCCTGCGACTGAACTCATCGGCGATCGCACCATTAATGCCATTTTTGAAACCGGAACCATGCGGGACGAAAAAGGTAACGCCTCAACTGCCCTCAACACCAGTGAATACATCAAGCCGGGTGTTCATTTTCTCGATATTGTGACCTTTAGAGATGTTACAGCCGATGAGTTGCGGTATGCAATCGGTAACATCTTGCTGACCACTCGGTATGGAGCCGTTTCCAGTCGCGTCGGACGAATGGAAAACCAGATTCTTGGACTCTTTGGTGGCATTGCCGAACTGCCAAGCTCTCTAGAATTGGTGCAAGGTGTCTACGACAAACTCGATGCCGCTGCCTCACTGGAACATCCGCTAGAACCGGAACCACTCATTACTGCGGTTCAATCCGTCATTGCTACCTGGACAAACAAGCGAGGCATCTCAATGCAGCTATCTGTTAGTGAACTTGAGACATTGATTAGTGATGTCGATCAACATTGGGCACTGAACGAACAGGAAACATTCCTCAAACGTCTTGATCAGATTTATGCGCCGCTCCGAAAAGTAAAGAGTGAAGGCAAGAAGAAGGAAAAAGCAGAAAAGCAGGAGAAATAGGCAATGCCACAGTTAGAGCTTTCGCTGGCTTCCTCCCCTTTGCCCTTTCAATCGGCGCGGCTTATAGAGTTGTGGTGTGCTGAACCCGTCTTTTTTGCGTCACGAGAACTATCGGATACCTATTACACCGAAGGCACGATCGGCAACTATGCCCTTGCCTATGCGCTGGGGTGGGCACGATCGCCCTATCGCTTGACGGGACAAGATACCGGACGACCCCGATATATCGAAGATTTAACGCCCCTCGCCGAACAATGCTATGTTCTTCCTGCTTGGCACGTCGAAGGCAACGCCTCATTTCGGTTTGAGCGGTTCAATGCCCTGTCAGATTCCTATTGGTACGCCATGACCAACAACCGTGTAGCAATTGCACGGGAAGACCTTCCGCTCAAGCGCACCGGAAAGAAACCCAACACGTTTCGCCCTAGCAATTTCCCTCAAACGGGACGCTTGCGAATGATTGAACGGGGCAATCGCTTTCGGACGATCGCGCTGGGCGATTGTGAACTGCCTGAATACATTCGCGTGGGCAAATTCATGAGCAAGGTGCGGGTTGAGATTGTAGAGGAACTGGCGATCACCTCACTCCCATCAGACACCTATCACTGCCACGCCTACCTCAGCGCGGCTGATCTTCCCCGTACCGATCTTGAATTACTTTCGTTTGATCTCATCTCCATACCACCTGTATCTCTGTTAAAAAACCTGCATTTTCGTGGAGCAGCTTGGCAAATTGGCAAATTCACTCTGCCTGCAAACCTGCAATTTTGTGGTGGACGTATCTTATGAGTAATCTTCAAATTAGCCTTGAACCCCGCAGCATTGCCGCCTGTGTAAATCTTCCACCTGCTCTGCAATTTATGGGACAGGCACTTCAACATCAGGTTGATGTGTATACGGCAGCAAAAACAAGCGATATTATTCTCGATCTTGCCCCAACAGGAACCGGAAAAACCAAAGCGGGGTTGAGTGTGTTGCTTCACAACCGCCAGGGCAACGCAATTTACATTGCACCCACCAACGCCTTGATCGAACAGCAAACCAAAGCCGCAGAAGATTTTGTGCGAGATGCGGGACTACCTCACGTTGTTAAAGCTGCATCTGCACGGCACGTCAAAGATTGGTCAAACGATCGCGTCGGGCATCGCTCCGGGGAAAAACTCTACAATGTTCTGCGTGAACCTGCGACCATTTTTTCTGAATGTGGCGGTGGTAGACCACTTCTGCTGGTCACAAATCCAGATATTTTTTACTATGCAGCTTTCTTTCAATACAATCCGCTCGATCGTAGCAACATCGCCAGTGTCTTCTACAGCAGCTTTGCAACCATAATTTTTGACGAGTTTCACTTGTATGATGCCAAGCAACTCGTCAGTTTGTTCTTCTATCTTGCGCTCTCAAAGGTTTTGGGGTACTTCCAACATAATCGAAAAATTGTTCTTCTGACAGCAACACCAGAACCCTCCTGCGAAGCGGCTTTGGAAAGATTAGAAAGCGCTGGTGTCAAAATTTCTCGTATTGATGGAGAAACACAAACTGAACATCTTAAACCGTCTCAAACGTCAGTTTCTCTGGAGATTCGCAAGCAATTAGACAAGCAATTGCTGATAACGGAGATCTCCAATGAAGTGATCCGACGCTTGAAGGAACATCCTGACCAGAAGGGTGCTGTTATCCTCGATGCAAAGGATACACTAGGTCGAATTGCAACTGATCTTCGAGAACGGGGCTATGCTAACTTTTGCGGACGCATTACAGGTGACACCAAAAGCGATCAGCGCCAGAAAGCAGCACAAAAACAAGTTATTTTGGCAACGAGTACGGTTGATGTCGGCTTTAACTTTGAGCGAGACGTTGAGCCAGAGCGCCAAAGTCTTGATTGGCTGATTTTTTCAACCCGCGATCGTTTTGCCTTCTGGCAACGTATTGGTCGTGTAGGGCGAGTTCTCGGTAAGAAGCAAACTGAGATTCCATCGGCAGCGATCGCGTACTTACCAGAACAAGCATGGGAGCAAGGAATTGAAAATTTAGATTGTGCAGGCGGACGAGAATCGATCAGGCAGATGCTAGAAAGTCTGGACTGTATGAAGCATCCGTTTCTAGAAATCTACTGGCGGTCGGAAGCCTTTCTAGAAATTGCTAAACCTCTGCTTGAGCTTGAATCATTTCTAGAGAATTTTCCTGAAGCCTCTTTAGTGACTCAGCTTTACGAAACCTTGCAGACTGTTTTGGGTGGAAAACGGAAATGGAACTTCTATCGCAAGCGTATGAATGTTCTTAAAGGTGCAGAAACCATTGCCAGCAAAACAGTCAAAGAAATTCAGAGAGACTGGAAATACATCAAGGGTGGTCAAAGCTGTGTGATGAGCTTTTTGAGAGCCTGCTGCCCAGAAGATCTTGAAGATGTTCAATCTGGACGAGCCTCGATCAAAACGATCGAAGAAATGGTTCAAAAAGACCAGAACCTTGCAGAAAACTTAAAAGAATATGCCGAAATTCTCAAAACAAGCTACGCTCCTTTATTTCGATTCCGAGACAGCTTATTTGAAAATGTAACTATCTACGACCCCAAAAAACTGCTCCTAGATGAAGTTGGAGAAACAAACCTTGACCCAATTCATCTTCTACGTTTTCTTGAGTTTGAGGAAGATGGCGATCGTATTGAAATCACTTCACGCGCTGAGGAACCCTACCAGCTATCTTTCTCTCTACGGGTCGAGAGCCTAGAAGATTTCAAGAACACGCTTCTATGCAAACTTTTTGCCTTTGAAAAGTGGGGCATCCGACGAATGCAAGGAGATAGTTTTCGTCCAACAGAACTACCGAAAGCATTGAAAAAAGCAATCGAGGGCACACTCATCCCTGGCGTGATTGTCTCCGAAACTGCTAAGAACAGTTGGGCGATAGTACGCCTAAAGAGACAAAGATTAGAGTGTTATCCAATTCACGTTTCCTCTCCCGATTCTTCAACATTTAAAAAATACTTGTTCTTTCCTAGTTTGTCTGGAATTCTCGCGCTCGCTTCTGCTGGAATTACTTTGCAATGTCCTGATAATGAAGATTTTTGGATAGTTTGAACCATGCCACATAGTCTCATTTTCAACCTATTACCCACTTCGCCTATTTCATCAGGATATCTGACAGGCAAACATCTCCATGCTTTGTTCTTGACGTTGGTGAGTTCAGTGGATCAAGCTTTGGGAAATCGCCTGCACGAACAAAAGACCGAAAAAGCCTTTACGTTGAGTCCATTGCAGATTAGCGATCGCTCTCGTAAAAATCACACCCTGCAATGGGAACACAAACAACCGATTCCGGCTGGCACTCCTTGCTGGTGGCGCATTTCCCTGTTGGATGAGGCTCTATTTAGTCATCTGACTCCGCTCTGGCTCAACCTCAATCCTGCTCATCCCTGGCATCTCGGTTCAGCCGATCTGCAAATCACTAGCATTCTTGGCACGGCACAATCGACCCAACCTTGGGCAAACTTTAGTCCTTATACACAGTTATATGAGCAGGCATCGGATAGCACCCGCCAGCTTGCTTTCAGCCTTTGCACACCAGCCACCTTCCGCCAGGGGAAATATGACTCTGCTTTGCCCACGCGAGAATGCGTTTTTCAGAGCTTGCTCAACCGCTGGAATCGGTACAGTGGCACGACCTTTCCTGAAACTCTGATGGAATGGCTATTTCCCAGCTTCTTTGATCTCCGCAGCGAACTGGTGAATGACCCCAATAGCAAATGGGCAGGTTGTGTAGGCACGATCGGCTATCGCATTTTAGGGGATGCTGATCCAATCACGATTAAACAACTGAATACCCTGGCAGACTTCGCCCTCTATGCAGGCATCGGACGGAAAACGCCGATGGGCATGGGCATGGTCAGGAGGATGTAATGGATGACTACATTCCTATTGCCGCTCTCAACCAGTATGCCTATTGCTCTCATCGCTGCTGGCGAATGTTTTGCCTCGGCGGGTTTGTTGATAACCAATACACGATCGAGGGCACCAGTTTGCACGATCGTGTTCATACCGTCGGAGAAGGGCAGCGAGAAGACACCTGGCAGGTTCGGGCAGTCTGGTTGAAATCAGAGCGATATCGACTGATTGGCAAAGCCGACTTGATTGAAGAGATCGAGGGTCGCTGGATTCCGGTGGAGTATAAGCGGGGCAACAAGGGCGAGTTTGACAACGATGCCTTACAGGTGTGTGCTCAAGCGCTGTGCCTGGAAGAGATGACGGGGAAGCCCGTACCTCTGGGCTATGTCTACTATGCTCATTCTCACCAGCGTCAACCTGTAGAAATCGACTCCAATCTGAGGCAACGGGCGATCGTCACGATCACTGCTGTTGCCAAGATTCTGGACACCGGAGCTATGCCTCCAGCAATCTACACTCCACGCTGCAAAGGATGCAGCCTCTATGAGCAGTGCTTACCCAAAGCGGCAGATAAAGTGAGCCGCTACCGAGAAGCAGAGTAGCGATCGTTCAGCCGATTCTTTAACTTAAAATCAACCTCCTGAATCTATGGGAACCCTTTACATCACTCAAGATGATGCCTTTGTTGGTAAAACCGACGAACGTTTGACAGTGCGGGCAAACAAGCAAACCTTGCAGGACATTCCACTCATCAAGTTGGATGGAGTGGTGATCTTGGGACGAGCCACCGTTTCGCCTGCGGCTGTGATTGAACTGCTAGAGCGGAAGATTCCTCTCAGCTTTCTCACCAGCATGGGGCGCTATCTAGGGCGATTAGAACCAGAATTGAACAAGAATATCTTTGTGCGTTCCGCTCAATGGAAAGCCGTTGCGCCATCAGAGCAAGCGTCTCATTTAGTGCGCGGGTTTGTCCGAGGGAAACTCAAGAACTATCGCAACGCCCTAATGCGAGGACAGCGGGAAGGTTCAGATCTCGATTTTCAGAAGGCGCTGACTCAGTTAGAGCAGGTCATCGCTCCGATCGAGACCACGACTGAGATCGATTCACTCCGAGGGTTAGAGGGTGCGGGCAGTGCCGCTTACTTTGGCTGTTTCGATCGCCTGATCCGAGCAGATGGGTTTCGGTTTGAAGCGCGTCGTCGTCGTCCCCCGACTGATCCGGTGAATGCCTTGCTTAGTCTAGGCTATTCTCTCCTGCGCCATGACGTTCAAAGTGCAATCAACTTGGTGGGTTTTGACCCTTATCTGGGCTATCTGCACACGCAGCGCTACGGTCGCCCCTCCTTGGCACTCGATTTGATGGAGGAGTTTCGTCCCCTCATTGTGGATGCTGTGGTTCTAAGTGGACTAAATCGACGCACGATCGTGCCTGCCGACTTTACAACAGAGCCTTTAAGTGGCGCAGTTTCGCTGACTCCAGAAGGACTTCGCACCTTCTTGCGATTATATGAGCAAAAGAAGCAAGCTAAATTCAAGCATCCGGTGCTGCAAACTCAATGCACTTATCAAGAATCGTTTGAAATCCAAGCCAGACTTTTGGCGAAATACTTGATGCAAGAAACCGATAAATATCCGCCCTTGGTGCTGAAGTAGCTGTTATGTATGTAGTGGTCAGCTATGATATCCCGGAAGACAAGCGCCGCACCAAGATTCACAAGATTCTCAAGTCTTATGGGCAGTGGATGCAGTACAGTATTTTTGAATGTGACTTGACGGAGACGCAATATGCAAAGCTGCGATCTCGTCTCAGCAAGCTGATCAAGCCAGAGCAAGACAGCATTCGGTTCTACTTTCTCTGTGCCTGTTGTCAGGGTAAGGTGGAGCGCATCGGGGGAGAAATGCTTCGAGATGAAACAATCTTTTTTGCTTGATGCGCGAGTGGGTGGCTGTTTTTGCCCAAGGTTTCAGAAATAGGTTAAATGGCTTGACTGGGCTAGGTTTCAGCCTTTTGACTAAAAACTCCTGCCGCGCAAGTCCTCAAATGTAGACTCACATTGCTTTGCAAGGATGAAATGGAGATGATGATTTGCCAAACCAACACTCAGAAATGCTACGATCCTGACGATCCGCGCAACCGAACCTTGAAAACTTCATATAGACTGTATTTCAAGCCCCTGCCGCTTCAACCAACCTAAAACCCTTTCAGGGATTGAAACTTGAAGTTATCTTTCACGCCATAGGCGGCAGCAACTTTAGGCTTCAACCAACCTAAAACCCTTTCAGGGATTGAAACATGGAACGCAGGATCAAACGCGAGCTTAGTTGGCACGCTTCAACCAACCTAAAACCCTTTCAGGGATTGAAACGGAGATTGGAAGCCATGTGCTGTAACCCCCATCGGCGCTTCAACCAACCTAAAACCCTTTCAGGGATTGAAACTGCTGTTGGTACGCTTGACTGAGCGCTTCCGTAGGCTTCAACCAACCTAAAACCCTTTCAGGGATTGAAACTAGAGGCGCTTACTCTACCGCTCGGGTAGACTTTGGCTTCAACCAACCTAAAACCCTTTCAGGGATTGAAACAGGTTATACCGGAGTCATTTACATCCTGTATTTCGCTTCAACCAACCTAAAACCCTTTCAGGGATTGAAACAAGCGATCGGGATACAACTGAATCCTTTTACCAAGGCTTCAACCAACCTAAAACCCTTTCAGGGATTGAAACATCATGCGTCCGTGGCGATCGTCGCCGGGGTCATGCTTCAACCAACCTAAAACCCTTTCAGGGATTGAAACAAAGCATACGCCTCACCTGAGTTTACGTTGACGTTGTTAGGGCTTCAACCAACCTAAAACCCTTTCAGGGATTGAAACACTATTCCCGATCCCTGGTGGCAAGGGCGGCAAATGCTTCAACCAACCTAAAACCCTTTCAGGGATTGAAACCTGAGTCTCTGTGTGAGGACGTGCCAGCTAGGAGGGCTTCAACCAACCTAAAACCCTTTCAGGGATTGAAACGCTAACTTGTCCACGCCCTCCGAAACCTGTACTAGCTTCAACCAACCTAAAACCCTTTCAGGGATTGAAACATAGATCGCTACATACGAAGCAGCGCAATACTCTGGCTTCAACCAACCTAAAACCCTTTCAGGGATTGAAACAGGGTGTAAATTGCGTTCGAGACATCCGCGACCCGCTTCAACCAACCTAAAACCCTTTCAGGGATTGAAACACCAACGATATCGATCCTGCCAGAGACACAGACTATCGCTTCAACCAACCTAAAACCCTTTCAGGGATTGAAACCACGGAGATGGGTAAAGCCATTCCTGAGTCTTTGGCTTCAACCAACCTAAAACCCTTTCAGGGATTGAAACAGGGTGATACTTGGCAAGTATTTTTTTGGCAGTCCGCTTCAACCAACCTAAAACCCTTTCAGGGATTGAAACGAGCGTCACGATGTCTGGGTCAACGCCGCTCCCGCTTCAACCAACCTAAAACCCTTTCAGGGATTGAAACCGTACAAGGTTCGCTCTTTATACCATTCATAAGAGCTTCAACCAACCTAAAACCCTTTCAGGGATTGAAACGAAGCGGCGGGAGCCGTTG
>Ga0209511_1000798_pt1 | contig 29621 bp, 21 predicted proteins | sample SSSSmetaG_FD_184141 | JGI IMG/M metagenome (GOLD analysis project Ga0209511, IMG submission 184141) | Glacier valley bacterial and archeal communities from Borup Fiord, Nunavut, Canada, to study Microbial Dark Matter (Phase II) - ​SSSS... | ecosystem: Environmental > Aquatic > Freshwater > Ice >... | reverse complement strand
CGGCTGGCTGTCAATGGCCCGATGAACCACCTTCGACAGTTCGCCGCGTCGGATGGAGTCGTTGGGCCGGAAGCAGGTGCCGACCCCACCGCTGCACGCCGCCCCGTTGATGATGTTGCGGCTTGCCAGCGTCTGGATAGCAGTGTAGCCGAAGCTACCCAGTGGTACGTCAGTGAAGGTCGGCACTACGGGCGTGGCCGTCGGGTAGTTGCGGGCGCGCTGCACGATCACCGCCACCTGTACACGGGAGATTAGGACGTTGGGGCCGTAGCAGCTACCAGGCGTGCCGAGGGCGGCGCACTGGGCGGCAGAGAGGCCGTTGACCGCGCCAGCGTGCGCCGCAGCCTCGACGTAGCCATAGAACACGCTACCCGATGCCACATCCACGAAGGTCGGCTGGGTGGGGGTGAAGGCGGGGAGGCTGAAGCCGAGCGCGGCGATCTTGGCGAACTGACCGCGCGTGGTGTTGCTGTTAGGCTGGAAGGTGCCGCCAGCGAAGCCGCTGATTACCCCGCGGCAGGCGAGGAACTGGATGTCGCTGTAGAAGATGTTGGTGGTCAGTACATCGCTAAAGCTAATCGTGCAAGGGGTGCTGGTCTGGGTCGGGGTGCTAGTCGCAGTTACGGTGGTCGTGCCAGTGACCGAGCCACTAGCGGTTGGCGTAGCGGTGCCAGTGATGATCGCGGTGGCTGTGTTGGTGGGGCCACCAGGGGTCTGGGTTGGCGTAGCGGTGCCGGTGATGATCACAGTGGCTGTGTTGGTGGGGCCACCAGGGGTCTGGGTTGGCGTAGCGGTGCCAGTGATGATCGCTGTAGCGGTGCTGGTAGTGGTGGCCGTGCTGGTGGGGCCACCAGGGGTCTGGGTTGGCGTAGCGGTGCCAATGATGATCGCTGTAGCGGTGCTGGTAGTGGTGGCGGTGCTGGTGGGGCCACCGGGAGTCTGGGTTGGTGTGCTGGTGGGGCCGCTAGCGGTAAGGGTCGGCGTAGCCGTGGCCGTGCGGGTAGCGGTCTGGGTTGGCTGGCCGCCGAGGGCCGCACTAACTTGCTGGTAGCCGAGGCCGAGGCTGTAGTTGCTGCTGCTCGTCTTGCCCGCCAGCGACTCGCCGAGGGTGGCCGCCAGGCGGTAGTTGCTGCTGCCCAGCCCCTGCCCGCCGCTTGCCCCAATCTGCGACCAGTTGAGTGCGTAGTTGGCAGAACTGGCCGCTAGCACATAACTGGTCAGCACCAGCATTGCCACTACCGCGACCAACCCACTGCTGAGGGTCTTAATCCTGTTCTTCATCGTGCGCTCCTTTCGCCGAGCAGCGGTTACTTGAAGTTGACGAACAAGGTCACCTTGCCATCCTTGTCGGGTTGGCTGATCACCGTGCCAATGCGTTCGTCGCTGGCGGCGGCCACGCGGTAGTCGCCGCTCGCGCTCAGGCCGAGGTGGTCGCCGAACTTAGCGGTGCTGGCCTTGACCTGCACCTGGCCGAGGACGACCACGCGAATCATATCGCCTGGCTGGAAGCTGGTGGCCGCCTGGTCAATCGTCCAGCTAACCTGCTTGCCCGCAGGCTGGCCGTCCTTGCTCGTAGGCTGCGTGGGGCGGTCGCTCTCAAGCCGAGCCATGCGCTGGCTGGCGACCCCCACTGCGAGGGCAGCGGTTGCGGCGGTCGCTTTGCTGGTGCCAACGTACTGGGTGCCGTCCACCGTCGGGTTGTTGCCATCGAAGGCCAACACCTCGCCAGCTTGCAGCGGGGTGGTGCCGTTGTAGCGCACCATAATGCTGTAGGCACCAGGGCGGTCAATGAAGCTCTGTGCGCTGACCGCCCCCGCTGCGTACACGCTGGTGCTGGTAGCAGACGGGGAGTCAAAGTAGGCGGAGTAGGTAGAACCATAGGTGTAGATGCCGTACTGTAGGCCAGTGCCACTGCCACCGTTGTAGAAGTAGCCAGTATAGCTGCTTGCGGAGCCGATGGAGTTGGTTTGAGCATAGACACCGTACTGTGCGCCACTGCCGCGGCCACTGTTGTAGAAGTAGCCAGCATAGCCCTCCGTGCCGCGATTAGAGTCGGTGTTAGCATAGACACCGTACTGTGCGCCACTGCCGCCGCCAACGTTGCGGAAGAAGCCCGCAACGCCATCCGTGCCGTAAGTGGAGTTGGTGTTAACATAGACACCGAACTGGGTGGCACTGCCACCGCCCTGGTTGTCGAAGAAGCCAGCATATCCCTCCGAACCGCCGATGGAGCGGGTGGCGGCAAAGATGCCCAACTGGCCGCCGCTACCGCCGCCATAGTTGTTGAAGAAGCCAGCAGTCCCATAAGCACCGCCGGTGGAGAAGGTGTTAGCATAGACACCGTACTGGTTGCCAGTGCCTCCACCAAAGTTGTAGAAGTAGCCAGCAGTGCCATTCGCACTGCCGCTAGTTGATGACTCAGCGCGCACGCCTGTTGCGCCCCTAGCATACAGTCCGGCATTGTCGGGGTTGCTAGTATCGGTGTTGATCGCGTTGACCACACCATAGCGACCAGCCACATTTGGGTAGGAGCCGCTGATGACTGCGCCTGGGGCGAGGCTGAAGGCGTAGGCTGCGCCATTGACCTTGATGCGCGGGGTCATCTCTGCGTCGCTAGCGATGGTCACCCCCAGGTAGAGGGTGCCGCTGAAGATGCTGGCGAAGCTGCCCCCATCGGCCCCGAACTCGAAGGTGAACAGGCCGCTAGCGTCGGGGGTGATGCTGGTGGTTGGCTCGCTGTAGAGGGCGGTGCCGCCGCTGGCCACGTTGTAGAGCTTGAAGGCGAAGTTGGTGGCAGTGGTGACGGGCAGGCCGCCGGGAGTAGTCAGCCTACCCTGCACGGTCAGGCGGGTGGGGGACTGGTCGGTGGGCTGGTTGCTGGCGGGTTGGCTGAGGGTAGCGGTGATGCCATTGCCCGCGAGGGGAGCGGCCTGGCTGGAGGTGGAGGCGAGCAGTTGGTTGCCGAGCAGGGTGATGGTGAGAACGACGAGGACGAAGGCGAGGAGCTTGTTAACTTTCACGGCTGGTTCCCTTCCTTGTTGATGCTGGTAGTGGGGCGCATCTGCCCATCGCTGCGTTGATGGGTCGTTGAGAGTACGGATTGCTAGCACCTACGATCAGGTCGGCCAGTTGGCTGAGGTTACGGGTTCGTCTTTCAGGCTCTCTGCCACTGCTGCCCTTCTATAGGCTGATCCTAGCATAGAGCTTCATTACTTGGCAAGTATCAACTGACATTGACTGGCTTTGAGGGCTACGGTTGCACAGGCAGCGCAGTTAAAGGCCGTAAGCAAAAAGAGCCGCAAAAAACCCGCCTCTCGACCGAAGCGGGAACGGTACAACCATGTGGTAGCTGAAGGGGAGGCTAGGCAGGTGATTTGCCGTCCAACATTGGGGGATGAGCTACCGCCGCCCGATCTTGCCACCCAGTTCCTCGTACTTGCGGAACTCCTCGACTGCCTCGTTGACCGCGTTGATCGCGGCGTAGACCTGGCCGAGGTTGTAGTGGGCCTGGGCGTAGCGCGGGTTGATCTTGATCGACTGCTGGAAGGCACTGATCGCCTCGTCCAGCCGCCCCAGCGTTTTGAGCGCGATGCCCATACTGTTGTAGGCTTCTGCGTCCTCCGGGCGTAGGCGGATGCCACTGTAGAAGCTCCGCACTGCGTTCTCGTACTGGCCGCTGCCGGTGTAGGCGATGCCGAGGTTGTAGTAGGCTTCGGCGTTGTTGGGGTCGCGCTTGAGCAACTCGACGAAAGTCTCAATCGCCTTGGGGATGCGCCCAGCGGCGGCGTAGGCTGCGGCTAGCTGGTAGCGCGCCTTGTCGTTCTCTGGCTGCCCTTGCAGGGTGTCCAGCAACTCAGCGATGGCAAGCTCCGGCTGGTTGCTGGCGAGATAGACGCGACCGAGGTTGTAGTGCGCGTCGGCCCAACCGGGGTTGAGGTGGACTGCCTGCTGCAAGGCTGCGGCTGCCGCTGGCAACTGGCCGAGGTCACGGCGAGCGAGGCCGAGGATGTAATGACCCTGCGCGTCCTCTGGGTTGAGGCGGATCACCTCCTCGAACTCCTTGACCGCTTCCTCCGTGCGCTGCCGCTTCATCAGGGCCACGCCGAGGTTGTAGTGCGCCTCCGAGAGGCCCGGCTGGTAGCTGATCGCAATGCGGAAAGCCTCGAAAGCCTGGTCAAGCTGGCCCTGGGCGGCGTGCAGCGTCCCCATCAGGTAGTATGCATAGGCATCGCGGCGATCCTGCTTGATCGCCTGCTGCAACTGGGCTGTTGCCTCTGGGTACTGCTTGCGCGCTTTGTAGAGGCTGGCTAGCTGGTGGTAGGCGACATTCAGTTTGGGGTTGAGACGCGCCGCCGCCGTGTACTCGTCAATCGCCGAGGCGGTATCCCCACTGGTCTGGTAGACGGCAGCTAGCTGGAAGTGCGCGTCGGCGTTGTTCGGCTCCAGGCTGATCGCCTGGCGGAACTGCTGGGCAGCCTCCACCAACTTGCCCTCGTCCTTAAGGGCGAGACCAAGGTTGATGAAGCTCTCCGCGTCAGCAGGCTGAATCGTGGTTGCTTCCTTGAACTGGCGCACCGCAAGGTCAAGCTGGCCCTGGCTCTTGTAGAGCAGGCCGAGGTCATAATGCGCTTCGGCAAAGTCGGGCTTGAGGCGGGTCGCTTCGCGGAACTGGTCGGCGGCAGCGTCGATCTTGCCGTCGCTGCGGTATATAAGGCCAAGGTTGTAGTGCGCTTCAGCCATCTCTGGTGCCATGTTGAGCAGGGTTGCCAGTTCGCGTTCTGCTTTGTCGTACTCGCGCTGCTCGTGATAGATAGCCGCCAAGTCCATGTGCAGCACTGCGTAGTCGGGGGCGATCCGCAAGGCTTCCTGCAACTCACCCACCGCCTGCTCTGGCTTCTTCTCAGCCCGGAAGGCGCGGGCCAACCCGCGATGCACCGCAGCTACGTCGCGGGTCTGCGCCTGCTGGCTCATGGCAGCGGTCAGCACTCCACTGTCTGTGCTGCTGCCAGTCGCCTGCAAAGCCTTCTGGAAGGCGGCGCGAGCGCGGGCTGGCTGGTTCTGGTTGATATAGACTACGCCAAGATTGTAGAGGGCGGAGACGGCGTTGCGGCTCAGGCGCACTGCCGTTTGTAGGTTGCGGGCGGCATCGTCGAGGCGACCAATCGCCCGCTGGACGATAGCCAGGTTCTGGTAGGCTTCGGCCATCACCTGGTCAACCTGGATCGCCGCGCTAAACTCGCGTTCCGCCGCCTGGTACTCGCGCATCAGGTAGTAGCTGTTGCCGAGGTAGAAGTGGCAGATCGCCTGGTCGCTGAGGGCGGCCCCATCCTCGTCATAAGCCATCGTCGCGCTGATCAGGGCCATCTTGAACTCACCTATAGCCTGGGGGTACTGGGCGTTGACATAGCAGGCGAGGCCACCCAGCAAGTAGAGGAGGGTGTTGGGTCGGGCGGCCCGCTGGTGGCTGAGGGCGATTTGGCGCAACCCGGCCAGGCGCATCTCCTCTCGTTCGCCACTAAGCTCCTGCTCAAGCGGGCGCAGGATTTCCAGGGTGGGCATGAAGTAGCGTCGCTTGCTGCCCGGCTCCAGCCAGCCCCAGAGCAGCACATTGGCCTTGAGCAGGCGGGCGCGTTCGCGGGCTGCCGCTGCGTCTGGCACAAAGGGGGCGCGACCAATCACCGCCTCGGCAGCCTCTACCTCTTTGAAATGGGTGGCAAGACGAGCTAGCATTGTCAGGGTGAACTCGCGGGCATCATCCGGCTCGACCGCCTCCGGCAAGCTGTTGCTGTTGCTGCCTGCGCTGCCCAGCGGGGTTGGGTGTGCCGCCCGCAATGCTGTGTCGCTGACCTTCAGCGGGCGGGTGGGTGGCGCAGCAACAGCAGTGGTGGCAGTCACAGCGACGGGATTGCTGTGGTTACGGCTGCGGTTCAGCAGGTTACGCAGCGTGTCCAGGTTGGGCAACTCAATCTCAAGATTGAGTTCCTCAAGCACCTTGCGGTTAACCTGGCGCACCAGGGGGGTTGCTGTAGCCGCCTCCTTGCTGCCAGCAGGCCGGGCCTGGGCGACCAGTTCGCCAAACTCTGGCACCACCACCACCAGCTTGCCGCTGAGGGGGCGGGGGGGCGGGATGTTGAGGACGACCCAGCTTGCCAGCAGGCCAATGGCAGCCACGAACTTGAGCAGCCCTAGTAGCCAGCCTAGCGAACGCAGGGCGGGGAAGAAGTTGAGGACGACCACCAGCGCGACCAGGGCGAGGATCGCCAAAGCCGCGTAGGTTATAATGTTGCGGACGCTCAAACGGTTTGACAACATCGGCCCTCTACACCCCATCCAAATCTTGAACCCAGCCCTATTATATCACATACCAGTTCCTTTTGTTTGTTTATGTAAAGAGCAGTCTGCTATCCGTGTTTGCTAGCGGCAAAACGGGTACTGAAACACAACGCGGCCCACGCTGGTCAAAGAACGTAGTACACCAGGAGAGATAAGAGAGAGCGCATGAACCCACAAATCGGCGACGCTACTACCCTGTTGCGGCAAGGTATCGAGGCATACAACCACAACGATCCCGCCCGCGCCCGCTACCTGCTGAGCCAATCGGTGCAAGCCGAGCCACGCAGCGAGGCGGCCTGGCTCTGGTTGGCGGCGGTCACGCCCGACCTGCGTGAGGTGGAACTCTGCCTGCAAAACGCTGCGGGCCTCAACCAACACAATGGCGAGACGGCCAACCGCCTTGCTCACGTGCGGGCGATCCTCCACCCTGCGCCTGCCCAGCCGCAGCCGATGCCGCCACCACCGCCGCTACCCCCTTCCAGCTACCAGCCTGGTCGTTCGCTGCTCTCCTTCGGCAGCACCCAGCCTCACCCGCCCCCCACCGCCGTCGCTGCTCCGATCCCATCCGCGCCACTGCCCCCGCCGCTCTACCAACCTCCGCAGCCCCAGTACCAGCCACCAGCCAGCACCATGCCAGCCCGCCACTACACGCCACGCCCGAACCCAACCACGCCGCTCTACGACGGGCAGCGGCAGCAGCCATTCATCCTGCGCGCCCTCTACTTTGTGTTTGTCGGCTGGTGGGTGACGTGGCTGTGGGTCTCGTTCGCCTGGTTGTTCAACCTCAGCATCATCGGCCTGCCGATTGGCCTGTTGATGCTCAACCTGGTGCCGCAGGTGTTGACCCTGGAGCCACAGCGTACCGAGTTCATCACCGTCTACAGCCAGACCGGGCGGCTCTCTGTGCGGCAGGTACCGGCCCAGTCGCCGCCGCTGCTAACCAGGGCGATCTGGTTCGTGCTGGTCGGCTGGTGGCTCAGTTTGCTTTGGACCTACGTTGCCACCTTCCTCTGCATCAGCGTAATAGGCCTGCCCGCAGGCATCTGGCTGTTCCATCGGCTACCGCTGATCACCACCCTCAAGCGGCTGTAAGCAGTTGCGATTGGAGCTGCTGCTAAAAAAGGAACTCGCCTTGACATTGGCACAGCCATTGCGTATAATGTGTAGGTAGGATGCAACGCGGGGTGGAGCAGTGGTAGCTCGTTGGGCTCATAACCCAAAGGTCGGTGGTTCGAATCCGCCCCCCGCTACCAATTTGGCGACGTAGCTCAGCGGTAGAGCTAGGGACTCATAAGCCCTCGGTCGGTGGTTCGAATCCACCCGTCGTCACCAGAAGCCTCTGAACATTGGTTCAGGGGTTTTTTGTCGCCCCTGCCCGAAGGGCATGACAGCTTGTTGACGAACAGGGTATAATAGGGTAAGTGGAGGTGGAGGTGGCAGCAAACACAATCTTGCTAGATAGGGTAGCCCGCTTTATCCAAGAGCAGCAGCTTTTCCCCCACCCGCAGCCGGTTGTTGTCGGCGTAAGTGGCGGGCCGGACTCGGTTGTGCTGCTGCACATCCTCAGCCGCCTCAAGGCTCTGGGTCTCAACCTCCATGTGGCGCACCTTAACCACCGCCTGCGTGGGGCCGAGGCCGAGGCAGATGCCCGCTTCGTGCAGAGCTTCACCCGCCAGCTTGGTCTCCCTTGTACGGTTGGAGGGGCCGACGTAAAGGCTTACCAGAGCCGCAACGCTCTCTCTACCGAGACGGCAGCCCGCCAGGTGCGCTACGCCTTCCTGCGCGATGTTGCCCAGCGCGTGGGGGCGGAGCGGGTGGCAGTCGGCCACACCGCCGACGATCAGGCCGAGACCGTGACTATGCACTGGCTGCGCGGCTCAGGGCTGGCGGGTCTGCGTGGGATGCGGCCAGCAGCCCCGATCTTCCTGCTAGAAGATCAGCATGAGCTGATTGCGGTTGAGGGGGCGCGGCCCGATGAGATTGCAATTCTGCCACCCAGCAGTCTGCATATGCTGGTGGTGCGTCCGCTGCTGGGGGTCTGGCGCAAGGAGATCGAGGCATATTGCCGCCAGTATGAACTCAATCCCCGCACCGATAGCACCAACAGCGATATCCGCAACCAGCGCAACAAGGTGCGCCTGCAACTAACCCCCGCCCTGGAGTCGTTCAACCCCGACTTCAAGGAGAACATCACCCGTGCCGCGCAGACCTACGCCGTCGAGTACGAATACTTCGAGGCGCAGGTAGATGCACTCTGGCCGCGCCTGGTCGAGGTGGGCGACCGCCTAGTACGCTTCGACGGCGAGGTTTGGCAGCAGACCCCTCTAGCCCTGCAACCTTACTGCTTGCGGCGGGCAGTGCTGACCCTGGTCGGCCATGTCGAGGGTTTGGAGCGGGTGCATATCGAGGCGATCACGGGGGGTGACGGCCCGGCTCGCGCCCGTGTCAACCTGCCGCACGACCTGATCATGCAGCGCGAGGTGGAAGGCTTCGTGATTGGCCTGCGCGAGGGTTTGGAGGAGCGGTTGCGCGCCCTGGACAGCCGCCGCTATCCCTTGCTGACCAATAACAGCCCTGTCACCTTTGAGCCGCCTGCCTGCCTGACCCTCAACGGCTGGCAACTGACAGCCGAGTGGGTGCAGCCACCACTCAACCCGACCACCGCTGACCGCTGGGAAGCCTACCTGGACGTGGGCGAGGTAGCCTTGCCCTTGACCTTGCGTGGGCGCGCAAGCGGCGAACGGATGACACCGCTCGGCCTGGGTGGGCAGAGCAAGAGCCTGCAAGACCTGATGGTAGACGCAAAGGTGGCAGCCCACCTACGCGCTCATTGGCCGCTGCTGATCGCCAACGGCGAAGGTGGCGATGTTCTGTGGGTGGTGGGCCTGACCGTCTCCGAAGCCGTGCGTGTGCGCGAAGATAGCAGCCTGGTGCTGCACCTGCGGCTTGAGCGCGTGTAGGTCGGTGGATCGTTGCTTGCAACGCTGTTCGTCAGCCTATTAGGAGGAAACCAGGATGAGCGACCCTTACGATGACCCAACCATTCCCGACTACAGTCCCGACCCAGACGACGACCCCACCAGCGTGCCGCAACCGGAGTACGAGCCGCCCACAGTGCTGCCCGACATCTACGATCCAATCAGCCCCGACCCCGACGAGAGGCCTACCTTCGACGAGCCACCCACCCCCACCAACCCCGACTCGTCACCTGGCTACGCGCCGGTGGTCGACCCCCTTGCGCCCAACCAATCCGGGGCTGCGATTGGCGATCCGCCCCCAATGGGCTGACCTGCTGGCTAGCGCGGTTCTACAAGGCGGCCAACACGCCTTCGATCAGCGCACGCAGGCGGGGGCCGACAAGGTTGGCGGTTGCCAGTACCTCCTCGTGGTTAGCCTCGCTGGTTGTCCCATCCTCGCTGATCGCCTCGTTGGTGATCGTGGAGAAGCCGAGGACGCGCATTCCCCCATGGCGGGCGACGATCACCTCTGGCACCGTGGACATACCTACTGCGTCCGCCCCCAGCAGGCGTACCAGACGGACTTCCGCTGGAGTCTCAAAGCTGGGGCCAGCCAGCATCATGTATACTCCTTCGGGTAGGGTGATGCCCTGCTCTGCCGCCACCCGCCTGGCGATAGCACGCAAGGCCGGGTCGTAGGCGTTGTTCATTGCGTTGAAGCGCAGGCCTAGCTGCTCGTCGTTCGGGCCGCGCAGGGGGGTAACGCCGCTGAAGCCGGGCAGGTTGATCTGATCATTGATCAGCATGATCTCACCCTGCTTCAGCCCTGGACGGATGCCGCCCGCCGCGTTGGTGACGATCAGCGTCTCTGCCCCCAGCCCCCGCAGCACGCGCACAGGGAACGTCACCTGCTGCATATCATATCCCTCGTAGTAGTGGATGCGACCGCGCATCGCCACCACCGGTTGGCCGCCAAGCTGACCCAACACCAAAGCCCCCGCGTGGCCCACCACAGTGCTGACCGCGAACCCAGGGATTTCAGAGTAGGCGATAGTCACAGGGCTGCTGATTGCGTCGGCCAGCGCACCGAGGCCGCTACCGAGGATCAGGCCAACACGAGGCATTGTGCCACTGCGCGCTCGAATGTAGTCAACAGCCGTCTGTATCTGTTCGTAAAGCTCAGTCATCTTTCCTCCTGTGATCCAAAAGGGGACGCAGCAACTGCGCCCCCTGCCTACTTTGCCTATTCGTCGGCCTACGAGGCGATCCGATTAAGAATCTGCCTGCGCTTCTCCTGATATTCTTCTTCGCTGATCAAACCCTGTTGGCGCAATTCCTCCAGGGCGTGCAGAGCCTCGGCTGCACTGCTGCTGCGCGTAGCGGCGGCGGGGGCCACTGGCGGCGGCTGGCGGAGCGGGGCGGGCGCAGCTACTGGCCGTTGCGGCGGAGGCGCGTTGTTGTATTGATCCTGGTTAGGTCTGTTGAGAGAGAGGTTTGGGCTGTTGTCCTCGCCCAGCGCGCTGGCCTTCGCGTCCAGCAGTTGCTTCTTAAAATCCAGTGGGCTGTCAATATTCTCCATCTTGTTGTCGCCCTCGTTGCTGTTGCCACTGAGCAGATCGAGCGTGCCAAAGTTGAAGATGCGCCCCCAGAAGGTTTGTACCATGCCGATGTCGTTGATCTTCTCCACTGAGGTGTCGAAGCTGGACTTGTTGATCACCCCGCGCACCTGGATCACCCGATAGTTGGTGACGATGTAGAGGCGGTTGGCCCACTGGATGTAGTTAGCCACGATCACCGCCACTGGTACGATCAGCAGCAGCAGCAGCCAGCCTACCAACCCCTTGTTTGGCTCCTGCACAATATTGAGGTTGGGGAAGATGATCACTATCGCGATGATCGCCACAATGCCCAGCAACGCACCCCAGATGTACTTGAGCAGGCCAAAGATGTGCTGGCGCACAGCGATCTTGATTGTTTCATTGGTACTAAGCAGTTCGGTTACGTAGCTCATCGGGGCGGTTCCTCCTGTTGGTTAGTCTGCGCTCGGCAGAGTGCTGGCAAGGAAGCGGCTGGAACGCAGTTCGCGGTCGAGGATATACTGCACGTAGGCATCCATGGCCCGCTTGATCTCGCCGCGTACCTCCTCTGGCACGCGCACGCGGTCAACCTCGGCGTAGTCGTTGCTGCGTTGCAGCAGGCGGGCTACCTTGAAGGCGGACAGGCTGAGTTTGACTGCGCTCCGCTGGCTGGCAGCGCAGGCAGGGCAGACCATGCCGCCCAGAGTGCCGCTGAAGCCGTTACCTTCGTTCGGCTGCAAGGTGGCATTGCAACTAAGGCACTGGTTTAGTTCGGGACGATAGCCGACGAAGCCCAGCAGTTGCATTGTGTACCAGAGGGTTAGCAAGTCTGGATCGTTGGCCTGGCCCAACCAGTTGAGCGTGTCGTTGACCAGCCGATAGAGCGGGTAGTTCTCCACATAGTCAACGGTGAAGCTATCGAGTAGGTCACCAATCACTGAGGCGTGGGCGATCAACCGCAGGTCGTCGCGGAAGCCCATGTGCGGGTCGAGCGTCTCGCTCTGGGTGACGATATCGAGGTCGCCTTTCGATTTCGCCAGTTGCAGCCTGCTGCGAACCAGCAGTTCGAGGTGGCCCCCCAGGTGGCTGGTCGGACGGGCCACCCCTTTGGCGATAGCCCGAAACTTACCCAAGCTGGGGCTGTACAGTACCAGCACACGGTCAGCCTCACCCACCCGCCAGTGGCGTAGGACGATAGCTTCGGTTCGATATAGCTTGTCTCTTGTTGTGCTTGGCATCCTTCTAATCTCCCCTCACATTATACCACAAAAGGGGGATTTGAGTACAAAGCTAGTGGGGCTGTAGCTGTTCAGGGTTGCAGCGGTGGATGGGGCTAGCGGCCTGGCACAGTAGCCAACGCAATCAACCGCCCCCAGTCCCCCCCTCCGACGGAGCGGGGCCAGGAGCGGGCCGCCGCTCGGCTTCGTCCGCCGGGGCTAGTGGGTTTGGTGCTGTGCGGTGGTGCGTCTCTGCACTGTTGGGCAGAGGGTGTGGGCTGCTGCGGCTGCGGGTCTCCGCCTCAAGCAGCGGCAGCCGCTCTGGGCGCAGATCGCCAGTGGCGGTCAGGTCATCCAGGGTGCTGATGTCGGCGGCATAATCGTAAGCACGCAGGTTGTCCAATTCCTGCAAGTTAGCCAACAACAGCAGCACGATAGCGAACAGGATAGTAAGCAGAATCGGCAGCAGGCTGTGGCTCCAGGCCTCGGTGACCGCCGCGCCAAAGTAGTGGGTGCCATACTTGTTGTCGTAGTAGTTGGCGAAGTAGGGCTTGACGAACGAGGGTAGCGCATTGCTGAGGTCGATACTAGTGTCGTGCCTAAGCAGGGCAAGCAGGTTGCTTTCGTTAGCCATTGGGGTGATCGGCTGGTTGTACATCCGCTGCGGCTGTTCCATAAAGACGTATACCACCAGCCCGCTGACCAGCATTAGCGCGCCGTAGAGGATGCCGACCGCCAGTCGGTATGCTCCCGCGAAGTTGTCGAGCAGGACGGCAAAGGGGAGGGCGAACAGGGGCAGCAGCGAGAGGATGTAGCGAGCGGGAGGACACCATTCGCCCCACCATTGCGCGTAGTTTGCGACCACCAGGAAGTAGGGCAGGGCGATCACCCCCAGCCAGATCAGGTCTTTCTTCATCCGATTGTGCCAGAGGAAAAGTAGGCCGACGAAGGCAAACAGGTAGATCGGGGCAGCGATCAGCAAGCCCCACTGCTGGTCGAAGAAGATACCTGCTGCCCCTCTGACCGTGCCACCCACGTCCGACGAACCAGCGTGATCGCTACCGTTCGGCAAGGGGAACTGATAGCGCACGTAGAAGAAGTAAAGCAGTAGCCCCCCACTGACTACGCTCGGTAGGGTGAGTAGCAGGGCATTGCGAAGCCCCTGGCCGTCCGGCTGCTTCCACTGCTGGTAGAGATAGAACAGAAAGAGGCCGACGCTGATTGGCACAAAGCGGTAGTGTAGCCAGGGCAGGAAGGCAATGCTGGCGGCGGTGAGCAGCAGTTGCAGCCAGCTATTGTGCCAGAGGCGCAGGCGGCGGAAGGCATAGATGATCAACAGTCCCGCTGGTAGCTCTGGGAAAATCAGGAAGGAGTAGGCGAGCAACGGCACGCTGAAGGTAAAGGCTAGCCAGGTGAAGAAGGCAGGCCAGCGGCGGCGGGTACTCTCCCGCGCCAGCAGGTAGATGTTGAGGGCAAGGGTGGCGGCGATCAGGTTGAGGAAGATGGTGACGGCCAGCCGCATCCCGTCGTAGCTGCCCAGTTGCTCACCGAGGGCGAAGGCGGGCAGTACCAACAGGCTGAGGCCAAGGCCGTGCTTGGAATAGAGTTCCTTGTCGCGCCCCTTGAACCCTCCCTGTTGGCCCTGGGCTGGCTTGTCTACATAGCACATCCTGCTGGCTGGCACAAGTTGGGCGGGGTGGGGCGGCAGCGGGTACGGCACCCCCGGCGGCCAGCCCAGCCAGGCGGTAGGCAGATCGCTTTTTGCTACATAACGCCCCTCCAATGCAACCTCATGGTAGAAACTGGGGTAGACCTTACGCGAGTCGTAATCGTAGTAGTTGTTGCATTCGTTGAGGTCGCCATCCTGCAAGATGCTGATCGCGGTTAGCAGGTAGGACGGCTCATCGCCCGTCAGCGGGTTGAGGTAGCTGACCATGCGAAAGCTGAGGCCCGCGAGAACCGCGAAGGTGACGAGGAAGATCAGCACGCTCTCCCCGACTGGCACTCGTTGGGTGATAGTTGGGGTCTCATTCGCCTGCTCCTCGGCGAGGTCGCGACGGCTGGTCAATTGGATGGGCAGGCGAAGCAAGGGCGGCTCTTTCTGGGCTAGACAGGGTGACGATCCGACTGCTATAATTATAGCGTATGATAACCGATTGTCCCTCTCTGTTCAAGCTAAGAGTGGGGTGGAGAAGCTGACCACGCTGGCTCAGCCAGGCTGCGAAGGAGAGGGGTCACAGGGTCTATGTCTGCTATTGCCAACATCCTGAGCGAGAAGTTTCACCGCTTCGCCGAACTCTGGGCCGCCTACCTGAGCAGTCGGGCTGCCGACGAGTTGCCGATCAGCGGCGACCGCAGCGACTTCGCGCGCCTGCTCAACCACTACCGAGCGATAGTGGATGCTGTGCGCCACGAGCAGTACGAGGAACTCTGCAACACAATGTACCAGGAGGGGATGTTGCTGGCGGTAGATGGGGCCAGCCTGAGCAATCTTGTGCGTCACAGTCTGGCTGTCACCCGTCTGCTACGTCAGGTGGTGCAAGAAGGAACGATGGTAGAGCGCGACGATGGCTACACGGCTGAGGAAGGGCAAACCATCCTGGACGAGGTAGAAAATAACATCATGCAGGGTCTGCTCTCTGGCTACGACTCTGGCCGCGAGCGGATGATTGACGCGCAGGAGGAGGCGATGCGCGAGTTGAACCTGCGTAACCGCGAATTGCGTGGGCAGACCGACAAGCGGCTACTGGCCCAGGTCGCTCAACTCTCTGCCTTGCAGGAGATCAACGCCGCCGCCAACTCCAGCCGCAATCTCGACCACCTGATCAACGTCACCGTGCAGGCAATCACTGGGGTGCTGAAGACTGATGTCTGCTCGATCTTTCTCTATGAGGGTGGTGACTACCTGGTGTTGCGTGCTACCGATGGCTTGCGCGGCGACTCGGTGGGTAAGGTAGTGCTGCGTCTGGGCGAGGGCGTTACTGGCACGGCGGCGGTGGAGGGCCAGCCAATAGCAGTGCGCGATGCCTGGAACGATGCCCGCTTCAAGTACGTGCCGAGCGCGGGCGAGGAGAGCTTCCGCTCGATCCTGGCCGTGCCAATCCTGATCTTCACCGAAGGTCGCCACGAACTAGTTGGGGTCGTCACCGTGCAGACGCTGGCCTATAGGGATTTTGCCGACGACGAGGTGAAGTTCCTCGAAATCCTCTGCGGCGAAATATCGATTGCGATTGAGAATGCCCGCTTGAGCCGGGCGACCGATGAGCGGCTGGGGCGCAAGATGCGCGAGTTGGAGACGATGCAGTGGATCTCGCGCAACCTGGTTGCTGGTCTCAACCTCTCCCGCGTGCTAAACCAGATCGTACAGCAAGCCTTGCCCCTGACCCAGGCAGACATGGCCGCGCTTTTCCGCTTTGCGCCAGGGGCAGGTGAAGATGGCCCCTTGCAGATCGTTGCTAGCTATGGTTTGAGCGAGCAGTACGTAAGCCAGTTGCAGATGCCCTACGGCTGGGGCGCACTGGGCGAGGCGATCACCAGTGGCGCGCCCGTCTACATTGCCGATGTACCCAGTTGGCTAGACAACAGTATGAGTATTCCCGACGAGCAGATTCGTAGCCTGATGTTGCGCGAAGGCTACCGTTCGCTGCTCTGTGTGCCGCTGGCGACTGCGCACCAGAAGATTGGTGGTATCTGCATCTACACCAGGGCGGTTCAGGAGTTCAGTCAGGAACAGCGCGATTTGTTCGTCAGCTTTGCTGATCTGGCGGCGATTGCAATTGAGAACGCTAGCCTCTACGCCCAGTTGGAGCGCGGGCTTGAGCAGAAGTCGCTGCTGCTGCGCGAGTTGCAGCACCGCGTCCGCAACAACTTGCAGGCGGTGGCAGCCTTGCTGCTGATGCAGGCGCGGCGGGCGGAAGGCAGTCCAGCTGGCCCAATCCTGCGCGAGAGTGTAGCCCGCATCGGCAGCATTGCCGCCGTCCACGACTTGCTCAACCGTGAGGAGGTGGGCCGCACCAGCCTTGCGGCTCTGGCGAAGGAAATCTTCGACGTGGTTAGCTCGACGATGAAGCCAGCCGGGATGCAGGTTGACTTGCAGATTGCAGCGGGCGAAATCATGGTGGGTAGCAAGGAGGCGACCTTGCTCGCCCTTGCCCTCACCGAACTATTCTCTAATATCCTGCTGCACGGTTTCTCGCTCGACCGCCTGGATGGAGGTGGCGAGTACCAGCAGCACGGCACGATTAGCGTGCAGGCTAGCCACGCTGGAGCCGACCCTCAGCAAGTGCTACTCGAAATCCGCGACAACGGGCGTGGTCTCGACCCTGGCTTCAACCCCTCGGCTAGTCATGGTCTCGGCTTGCAAATCATCCAGACCCTGGTGGAGCGCGACCTGGGTGGCAGCTACGAAATGCAGGCGAGTGCAGGGGGTGGCCTGCTGTCGGTGCTGCGTTTCAAGGCGTAGGCGCAAAGTGGAAGGTACACAAAAGAGCCGGGCAGGAGCGATCCTGTCCGGCTTGTTGTTCGGCTGTGAGGTTTGGGTTAGCCCTCGTAGTTGCTGCTGGCAGCGGCGGCCCCGCCCGGTTGCAGCTTGGGCAGTGCAGCGGGCTGCTCCTGCTTCGGCTGCTCGTTGGCTGGTACTGGCTCGTTGATGTTCGGCGGCAGGAACGGCCTGCGCTGTGGGCGTGGCACCCCATCGAACAGAGCCTCGAACTCCTCCCCGTCCAGGGTCTCGCGCTCGATCAGCACGGCGGCGATCTCGATCAGCTTGGCCTTCTGCGCGGTCAGGATGCTCTTGGCCTGCTCGTAAGCCTCATCAATGATGCGGCGTACTTCCTTGTCGATCTCGTAGGCTACCTCGTCGGAGTAGTTGCGCTCCTCGCTGATGCTGCGACCGAGGAAGATCATCTCCTCCTTCTTGCCGAAGGCGACTGGGCCGAGCTTCTTGCTCATGCCAAACTCAGTGACCATGCGGCGGGCCATACCGGTTGCGCGTTCGATGTCGTTGCTGGGGCCGGTCGTCACTTCGCCAAAGATTAGTTCCTCGGCGACGTGACCGCCCATTGCCCAAGCAATATTGTCCTCGAACTGGCTCTTGGTCATGGTGTACTGGTCTTCGCTGGGCAGGATGCGGGTGTAGCCACCAGCCATACCGCGAGAGATGATGCTGATCTTGTGGACAGGATCAACGTTGGGTAGCATCCGAGCGACGATAGCGTGACCCAGTTCGTGGTAGGCGGTGATGGCGCGTTCACGGGCAGAGATGACGCGGCTCTTGCGCTCTGGCCCCATCGTCACGCGGTCAATCGCTTCCTCAAGTTCGCTGTTGCTGATCGTCTTGCGGTTGCGGCGAGCAGCCAGGATCGCGCCCTCGTTGACCAGGTTCTCAAGGTCGGCCCCACTAAAGCCAGGGGTTTGCTTTGCCAGCACTTCCAGGCTGACGCTCTTTTCCAGCGGCTTGCCACGGGAATGAACCTTCAGCACTTCCTCGCGGCCCTTCACATCAGGGCGATCCAGCACTACCTGGCGGTCGAAGCGACCAGGGCGTAGCAGGGCGGGGTCTAGCACGTCGGGGCGGTTGGTGGCGGCGATCACGATCACGTTGGTGCTGGTATCAAAGCCATCCATCTCCACCAGAATCTGGTTGAGGGTCTGCTCCCGCTCGTCGTGGCTACCACCGAGACCGGCTCCACGCTGGCGACCTACCGCGTCAATCTCATCAACAAAGACGATGCAGGGGGAATTGCGCTTGGCCTGGTCAAAGAGGTCGCGCACGCGGCTTGCGCCCACGCCGACGAACATCTCCACAAACTCTGAGCCGCTGATGCTGAAGAATGGTACGCCCGCTTCGCCCGCTACTGCCTTGCTCAACAGCGTCTTGCCCGTCCCTGGAGGGCCAACCAGCAGGACACCGCGAGGGATGCGCGCCCCAAGAGCGGCGAACTTGTCAGGGTACTTGAGGAACTCCACTACCTCGGCCAACTCTTGCTTAGCCTCATCCGCACCCGCTACGTCGGCGAAGGTGACACTGGGCTTGTTGCCCATGAACATTCGCGCTCGACTCTTGCCGAAGCTGAGTGCCTGGTTGTTGCTGCCCTGGGCCTGCCTCATCATAAAGAAGAAGACCCCCACCAGCACTACCATCATCAGCAGGAAGGGCAGGGTACCGAGTAGGCCCGACCAGGGTGATACCCCCTGCACCTCAATTGCAGGCAACTTCTCTTGTGGCACGCCTTGCGACAGCAGATATTCGGCTATGCTCTTGTTGGGTTCGCGGTTGGTACTCGCCCTGTGGCCGTCCCGATAGAGGATGGTCATCGCCACCCCTTCTTCAGGGCTGTAGCTGATCTTGGCAACATCGCCCTTCTTTACGTCATTCACCACCTGGCTGATAGTGACGCTTGGCCCTTCGGGACGACTAAAGAAGAGGAACACTGCGGCAAAGGCCACGACTATGATCACTGCATAGAGAAAGAGATTCTTGGTTAGCTTGCTGTTATCGCCCATTGTTACGGAACCTCCGCAAGACGGCGTGTTTCGCCGCCAGAAAAGTCTAGCTCATGACCCTTCAAGCTAAACAGGGTTAGTCATACGATATTATACACCCATGCTATGAGGGTGTCAAAGAAGGACACACTTATATAACGTCGTTTGGTGCCTGGAAGATGCGTGTTCGTGGTCGAGGCTGGCTTGTCTCATACGAATCTAATGCGTATTCAGCCTCGCTGCTTACCGTCCCCGCTGCCGCGCCCTAGCCCGAAGCCGAGCGCGAAGATCAGCCCTGCCCCCAGCAGCAAGCCTAGTGTTGGCAGCAAGCTACTACTAGGCGATGGCTGCCGCACCTCGATTGCAGGCAACTTGTCTTGTGGCACGCCTTGCGACAGCAGATATTCGGCTATGCTCTTGTTGGGTTCGCGGTTGCTACTCGTCCTGTGGCCGTCCCGATAGAGGATGGTTATGGCCACCCCTTCTTCAGGGCTGTAGCTGATCTTGGCAACATCGCCCTTCTTTACATCATTCACCACCTGGCTGATACTGGTACTCCGCCCTTCGGGACGACTGAAGAAGAGGAGCATCACAGCACAGGTAACAGTCAGCAGCACGAGGAGGCTAAGAACGAAGCGAAGTGGATTTCTGTTCATCACGTGACACCTCTCTCCTAATATAACAGTCTGGTGGGCAAGAACGTTTCGCGGTTGCTCTCAACTCCGCCGCAAGCGACGACCCTTGCTCAGGAAGAAGCCAAACCAGCTAAATAGCACACTGAGTAGAGCAAGGAATAGCAGCAGTCCCAGTAGGGACGACCGCTTGCTGGACTGCGCCTCCAGGCCCACGGGGGGTAGGATGGCGGCAGACACTCCCTGATCCAGCAGGTACTGTGCCACATTGCTGTAGGGCTGGCGGGCGGCGATCCTGCTGCTACCATCGCGGTAGACAACCGTCATTGTGTCGCTGCTTTCCGCTTTGTAGCTGATCGTGGCGATCTGCCTTTGCTTTGCTGCCTCTACCACCTGGCTGATCGGGATAGTGACTGGCTAGCTGGCGATGCTAGTCAAGAAGGTGTTGACAAGCAGCACGCTCAAGCCGACGACGGCAGCAACAAGCAGAAAGCGATTGGCGACGCGAGTACCCATCCGGCAGACCCTCCTATTGCCAGATAATACGCAGGCGGGAGGCTGGATGTTTCAGGCTAACTGCTGTACAACTCTGGCTTGAGTACGCCGATGAAGGGCAGGTTGCGGTATAGCTGGTTGTAGTCGAGGCCATAGCCGACCACGAACTCGTCGGGGACAACGAAGCCGACATAATCCACCTTCACTTCCGCCGTGCGCCGCTCTTTCTTGTCGAGCAGGGCGCAGACAGCGAGGGTGGCGGGGTTGCGGCTACGCAGGTTATCCAACATATAGCTGAGGGTCAGGCCGCTGTCTATGATGTCTTCGATCACCAGCACGTGCTTGCCTTCGATGCTGCTGTCCAAATCCTTGAGGATGCGCACGATGCCGCTGCTCTCGGTCGAAGCCCCATAGCTGCTGACCGCCATGAAGTCAATACTGAGCGGCAAGTCTATGTGGCGGGCAATATCTACCATGAACATCAACGCGCCTTTGAGGACACCGACAAGGATCATTTCGCCCTCACGCCCATCGTAGTCGTTCCGAATCTGGTGGCCCATCTCGGCTACTCGCACCTGCAACTGCTCGGCACTGATCAGCACGCGCTCAATATCGTCCAGCAGGTTGTGTGCGCTCATCGGCCCTCCCCTATGCAAAAGGCGCGAACTCCTCGCGCCCATGATGGTGTGTTGGTTGCTCTATTGTACAACAAGCGGGATCGTGGTTGCAAGCCTGGGCGACCAGGGCGGCTGTGCAGGATTGCGGGGGCAGCTAGCTGCGTGGCGCGGCTGGGTGGTTAACCTTGCACAGAGCAGTAGCAAGCCTACTTCGATCCAGCCAGCCTCTTGCGTGGGCTAGCGGTAGATTGGGCGGGGGCGCGGGCTGGGCGCATCAACCCGAAGCGGCTGAGAACCGCCGCGCCGAGGCCGAAGCTGATTGTCAGCAGGTTGAATGCCCCGCCCAGCAGTGGCGAGACCAGGCCGAGCAGGATGGTCAGGCTGAGGACGACCAGCAGGCCGATCAGCAGCGGCACAACCTGGCGGCGCGCATCTGAGTAGTTGGGCTGACCTAGCAAGCCCGTGATGCGCTCGCCCAGCCAGAGGGCAACGACGACCAGGCTGTAGCCGACTGCCAGCGCAACCACTGCGAGGACGACTGGCACTGCCAGCACACCAACGAAGCTGGCTAGCAGCAGGCTAAAGAGGGCAAGCAGCACGGCAGGGATGGTTACGCTGGTGACGAAGCCCACTAGCAAGGCCCAAGCGGGGGCGTAATCGAGGGTGATGCTGGTGTTGTCTATCGAGCGGGCAGCAAGGCGGAGCAGCAGCAGGCCAAAGAGGAAGACGGCGACCACCCAGTAGACATGGTAGAGAAGCATTGGACCAAGCCCTGCGAGGCGGTCGCCGAAGTTGTCGCTGCCCAGGCCCGCGTAATCGCGCAAGAAAGCCAGCCACTCAACCCCACCAGCGGAGAGGTGGCCGCCAACTACCGCTTCGTTGCCCTTCGACACCCCCCCGCCGAGGGCAGTAACGTCATGGCTAGCGTTTGCCTTGCCTTGCAGGCTGATGTCGCCACCAATGGTGGTCACATTGCCGCCCACCTGCCCGCCAACGATCTCTAGCTTGCCGCCGATCACCGTCACGCTCCCACGCACCAGTCCTGAGATTTGTGCGCCGCCGCCGAACACGGTCAGGTCACCGTCTACCGTCTGCCCCACCGCCACGACCACCTGCTTGCCAATACTGGTCTGGTCACCAGCCGAGTTGTGCTGGGCGAGGGCAGAGCTGGCGGCAAAAAGAAGCAGGAGTAGCGCGAGCAGGCTAGCAGCGGCTTTGGGCATAGCTATTCTGACGCTTCCCACTCGCCGACGCGGTGGCGCACGACGTGGACAACCATGTACCAGAAGGCCGCCAGCGCAGCCGCAAAGACCACCAGACTAAGGATGGTAGAAAACTGCACCGCGCTAACCAGTTGGCTGAAGCTGTGCTGCACCAGTTGGAGGCGGCTGGTAGTCGCGCCGCTGTTGGTCAGCAGCGTCTCGGTCAGCCAGAGCCAGGCGATCAGGGCGAAGGAGAGGACTGCGCTGCCGATCACATTGCCCCAGAGCAGGCGACTGGCCCACACCACCCGTGGCGACCAGGGGTAGTCAGGCAGCTTCAGGCGGCGGTCGGCGGGATCGGCCTGCGGCGTAAGGCCGGATGCGGCGATGCGCCCCAGCACCGCAGCACTGAAGGCGCGCGGGTCGGCGGGACCGGGGTCGGCGATCACTGCGCCTTTGAGCAGGCGGTCAGCTTCGCGCATCCCGCTCCATGCCTGCTGGCAGTCGGGGCAATCTACCAGCATCTTCTCCAGCTTCTGGGCCTGAACCAGGCTCAGGTTGCCGTCCAGCTTGCTAGACAGCAATTCAGTGCAAGCGTCGCAGGCCATCGTCTCTCGCCCCCTTTCGTTTAGTTATCTCGCCAGCCAGCATCTTGCGGGCGCGGTGTAGTTGCGTCTTAACTGCGCTCTCGCTCAGGTCAGTAACCTCCGCGATCTCCGCGTAGGAGAGGTCGTGCCAGTAGCGTAGCACAGTGACAAGGCGGTACTTCTCTGGCAGGTGGTCGAGCAGTTCGCGCACCTCCTCGCGCATCTCTACGTCGAGGGCAGCTTCCTCTGGCTCCGGCTCGTCACTTTTCTTCCACAACTCAATCGCGTCAAGGGCGATGATCGGTCGCCTGCGCCGCCGCAGCGTATCGATGCAGAGGTGGGCCGCAATGGATAGCAGCCAGGTAGCGAAGCGGCGATCCGGCTGGTAGGTGTGCATCTGGGTGTAGGCCCGCAAGAAAGCCTCCTGCCCGGCATCCTCTGCGTCGCTACCGTTGTTCAGCATCCGATAGCAGAGATTGTAGACGGCAGCCCGGTAGCGTTCCAGCAAGGTAGCAAAAGCCTGCTGTTCGCCCGCCAACACCCGGCGGACAAGCAGCTTGTCTTCAGCATCATTGCTGGCGGTTGTGACTGCCCGTTGCGCTTGCGCCTCAGCCGCCGCCGTCAGGTTGGGGGAAGGTGCCTCGGTAGAAGCACCAGCCTGTTCACTCATCACGCCTTTTTTCTCTATGCTCAACCCTTATACGCAACCACCGGCTCTAATGTTTCAGCAATCTGCAACCATTCTGCTGCTGCAAGTTGAGCAGGGCAGCGGCCAGTTCGTGCAACTGTAATTCTATAACATGGTGACTAGCAGAGTCAAATAGCAGTTTTCGCTCCCTGCTGGCAGGCGTAGGGCAAAGAAAAGGTGGGACAAGCGTTGTGCCTGCCCCACCTGCTACTCAGCCAGCCTTAGTCGCGGCGGGCGTTGCGAATGCGCTCGGCACTCTTGAGTTGGGCCTTGCGGATCACCCGCGCCTTGGAGCGACGCTCGGTGACACTCTTGGACTCGAAGAAGCGGCGGCGGCGGTACTCGGCCAGCAGGCCATCCTGCTTGACCTTGCTGCTGAAGCGACGCAGTAGGGACTCGAACGACTCCCCTTCCTTCTGGTCTACGTGCATTGGCTAATCACCCCCTCCCGCTTTGGTCTAAGCGCGAAAAACAGGCTCGGCGGTTGCCTGCCTGCAATCTAAGTTCGTCAATCACAATCAGCCATTAGTGTGGTGCGCTGGCCGTATTATAACACAAAGTGCTAGCCTGCCGCAACTGCTGGGTAGTAAGCGGTAGCCTCGGTAAAGTACCTTGCTGATCTGCGCCCGTGTGCTACCAGCCGCAGGGTTGTAGCGGTCTCCGTTGCCATCAACGATGTTGTGGGCGTAGGCGGTTTCTACGTAGCGGTAGAGAGGCTGGTCGGGCGGCACGTCGCTGAAGGTCGGGCTGGCGGGGTTGAGCAGCAGCCAGCCCTGCGCCCTGACGATTATCTTCGCCATCTCGTCGCGGCGTACTGCGGCGGCGGGGTTGAAGTTGCCACCGCTGCCACTGACCGCGCCGTGCGCCGCTGCTGTTTCGATATAAGAATAAAGCGGCTGGCTGGGCAGCACGTCGCTGAAGGTAGCGGTTAGCGGACGAGTTAGCGGCCAGCCTGCGGCCTTGACGATGAACTTGGCGAACTCGTCGCGGCGGGTGGGCGCGTTGGGGTTGAAGTTGCCAGCCGCGTCCCCGCTGCTGATCCCTTGGGCCGCTAGCCAGCCCACGAAGCTGAAGGCCCAGTGGTTGCAACCAACATCGTTGAAGCTCATCTGCAAGGCGCAGGCGGCATCCACCCGCCCCCAGCCGTAGTAGTCGTCGCGCCCAGGTTGGCCGTAGTCTAGCGCACTGTGTTCGATGCGCTGCACGATCCAGTCTGCCGACGCACCAGGATAGTGGGCGATCAGCAGTGCCGCCAGCCCCGCTACGTGCGGGGCGGCCATGGAGGTGCCAGCCAGCCCCAGGTAGTCACCAGCGGTCGGGTCGGCCCGCCACCAGGTACTCATGATATAGCTGGTCTCGTTGCTGCCATTGCGCTGCGGGTCACCGCCCGGTGCTACTACACCCACGTAGCTGTTGTGGTTGGAGTAGCTGGCTACCGCGTCGTTATAGCCAATCGCGCCTACGCAGAGGACGTGCTGCATGGCACAGGGGTAGCTGCTGTAGCTACCATACTGCCCATTATTGCCAGCTGCGGCAACGACGACCACCCCGGCCTCGTAAGCGCGGTTGATTGCCTCCTGCATGGCCTGCGAGTAGTCACTCCCGCCCAGGCTGAGGTTGATCACGTAGGCACCCTGGCTCCGCGCCCAGTCAATCGCCTGGATGATCGCGGCGTAGCTGCCTACGCCCGTGTGGTTCAGCACCTTCGCGGCCAGCAGTGGCACGTTCCAGCCCACTCCGGCCACGCCTGCCCCGTTGTTGGTGATCGCCCCAATTATGCCCGCCACGTGCGTGCCATGACCAGCGTTGTCCTGCCCTCCCGCACTGCCGTCACCACTGAAGTCCACCCCGCCGACAACGCTGCTGCTCAGGTCTGGGTGGCCGATATCAATCCCAGTGTCGATCACTGCCACCTTGACGCTCGATCCGCCTTGCAAGTCCCAGGCTGTGGGAGCATTGATCCGTGGCAGGTTCCATTGGAAGCGGCTGTAGAGGGTGTCGTTCGGTATGCTGAAGGCGTAGGCAAGGAAGTTAGGGTCGGCGGCTTGCACACGGTTATCGGCCCGCAGGCGGACGGCTGAAGCCTGTTCTTGCCCCACCGCTACCTGCAAGAGGAAGAAGTCGCTGCCAGAGCCAACCACGTGGCGGCCAACCGTCGCCCCCAGGCTGGCAGCCAACTGTCCAGCGGTCGCCTCCGCCTGGCTCACCTCCATTGTGCTGCTGCCTTTTAGCGTGACGACCACCTCACCGACAACCAGGCCGCCTTGCACTGGAGCCAGCGGCACTGGCCGGTAGACGATCTCCTCGGCTGCCTGCCCGCTACCAGCCAGCAGCAGGGCAAGCACCGCCAGCTTACTAGCCACCAGACACCCCCGCCACTTAGCCATGCCACCCTCCTCTGCCCCGTCAGCAACCGCCAGTGATAAGGTTAACATAAAGTGAGGAGGCTGGCAAGCTACTGCTAGGCAGCGGTGGGCAACGTAGAGGGGGCAGGCACACGGCCTCCCCCTCGTTGCTGCTTGCTCACCACTGCTTGGGTCAGTGGTAGGCGTTGTACAGCACCTTGCTCATCTGAGCGCGGGTGCTGAGACCACTGGGGCTGTAGAGGCCACCGTTGCCGTTGACCACCCCGTGGTTGGCGGCAGTCTCCACGTACTGATAGAAGATATTGCTGCTCGGCACGTCACTGAAGGTCGGGCTGCTGGGGTTGACCAGCGTCCAAGCGCGGGCCAGTACCACCATCTTCGCCATTTCGTCGCGACGGATTGGGCTGGCCGGGTTGAAGCGGCCACCGATGCCGTTGATCACGTTACGTGCCTTTGCCGTCTCGATGTATTGATAGAAGGGGCTACTGCTCGGCACGTCGCTGAAGCTCGGCGTGGCAGGACTGACCAGCGGCCAGCCTGCGGCCTTGACGATGAACTTGGCAAACTCGTCGCGGCGGGTGTTGGCACCGGGGCTGAAGTTGCCGTTCGCGTCCCCGCTGCTGATCCCGCTAGCCGCCAGCCACTGCACGTAGTTGTAGGCCCAGTAGTTGCAGCCCACGTCGTTGAAGGCCATCTCCAACGCACAGCCCGCGTCAATACGGCCATAGCCGAAGTACTCGTCGCGCCCCGGCGTGCCGAGGTCAACGGCAGTGCTGATCATGCGGTTGATGTAGAAATCGGACGGCCTGCCGGGGTACTTGCTCTTGAGCATTGCCAATAGGCCAGCCACGTGCGGGGCAGCCATTGAGGTGCCAGCCTCCGCACCATAGCCGCTGGTCGGATAATAGCTACTAGAGCCGCGCCAGAGGGTGCTAACGATGAAGTGGCTGACTGGATCGCCGTTGTGTGGGTCGCCACCAGGCGCGCTAATCAGCACATAGCTGCCGTGGTTGGAGTAGTAGGCCCAGTTGTCGGTCGGGCCGGTTGCGCCGACGCAGATCACGTAAGCGTAAGCACAGGGATAGCTGGTTGGGTTGCCCGTGTCGGCTTCGTTGCCTGCCGCTGCCACCACCAGGATGCCCGCGTTGTTGGCACGGATCACAGCATCCTGCATTGCCTGCGAGTAGTTGGGGCCGCCGAGGCTCATGTTGATCACTTGTGCGCCGTGGGTGCGCGCCCAGTCAATGCCCTGCACGATTGCCGAGTTAGTGCCGCTACCACCGCTGTTTAGCGCCTTGACCGCCAGCAAGCCACCGAGCCAGGCCATGCCCGCAATGCCAGTGCCATTATTGCCGTTGCCCCCAATAGTACCAGCCACATGGCTGCCGTGGCCCTCGTTGTCCTGTCCACCCGCGCTGTTGTCACCACTATAGTCCACACCGCCAGCTATACGTGCGCTAAACTCTGGGTGGCCAAGGTCAATGCCAGTGTCGATTACAGCGACCGCTGCCGCCGACTGCCATACTGCCCAGGCCCGTGGCATACCGATCTTGACCATATCCCACTGGTACTGGGTGTAGTAGGGGTCGTTGGGGTTGAGGTTGGGCTGGCTGGCTGTTTGCCCACTAGCCAGATCGAACGCCTGGTAGTAGTAGTTAGGGTCAGCCGACAGTACCTGTGCGTCCTTGCTCAACTGCACCGCCGCCGCCGCTTCCTGCCCACTCGCAACCTGCAAGAGGTAGAAGTCGGATTGCGAAGCCTCATCTACAATGTGCTGCCTGACCGTGCCGCCTACGCTGGCCGCCAGGCCCTCCGCAACTGCTACGCTCTTGTCCGCTACTGCTGCACTTTTGAGGACTACCATTACCTCACCCGTCACCTTGTCTGGGCCGACGGCTGCGTTGCGCCGCACAGCTTGCCCGCTGGTACTCTGCGCCGCCGCACTGGGGACGACCACCAGGCAGACCGCTAGCAGCAAAAGCATGGTTGCCGCCAACCTGTTCCGTTCCTTAGCCATGTGCATCATTCCTTTCTCTTATCTCTCGCCCCAGCTGGGGCAAGCCAACTTTAATCCAGTACTTCATCTGCCGAGGGGTCTGCGAACCCTGCAAATCGCACCTCTGCAACACAGTCCTCAGTAATACGAGGCGCGCATTCAGATCGTTGCAAACCAGATCAGTTCTCGGCTGTAATTATCTGGTAAAGTGCAGCGTTCTGTATTATAATACAGGTGGATTGATATAAACAAACTGCTTCGTGCCGCCTTGGAGGGACTGGATGATCAACGACCGTGTGACGACAACCAACCTGGAGCTACCAGCGCAGCGGGGGACGCGGCGTTTGCCGGTCGCCCTGCTTGCCATCCCGCTCCTGATCATCTTCCTCCTGCTTGCCGCTGTGCTGGGCTATCAGTGGGTCAACAGCGACAAAATCTTCCCCGGCGTAAGCGTCGGCAGCGTCCCTCTGGGTGGCAAGAGCAAGGGTGAAGCTGCGGCTAGCCTGGCGGTGCTGAACCAGCAGGCCCAGCAAGCCGTGACCATCAAGCTGACCTATGACGGCAAAGAGAAGACCATCTCTGGCACTGAGCTTGGCCTCAACGTAGACGCTGACACAGCAGTAGCTGAGGCGATCAAGGTAGGGCGCAGTGGCAACTTCTTTGCTGACCTGGGGACGCAGTGGCAAGCCCTGAACGGCGGCCAGAGCGTCGGTCACACCTGGCACTATGACGAGAGCCGCGCCCGCCTGATCCTGGCCGATCTGCACCAGGAGATCGACCGCTCTGCCACCTCTGCCAGCCTCAGCATCAGCCCTGCTGGTAAGCTGGAGCGCGTTCCCTCACAGACGGGCCGCAATCTGGACGAGCAAGCGACGGTGGAACGGCTGGCGGCGGTAATCACCACCCCCGGCCCAGCGGTGCGCACGGTAGCAGCCGTGATAAGCGAGCAAAGCCCGCCCCTCACCGAGCAGAATTGGGCCACTGCCGAGGAGATCGCGGCCAAAGTGCTGCAACCCTTCACCCTCAGCTACCCCGACCGAGCGGTAGAGCAGACCCTCAGTACTGCGGAAGTGGCCGCCCTGGTCAACATCATTCCACCCACCCTGGACGCACCAGCACAGGTGACGATCAACCAGGAGCGGGTGCGCTCCCTCTTGCAGACACTAGCCGATAAGGTGGACATTGAGGCAAACGATGCGCGTTTGCAGATCGACACTACTGCCGCTACCGCCATGATCCTGCCAGAGCAGACCGGCCATGTGCTGGACTTGGACGCGGCGATGCAGACAATCAACGACAACCTGACCACTGATAATCGTAAGGTGATCCTGCCCGGCAAGGTGTCTGCCCCCACTGTCACCAGTGCCGACCTCGCCCCCGCGCAGGCACAGGCGACCAGCCTGCTGCAAACCGGCTTCAAGCTGAACTACGAGGGTGGCCCCTGGAACATCGTGGGGGTCAAGATGGCGGTGATGCTTGACATAGCTAGTGGGCAGAACATCAAGCCTGCGATCAGCTTCAAGCAAGATGTGCTGAAGGCCAAGTTGCAGGTGATCTCTGGCCTGACCGCGCTCGCTCCCAGAGAAGGCCTCTACCGCATCGGGGCTGATGGTCGTGCCTTTGCTGCCCTACCGCCGAAGCCTGGCCGCGAGATGGACATAGCGGCCACCGCTGCCGAGATCAACCGCCAGTTGCAGGCCGGTAGCAGTGCTGCCCCAGTCGCCTTCAAGCTGACCCCTGCCCCCACTTACGACCTCAGCCAGCCCATCGCCTTCCCCGACACGCTTGCCAGTGCTGTTACCAGCCTCAAGGCATCATCAGTAGATCGCGCCTACAACGTGACGCTTGGCACCAACAACTTCAACGAGACGGCGATCCCCCCTGGTGGCACCTACAGCGCAAGCGACGCATTCGGCCCGATTGACGAGGCCAACGGCTTCCACACTGGCTTTGCTATCGTCCGCAACGGGGCGAACATCAGCACCATCCCCACTGTCGGTGGCGGCATCTGTCAGGTAGCCACTACCTTCTTCCAAACTGCCTGGTGGACGGGCCTCAAGGTAGTAGAACGGCGCGGCCATATGTACTGGATCGGCACCTATGGTAGGCCGCCGCTGGGTAAGCTCGGCCTTGATGCAACCGTCTACCAGTATGACACCGACCTCAAGGTGAAGAACACCACTGGCAACTGGCTGCTCGTCCGCAGCTTCGTGTCAAAGGATCAGATGGTTCACTTCGACCTGCTTGGCACTAAGACTGGTTGGAAGATCGTGGTCAGCGAACCGAAGGTCACTAAGTACGTCAAGAGCGATCAAGCAATGGTCTATGAGGCCGAACCTAGCTGGCCGTTGGGTAAGGAGGTGCTGGTAGAACACGCACAGGATGGCTTCGACGCGACGATCAGCCGTCAGGTATACGACGCGAACGGCAAGCTGCTGGACACCACAACCCTGAATAGCCACTACGAGCCA
>Ga0209511_1000793_pt1 | contig 29671 bp, 28 predicted proteins | sample SSSSmetaG_FD_184141 | JGI IMG/M metagenome (GOLD analysis project Ga0209511, IMG submission 184141) | Glacier valley bacterial and archeal communities from Borup Fiord, Nunavut, Canada, to study Microbial Dark Matter (Phase II) - ​SSSS... | ecosystem: Environmental > Aquatic > Freshwater > Ice >... | reverse complement strand
AAATCGCCGTCACAAAAATGGGGTTCAAAAAAGACCTTTCAGCTTACCCTCGCCGCATGGAGTTCCGTGGTACTATCTATGAGTTCCTCGACGCTGGACTCCGCTGCCTGATCCGTTCTGGCGAACACATGGCAGAGATTATCACGCTGACTGATGGACAGTCGCAATATCGATTACGTAGCGATAACCATGGCGGTAACTGGATGCTCCTGAGCATCATCTCTTAACGATGCATTAGTTGCATTACCAGTAAAATACCCGGTTTATAGCCGGGTATTTGAGTTTAGCGAGGACTATCATTATTGACAAATAAGCACTTTTATGCTAATATGTACATGTCAATCTCCCATCGGCTGAAAAGCCATGAACATAGGAATGAAGCAATGTCAGAAGAAGAACCCGCAAACCGGGTGAAGAGGCTTAGCGACATGGAAGTTGGTACGTTGTACCACATGACCGCTGATGATGTCGATCTGTTCGTGCAGGTCGTTACACCAGGTACTTCTCCACTCTGTGTTGTCCGTGGCGACATGGGCAAATACTTGAGTGTGGAGGATGACTCAATGCTCATCCTTCAGCTGGTCGGCTGGAACCCGTTCAACGAGTCCATGCATGAAAAGGGCAGGTTGAGCTACTTCGTTTCAGACGTACAACCGTCCTTCGCCAATCTCCTCGGATTGTTCTACCGCACAGAGAACCCGAGCGGCCTGGAGCAGATCATCGTGGCATGCATGCCCACCATCACGCCGATTTCCTAGGGGGATTGACAAGCCAAAGGAGTGCAGCATTAGCGCACTCCTTTGGCAACGTCAATTTAGTATACAAGACACCGAACGGGTGTCTTTTTTATTCGATCGGGTTTTTGATAAAACGTCTGCCGTAGAATTTGTGTATCTCAACGACCAGGATCGGTACCAAGAAGGCGATGATGCTGGTGACATATAGATCACCAGTCGCAATCGGGTGGATGTTAAGGAGACCTTGCAGTGGACCAAAGATAGCAACCATCTGGAGGATAATCGATATCGTCAAACCGACGTAGAATGGTCGGCTCATAACCTTGATACGAGAGAAGGCTGATTGGTAGGTGCTTCGAGCGTTGAAGGCATTCGCCCATTGCATAACGACCAGGGCGCTGAAGGCAACCGTGTGGCCGTAGTCAGCGCTGTATTTGAGGCTAAAGTAGGCGTACATCGCCAGCGCGAGGCCAGACATCGTAAGGGCGACCAGGACGGTTCGGAAGACCATATATTTACTCAGAAGTGGCGCCTTTGGTGAAACCGGCTTCATCTTCATGATGTGCTTCTCGCCTGGTTCGAGGCCAAGTGGGATCACCATGGCTGTGTCAGTCACAAGGTTAACCCATAGGATCTGCACTGGCGAGAGTGGCATCGGAAAGCCAATCGCGATAGCTGCCACTGCGGTGATTGCTTCACCGGCGTTGGTCGACAACAGGTAAAAGAGCATACGACGGATATTAGAGAAGATGATACGCCCCTCTTTCATGGCCCGGATGATACCCTCAAAATTATTGTTCAAGAGGATAATATCACCGGCATCCTTGGCTATCTGTGAACCGCTTCCCATCGCGACGCCGACGTGGGCGCTCGACAGTGCCGGAACATCGTTGACGCCGTCCCCTGTCATGGCAGTTATCTCTTTGATCTTGAGGATCTGAAGGATACGGAATTTGTTTTCTGGAGTTACTCGAGAAAAGACGAATGACGACTCAATCCTCTTTTGGAGCTGCTCGTCGTTCAGTTTATTCATAAGACGGCTATCAAAGACTTGATCACGCGACTCTAGTAGCCCAAGTTGCCTGCCGATATGGTAGGCAGTCTCAAAGTGGTCACCGGTAATCATTCGGACTGTCACGCCAGCTCGCTGTGCTGTCACGATAGCACGCCGTGCGGTCGGTCGGAGTGTATCGGCTACACCCATAAACCCGACAAAAGTAAACCTATGACGTGCTGACAATTGGTCGAAGCCTTCGAGTGGTTTGGCGATCTTACTTGTTGCGAGGGCAATGACGCGGTAGCCTTGTGAGGTCAGTGATTGAAGGGCTGCTTCGGCATCGGCACGTTCAGCGGTAGAGAGGTGGCTTCGATCCATGATCTGTTCTGGTGCGCCCTTCACGACGAGATCATAGATACCTTCGTGATGCCAGACGTTACCGCTCATAGAGAATGTCTGGTCGAACGGAAGCTTGGTGATAGGGTCACCCTTTAGTTGAATGAATTTCTCTGCTCGGGTAAACTCTATCATTGCAATATCGAGTGGATCACGGGTGTTGTCACCGTGGTGGTTAATCGTTCGATGTGCGATGGCTGGAAGGTGGTGTTCGCTATCAATTGGCTGCCAGTTCTCTTGAACAGAGAGTTTATTTTCGGTCAGCGTCCCTGTTTTATCGGTTGCGATTGTCGTAATGACGCCAATCGTTTCAATCGCCTTCATCGTACGAACAAGGGCTTTCCTAGCGGCCATGCGGCGCATACCAAGGACCAGGATGACAGAGATAGCAACCGGCAGGCTCTCTGGTACCGCCGAGACGGAGAGTGCTAGGACGAATCGGAGCGACTCGGTAAACTCAATACCTCGCGAGATGGCGAGGATAAAGGCACCAACGGCGAGTCCACCCACTGCCATAACGATATAGCTCAGTAGCGTGTCTATCTTCTTTTGGACAGGACTGATGGTCGAGCCGGACGTTTTTCGTGACAACGCCGCGATGCGCCCAAATTCAGACATATTACCAGTAAAGACGACGATACCAGTCGCTTGGCCTGCAACAACGAAGGATCCTTGGAAGAGCATATTTGCTTGTTCGTAGACTTCTTTCTTTTCAGGAAGCGTGTCGGTTATTTTGCTGACAGGGGCTGACTCTCCTGTTAAGAGCGCTTCATCAACCCGAAGCGTATTTGTTGTCGTCAGTCGAATGTCGGCTGGGACCTTGTCTCCTTCGTTCAGCTGAATGATGTCGCCAGGGACGAGTTCGGAGTCGTCGATGTAACGCGTTTCGCCACCTCGAATGACTTCTACTCTTTGGGCGGTGTGTTGCTGAAGAGATCGTAAAATTCTCTCGGTAGTAAAACGTTGAACATAGTAAATGATCGCACTAGTCGCCATAATCACGAGGATGATAATGGCATCAAAAACGGCTTCATGGAAAAGACTAATGACGGCCGCAATAAACAGCACGAGCATAAAGACGTTCATGAATGGTTCTGCGAGTTTGCGCCACAGAGGATCGCCCTTGATACGGATTGTGTTATAGCCGTAGGTTTCGAGTCGCGCTTCAGCTTCGCGCTTTTGTAAGCCACTAGGGCCAGTCCGGAGCTCTTCGTAGGTAGCTTCGATTGATTGGTGATAGTAAAGCATTAGCTCTATTGTAGCAAACACAGTGAACATACAGGGTATTGTTGTGTGTTTAAAGACATAATACAAAAAAGAGCCTTACTCTTTATGAGTAAGGCTGCATTCTTGCTGGCTGGTCTCTACGAAATGCGTACCAATCTGAATGTTGAGTTGTGTACTCCTGAGCTCCATTCGATGATATCTTTGACGGTTTTTCCGACAAGATTGCTACCGAGTGGGCTGAGGACCGAAATGCGTCCATCGCTTGGGTTCGCTTCGACGGTGTCAACTAGCGTATAGCGGAAAAGTCTTCCTTGCTGGTCGATCAGGTCGACGACCGATCCCATTGCGACCTTCATGCGGGCGCGCTTTGATGGTAAAAGCTTTGCTTCGTGAATCGTTTGGTGTTTTTCGGCTAGTTCTGCTTCAATCGATTCAAGTCGGGCTAGGCGTTCTATCCGGTCAAGACGGTCGTCGTGTCCTGTGGTTTTATCAATATTATGCAACCCTCGGATGACGGCTGCTCGATCGTATTCTAGTAGTGTAATTGCTTTCTTTAACTCTTTCATACCCTTTTTACTGAGTAAGATTGTTTTTTCTGGTGTGGTGATGGTGGTGTTCATTATGCGCACTCCCTCCTTGTTAGGTGCTGCTCGCAGCGTTTTTGTTGTAGCAATCCACGGTGCTACTGTTTATAGTATCGCGCGTGTTCCTGAATAGATTCTTAAAACGGTACACTATTTTGTTGTAATTTTACCATCCACTCACGCAACGGTACGATCGGTCTTTCCGGCTATCTCTAAAACGTGTGTCACAACGTTCATTATGTTTATATCTCCTCGTTATTAGGTTTATAGTGATGACAACGTCACTATAACGAGGGGTCTTGAATTTTCGCTGAGAGATTCCTTATGTTTGGGAGATAAAAGGTAAATGAAGTTTCTTTCGGTGTTGAAGAGGCCTGAATATAGCCATGATGGATCTCGGTGATCTTCTTGGCAATGGCTAGGCCAAGGCCGTAGCCATTCTTGCCACTTTCGGTACGAGAAGTATCAGCCCTGTAGAAACGATCAAAGATGTGTGGTAAATTACCCTCGCTAATCGGCGTGCCGGTATTCTTGATTTCAAATCCTATCATCAGGCGTTTTTCGAAAATCCTCACCGAGATACGGGAACGATCAGGACTGTACTTGAGGGCGTTATCAATCAGGATCATCATTAGTTCAGTCACCGCGGCTTCATTTCCGTAGATAAGCGCCTGTTTTCGTGAGGTAATATCAAACCGTTTGCGCGAGCGGTTAAAGGGTTTCATTGCAGATGGCAGTAGTGCGACGATATCAATCTGCTTTTTCTCGAGCTTATCGTAATCGAGGCGGGACATTTTTAGCAGCATTTCAGAAAGTGCGATCAGTTTATCGACTTCTTCGAGGTTACTGTTGAGTAGTTCCATTGCTTCATCGAGGGTAAGTTTGTCATCACGAAGGTACACCTCTAACTCGGCTTTCATGGCAGCGAGTGGCGTGCGCAGTTCGTGACTGGCATCACTCGTAAATCGACTTTGCGCCTCGTGAGCTTTTTGAATTGGACCAAGTGTCCGACGAGCCAAAAAATAGCTTCCAAAACCAGCGACCACAAAAATAAACGCATTGAGATATATCAGTGCGAGGATCATCTGGATGGCGGCTTGGTGGGATTGGTCTTGGCGGAATTCATCTTGGAGCGTCAAGGTGGCTTCACTTCGTGGGCGAACATTCGGATTGATGGTCGGGTCAAACAGTCCGTGCTGTAGATTCTCGAGGCGAATATTTACTTCGTTAAAACTTAATTGATAGATTGCAACGCTAAAGAGAAGGCTTATCGCCATGATGATCACCAGGTACCATGCGGTCAATTTAAGGGTTGCAGATCGGAACACGTGTTATGCCTCTAGTTTGTAGCCAAATCCTCGAACCGTATGAATTAACGGTTTTTTGAATGGTGCGTCAATTTTATTACGTAGGTATTTAATATAGACTTCAACAGTATTAGGGAGAATGTCGGCATCGTAGTCCCAGACGTGACTAATAATCACTTCTTTGCTGAGTGGGCGGCCAGGGTTACGGAGCATATATTCGAGGAGGGCAAATTCTTTACTGGTCAGTTGGATGGGTGTACCTGCGCGGTCAACGTTGTATGTAATCGTATCAAGGCTCAAGTCCCCCATTTTTAGAATCGCAGCCTGCTGTTCGGTTGGCCGTCGGAGTAATGCTCGAACACGAGCAAGTAGTTCTTCGAGGGCGAATGGTTTGACGAGATAATCGTCAGCACCGGCATCAAGCCCGGTCGCGCGTTCAGAAACGCTCCCTAGGGCGCTGAGGAATAAGACTGGAGTATGGACTTTAGCTTCGCGCATCGCTTTGACAATACCTATACCGTCGTAGTCGCCCGGGAGCATCCGGTCAATAATAGCAATGTCGTATGGTTCCGTGGTGGCCATCGCATGGCCTTCATCGCCGTCGAATGCAACGTCGACTGCATATGTTTCTTGCTCGAGGGCTTTTTTTAGCGCTCGTGCAATTTTGTGTTCATCTTCAACAATTAATACTCTCATACCCTTATTATACAGCTATTTCGCTGAGAGATGGCTTAATTTACAGATAAATTTAAGCTACAACAGAGGTAGTAGGTGCATAATGATCGCTCCAGGCTTGCATATCCTTAAGGATTGGCATCAAATCGCGACCTTTTGACGTCAGGCGGTACTCGCAGCGGCTATCCGATGAAGTGGCGTTTTTGGTAATAATACCTTCTGTTTCGAGGTGATCGAGGCGGGCCGACAGGGTTCGCGGGTTGATCCCTTCGACAAGGTCCTGAATCTGGCAAAAGCGAACAGACTCTTCATTAATAAAATAGCGAAGAAGCTGAGGTGTCCATTTGTCACCGAGAATTCTGGTTGCTGCCTTGACGCAGCCTATAGTTTCTGTACTCATATCTATTACTTACTATACATTATCTAGCTTAAATGGTCAAAGTCTCAATGCCCAAGCTTGTCGCCACGCTTGGTGCGCAGATGATCCATGCTGTATTCCCATGAGGCGTCTGTTTTTTTATGAGGGTTGAATATGTAGCCAGGATCAAAGATTTCTTTGGTATGTTTAAAAATTTGGTACATATCATTTCCGAAGACCGCTGGGAGCCATGGTCCACGAACCATACCATCGTTATGCTCCCCCGCCATCGTGCCACCGTAGCGCAAAACAAGTGGGATGAGCTCGCGCATGATTGGTTCAAGTTTTGCCTGGTCGGCTTTTCGTTCGATATCCATCAACGGAACGATATGGAAGTTACCGTCACCAAAGTGCCCAGATAGCGTTGCCGGAAGATTGTACTTTCGGATAATACGACGGAGCTTTGGCAGGAATTCGGGCAGGTACTTTGGCTGGACGGTCATATCGTCGATGAATGGTGAGGCGTACTTCCCTTTCACGCGATTACGCAAAAGCGAGAGCGACGCGCGGCGGATTTGCCAGAACGGGGCGCTCGATGCGGCATCGCCTTCAATATCCATTTTAAGGTGGAATCGCTGTAGGTCGTCGTGGAGTCGTGAAATCTTGCCGTAGACTTCCTCTTTCGTCTCGCCTTCGAACTCGATCATAAGGAGGATGTTCGGTAGGTGCCCTTTGAACCTGGCGACTGAACCAAGTAACCGTCCTTGTTGTTTTAGCATTTCTTTGGCGCCAAGTTGTTTTGCGAAGGTCGAAAAGAACTTGATGCCAAGATTAAAGGTAATGTCATCAAAGCCTTCGAATGTCGCCGGTGTGTGCGTCATGACAAGTGGGATAATATCACCCAGCTGCTTAAACGACGTGACGTAGGCAAGCAGTAATCCTGTGTGTGCCGCCTTCGGGACTGCCTCTATCTTAATATCTGTAATAATACCGAGCGTTCCCTGGCTGCCGGTAATGAGGCGCGTCATATCAAAGATACCGGTTGTGCGATCCCAAACACTCCACAGGTTGTAGCCCATTGAGTTTTTGTTAACGTGTGGCCGGGCGTTCTTGATAAGGTCGTAATGCGCCTCAATGAGGTCGTAGACTTGTTTATAGAGTCGACCTTCAAAGGTGTTTTTGGCCATTTTGAGTATTAGCTCCTTTTTATGGAGTGGCTTGACGGTATAGGCCTTGCCGTCAGCAAATACTACTTGTAGCTCTCGGACGGATCGTTCGGTATTGCCGTAGCGCAGTGATTGCTCACCACCAGAGTTATTACCGACCATGCCACCGATGGTACAGATTTCGCGACTCGCAGGGGCCGAGCCAAGCATTAGTTGGTGATCGTTTAAAAGACGGTCAATATCACGAACATAGACGCCAGGTTGCGTGTGCAGGATCGTCCCAGTGAGGCCTTTCATGTGCGTAAAATGTTTCGTCATATTAACGACAAGTGAATTACCGATTGCCGCACCTGACATGTCGGTGCCGGCGCTCCGGGTTGTGATCGACAGCGCTGGGTAGTCTGATTTATGTTGATGTACGAAGCTGACGAGACGCTGAATGTCGGCCGTGTCTTTTGGTTCAAGGACAGCTTGCGGGATGATTTCGTAAAGACTAGCATCACGGCTATGTTCGATCCGGTCGTCTCGGTGCGTTAAGATATCACCTTTAAAGATTTGCTGTAAATTCTGAAATAGTGGCTCCATAGTTAAGATAACTATACCTAGCCATAACCGGTTTGTCGAGGCGCTCGCCCCCCTTTACTGTCTCTATAAGTCTAATATGTGTATAATACGAGACATGAAGACACGCATAGACATTGACACGAAAACTTTTGTTCGATTTTGGTTGGTAGTAATTGGGTTTGGCCTGGCGATCTTTGCTATCTACCATGCACGTACAGCACTCATTATTCTTGGGGTATCACTATTCCTCGCACTGGCATTAAATGGACCGGTTTCACGTTTCACCCGTATACTCCCAGGTAAAAGTCGTGCCGGCGCAACCGCGATCGCCTATACGCTCATTATTATTCTGCTCGGTCTCATTATCTTCTTGGTGATTCCGCCAATCGTGCAACAAACAGCTAAGTTTATCCAGAATGTCCCCTCACTCGTTGACTCGGCGTCGAATCAGTACAAGGGCCTCAACGGCGTAATTGAGCAATATAACCTTCGACCACAAGTCGACCAGGCACTCAACTCTATCAAAGATAGTACCGCAAGCTGGGCGAGTAATGTTGGCCAAACAGTCCTGACTGGTATCGGCTCATTGTTCGCCTTTATGACTGGCGCCCTACTGGTGCTCGTTCTTACTTTCTTGATGCTTATCGAAGGACCGATGTGGATGGAACGATTATGGGGCCTCTATCATAATCAGAAAAAGATGATCACCCACAAGCGTGTTGTGAGTCGTATCTACGGGGTTGTGAACGGCTATGTGACCGGACAACTGACGGTTTCTGCCATTGGCGCTACCTTTGCGGGACTGGCTGTCTTTATCTTGAGCCTCGTATTCCCACTCATTCCAAGCGCGCTGGCCTTCCCGACTGCCGCAATCACCTTCGTGCTGTCACTGATTCCTATGTTCGGTGCCACAATCGGTGGTGTCTTGATTACGGCCTTGATCGCATTTAACGCCTTACCTGCTGCGATTATCTACGTCATCTACTTCGTTGTGTATCAACAAATTGAAAATAACTTCATCTCACCGCACATCCAAGCGCGCAAGATCGAACTATCCGCGCTCGCTGTTTTGGCGTCGGTCACGATTGGTTTGTACCTGTTTGGCATCGTTGGTGGTATTATCGCCATTCCAATTGCGGGTTCACTCCGCGTATTGCTCGACGAATACTTGCAGCACGCTAAACAAGCACGACTTGAGAGCGAAGCCGAAGATACAACTGCAAAAAAGGTAAAGGCAAAAGCCTAGCAGCTACGCGTTATATTCCCAGATCGAACCATGGGCGGTGTCACGAACAGTGATGCCGCTCTTTTCGATACCATCACGAAGATGATCAGCTGCTTGCCAATCTTTCGCTTCGCGGGCCCGTTCTCGTTCAAGGATCAGACGTTTGATATCATCTGTAATATCTTTTGTCGTGTCGCGCAGCTGTAATCCCAGGAGTTGGTCAATTGTTTCTAGGAAAGACGTCAGCGCGTGCTGATGGATATCTTCGACATTAATCCCCTCTAGCCGACTAAATGCGTCGTCGATGATCGCAAAGCCTGTCGGTGTATCAAGATCGTTTGAGAGTGCTTCTACTAGTGCCTGTGAGCTTGCGTAGAGCGATACCGAAGCTTCGTCGGTTGATTTCTCGTTGTCGTCGCGGAGGCGGTCGTGTGTCTGGTGTCGAAGTGCAGCGCTGTTACGCCAGTTGCGTAGTCGGTTCTTGGCGGCGTCGAGATTTTCGAACGTAAAGTTGCCTTCGCTGCGGTAGTGACTTTGTAAGACGAACATGCGGAACTCAAGTGGTGAATAACCTTTTTCTTCCAGGTCATCTAATGTGTAGCCGTTATCGAGTGATTTACTGATCTTTGTGCCGTTCACTTTGAGGTGATTGTTATGCATCCAATAGCGAGAGAATTGCTGGCCAGTCGCCGCTTCTGATTGAGCGATTTCATTCGTGTGGTGCACGGGGATGTGATCGATACCACCGGTATGAAGATCTAATGTTTCACCGAGTAAGCTCATGGCCATGGCAGAACATTCGAGGTGCCAGCCTGGGAAACCCATCCTGTACGCAGTCGCTCGATCGCTTCCTAAACTATCGGAAACGGCTTCGCTCCGGGTTTCTGTTGCGTCCGCAGCAGCAGAAACTCGGGCTGCAGATGTTTCCTCAAGTTTGGAAGTGATCGGCTCGACCAAGTCAATTGGTGTTTCCCACTCCATATCACGCGTTTCGCCGTCTGGCGTGAATTTCCATAGTGCAAAGTCGCTCGGATTTCTTTTCTCAATATTATATTCAACCCGTGCACCGGCCTTTTGGGCTTCTAGGTTAAGTTCGGCAAAATCAGCGTAGGTCGGGAATTTGGCAGTATCAAAGTAGATACCATCATCTATCTCGTACGTAAAACCTTTCTCTTTCAAGGTGCGGACGAGGTCGAGCTGCTCGGCAATATAGTTGGTTGCTTTTGCAATATGCGTCGGTGCGATCAGGCCAAGGCGATCCATGCCGCGTAGGAAATCTTCGGTATAAAAGGCCGCCACTTCCCAAGCAGTCTTGCCCTCGCGTTTGGCGCCTTTTTCAAGCTTATCTTCGCCGTCATCAGCATCGCTAACGAGGTGTCCAACATCGGTGATGTTCATGACACGGTCAACGGTGTAATCGTTGGCCTGTAGGACGCGAACAAGGGTGTCCCAATAGATGTAGGCGGTCCAATTCCCGACGTGTAAGTAGTTGTAAACAGTTGGGCCACAGGTGTATAGGCTGACGCGACCTTCAGTTTGTGGGGTAAAAAGATCTATCTTTCGAGAGAGTTGGTTATGAAATTGAAGACTCATATTCGATAATCGCCTTATCTGTCGCGCTTATTAATTCTGCCATTATTTTGTCATAGCTTTCGAAAACGCGAAAGCCTGCAGCGTATTTGTGGCCACCACCACCAAAGAAGCCAGCGACTTGTTCGGCGATTGGCAGGTTGCTACGAATTTTACCGGTGAGTTTGCCGTCTGGGTAGGTTTTAAAAGCGATGGCAATTTTGACGCCAATCACGAGGCGCATCTCGTCGAGGACAAGGACGCTCGGATTATACTGATCACTAAATTCGGCAATTTCACCCCAGGGAATGTGGACCGTTGCGAGCTGTCCGTCGAGGCTATATTCGATACGTTCCAAAAGGCGACCCTTGTAGGCAAGGATTTCTGGTGACTTCTTCATGTATTCTCGGCGGCGGGCTTCGATAACGCTGTTGTGCGCACCGAGTGCGACGAGCTCACCGACGGTGTGGAAGGTTGAAGCCGTGACGTTCTGTGTCGTCAAGCCGAGGCTATCGCTCATGATGGCGATCAGCATGTCTTCGGCTGCTTGTGGCGTGATTTTCCATTCGTGTTGAGCGGCAAGCTTATAAATAATCTCGCTGGTCGCAACGGCTTCCTCGGCTAAGATGTCGTGCTCGAACTGAAGTGTTGTTTCTGTTTCGGTGTGGTGATCAATCACGAGCACTGGGTGCGATTCAAAGAAATGACGAGCGCCATTAATCTGGAGGGCTTTGCTGATCAGTGTTTCACTAGTTGTGTCGACGATAATCGCTAGGTCAACTGACGTGTCGAAATCTTGGGTGACGCGGTCCCAGCCGTTGATGTAGTGTAAATATTTTGGCATATCGACGTCGCAGTAAAGATGGACGTCTTTACCAAGGTCCGAAAGGATTTCTTCTAGCGCTAGGGCGCTTCCAAGAGAATCTCCGTCGGGATTTTCGGCCTGAATGACCATAATTTTCTGGGCTGATTCGATGAGGTCTTTGGCAGTAGTAAACATTGGTTCTTATTGTAGCAGAAATTAAAGAGGGACGCCCCTGATGAGTACCTAGAAACTGCGACGACCTTCCAGCGCATGTGTTAACGTAATCTGATCGGCGTATTCTAGGTCAACGCCGACGGGAATACCGCGGGCGAGGCGGCTCATTTCAACATCGATACCAGCATCTTTGACGTGGCGTTGCAGGAAGAGCGCTGTCGACTCCCCTTCAACGCTCGCGTTCGTCGCAATAATGATTTCTTTGACGTTATCATCGACGAGGCGTTTCAGGAGTTCAGGAATATGCAGTTGTTCTGGGCCGACGCCGTCGATAGGGCTAATTGCTCCACCAAGTACGTGGTAGGTTCCCTTGAATTGACCAGTACGCTCGAGCGCAACGATATCAAGGGGCTCTTCGACGACAGCAACGAGTGTCCTGTCGCGATCGGGATCGCTGTAGAGTGGCGAGAGTGTTTCGTCTGCGTCAATCAGCGCAAACGTGACCGGACACGTCTTGACGCGGTCGTGAATATCGTGAATTGCCGTCGAGAGCGACGTATTGATATGCTGGTCAGCTTTCAACAGGAAATAAGCATACCGTTCAGCGGTACGCGCACCAACGCCAGGAAGTCTTCCTAGCTCATCGATTAATTTTTCCAGTGCAACTGGCAGCAAGTGGGCCATGAAAGAATCTCAGTCCCTAAAGCCTAGAGGCCTAGGTTGCCAAGGCCACCCATGAGTGGTTTCATTTTTTCAGCGGCGACTTCTTGTGCTTTGGCGAGTCCATCACGGACAGCGATTTCGATCCAGTGCTCAAGTTCAGCAATGTCGTCAACGTCAACCGACGCTGGGTCGATAGTGATTTTCTTCATCTTTAGTTCACCGGTGATTTGGACGACAACTGCGCCATCACCTGCTTCAACTTCAATAATTTCTTTCTTTAGATCGCTCTGTGCTTTACGTAGCTTGTTCAGCATTTTCATTTGGTCAAAAGCCATTGTATTCTCCGTCTCTTAATTACTTCTTAATTATACGTTATTGAGTCACCTTTTTATAGATGTACAAGCGGTCACTATCGTTTGTCGTCGTCGTCGTAATAATACGCGTAATCTGATAGTTACTCGGAATGGTACCGCGAGCTTCGCGTGTCGCGACAAATTGGTCAGTCGTCGGTGTCAACGTGACGACCAGTCCAGTGCGGTAATGCGCCACTGTCGTATAAAATGAGAGCTGACTTGCCGAAACAACGAGGTGCGTTGTTTTAGGTGGAATAAGGCTGAGGTCTTTTGAAAAGTTAACCACGGTATTTGGTGCGTAGTGATAGCCATAGACGTAGCGATCAATGCCAGAGCCGATCAATGTCACGACAAGGATAATAATTGGAATCAGCCCAACGATGCGCGCGTAAGGGTTGAGTGGGAACAGTCGATACCAGTACATAATGAGACTGGTTAGCCCAGCTGCAAGGAGTAAAACAGATGGTACAAAGGTGACGCTGGTGAAAGTCGGGTTCAGTATGAGGATCGGCAATAGACAGATAATCCAGGTAATGATGAGGTAGCTTCGGGTTGTCTCGCGAGTCAAAATGAGCCGATAAATACCAAGTCCAATGATAAGGAGCGAACCAAGCCCAAAGACCGGCGTCATCAGTGTCGTTGTACTCGGCTCCCAGAACAGGAGGAACTGACGAACGAGCGTCATAACGTTCGCTCCAAGATCTGGCGGCCAAGTGGCTGGTGCACCGATGAGGCTCAGTGCTAATCGTGGCGTTATCGTCATGAGGTAGACGAGAGGTGCGAGAACAATCGCGGCCGTCGCGATACTGAGCGCTATACCAACTCGTGAAAGCCGTCGAAGGATATTACGCAGGTGTGGGTGGAGGCTGACTGCGAGCGTGATCGCAAGTAATGGGTAGATGCTGAGTGGAGTGTACAGGCTGAGTGCTGCCGCGGCGGCAAATGACAACTTCCAAAAGCGTCGCCCCTTCTTTGCACGGGTCACTTGTGTTCCTAGGAGGAGTAGAACGATCGGCCAGAACACATACAGAATGCCTGGTGTCCCGTTTTGTGCGATAAACAGGAACTGGCCAGTCGTAATGGCAACGAGTGACGTCAGGACAGCAATATTTGGTTTAAACCAACGTCGGAGCAAGAGGATGAGTCCAATCGCCGACAAGAGCGCCAAAATAAGCGACGGTAGCTTGATTGTAAAGTCATAGACACCGAAAAGGTGAAAGATGCCTGCCTGTAGGAGGTAGAACGGAAGGCTTGTGACGCCGAAGGTCGAGGGATCAGAGAATGACAAGTCACCACTCCGTACCGTGGCGCGCATTTCCTCTGGCGAGATACCACCGGGGACGTAGAGACCGGCAAATACAAGCAACCCTGCAAGAAGCAGCGCAATGACACTATAGCCAACGACGTATCGCCAGCGGTAAATGAAGAAATTTGTAATATCTCTCGCAACCATAAGTTACCTTGATTATACCATTAACTATCGTGCTTGCGGTCTAAGGACATAAACCTGAGGCGTTCTGGGTGGAAGAACAATTCGATTTTTCCGGTTGGGCCGTTACGGTGTTTGGCGATGATAAGGTCGGTAATTTGTTTGCGGTCAGTGTCTGGGTTGTAATATTCTTCACGGTAAATGAACATGACGATGTCGGCATCTTGCTCGATTGATCCAGATTCACGAAGGTCGGCTAGTTGTGGGATCTGTGGACTACGAGATTCAACTGAACGCGATAGCTGACTGAGGGCAATGACGGGGACGTTCAACTCGCGCGCGAGGAGCTTGAGTCCACGAGAGATTTCACTCACCTCTTGGACACGGTTGCCATTATCACGGCCACTCCCCTGCATCAGCTGGAGGTAGTCAATGATAATCAGACCAAGCGGCTGCTCGTGAGATGCACGGCGCGCCTTGGTGCGCATCTCGAGGACACTCACGCCTGGCGTATCATCGATAAAGATTGGCGCTTCTGCCATCTCGCCCATAGCATCAGATAGTTTGCTAAAGTCGTCGTCAGACAGATTTCCTGTTCGGATGTTCCAGCTATCAACACCGGAAGCGTCAGACAGCATACGGTCAACCAGTTGTTCCTTACTCATCTCGAGGCTAAAGAACAGAACGGGTTGTTTGGCGATAGTCGCGACATTGTAGGCAAGGTTTGTCACGAGCGTCGTTTTACCCATGGCAGGACGGGCGGCAAGGATAATAAGGTCACTTCGTTGTAGGCCGGCAGTCATGTGGTCGAGGTCTCGGTAGCCAGTACGAACACCACGGAGGGCGCCCTTGTTGCGGTGTAGTTCCTCGAGGCGGTCGAAGCTCTCGGTCAAGATGCTCTCGAGGCTGACGAGGTCCTGTTTTAGTGATTGGTCGCTGACAGAAAATATCTGCGCCTCGGCTTGTTCAAGTAGTTCGGCAGTCGATGTCTCTTCGTCAAAGCCAAGTTCAGAAATTTCGGCACTAGCCTTGATGAGGCGACGACGGATTGCTTTTTGCGCAACGAGTTCGGCGTATGCTTCGGCGTGCGCAGCGGTTGGGACGTAGTTCGTCAGTTCTGTCAGATAGGCAGAGCCACCGATGGTTTCAATATCGTTCTTCTTTTTCAGTTCTTCGGTCAGTGTTAAAAGGTCAACTGGTTTATGCTTTTCGTAGAGGCGCATCATCGCGTCGTAGATTAATCCGTGACGACGGTCATAAAAGTCATGAGGTTTGACGTGCTCGGAAATATCCGCCAGCGTTTCCTCGTCAATTAAAACAGCACCGAGCAGACTCATCTCGGCATCTAAGTTTTGTGGTGGTATTTTCCCCGCCGGTACGTTTTTCGTCGCGCCTGTCATCTCTTGGGTCCTCATTTGAGGTGCGGTAATTAGACCGCGACCTCTTCTCCTCCACCCATAATAGCAGCTACGGCCGCAGCCTGGCTATCCTTCGGTGGGAGCGGGGTGGGAACAATGTGGATGAGCAGTTGATAACTACCGATATTTTTTAGGGCTTCATAGAGGTAGGTGTTATATTTTTGATCGTCGAGCTTTTTCTTATAAAATGCACTGTTGGTATAGAGTGTGAGATCTTTATCTATCAGTTCGTAAGCACATTTAGAGAGGACGCTGTAGAGTGCGACGTGGTTTTGACGGGTATACTCGACGAAAGTGTTCCAATCGAAGGGCTTTGCCTCAACGGGTGTTTCGTCGCTCGCTTCGACGACTTCACCGACTGCCTCTGCGGGCGCTGCTTCGTGCTGGGTTGCTGTCGGTTGCGGTGCTGGAAGAGATGTGGCCGCCGGAATGTCTACCGGGGTAGCAACTGGTGGTGTTGCTGCTACTTTTGGAGCTGCTGCCATAGCTGGCTTTACTCGCGTGGCCTGTTTGCTGAGTTCGGCAATGGTGGCCGTGACTTCAAGCACAGGGCTTGCCAGAGCGGCAGTTTTGGCCGGTTTGTGCTCGAGTGCGGCCGAACCAAGCGTCGCAAGGAGTTTTAATTGTGGCTGACTGCTTCGGGTGACGTCTAGGAGTGCATCGAGCAGTGGCAAGAGGTGCGGTTTTCGCGCGACGTGATCGCGAATGGTGTGTGTCAGTTGGTCGGTCAGTGTTACAGGGCTAATGCCATCGGCGGTTGTGCGCTCGAGCAAACCAGCGACTTTTGTGACATCGTGTCCTTCGACGGCAGCGATGATGTCATTCACGATCGTTGCCGGGGCGAGACCAAGGGTCGCTTCGATCAGATCTGGCGTAATCCCCTTTTTGTCGTCGGTCAAGCTCGCAAGCTGATCGAGCAAGCTAATGCTATCACGGAAACTGCCATCACCACGCTGTGCGATCAGTGCCAATGATGCATCGTCGATAATAATCTTTTCTTCGTCAGCGATGTGGCGAAGGTGTTTTACGGCGTCGGCGTCACTAATCGCGCGGAAACTATAGCGCTGGGTGCGGCTAATGATAGTGGCTGGTAGCTTGTCGGCGTCAGTTGTTGCGAGGATAAAAACAATATGCTCTGGCGGTTCTTCGAGTGTTTTTAGAAGCGCATTAAAGGCAGCCTTTGACAACATGTGCACCTCGTCGATGATATAAACTTTCTTGGTCGCTGACACTGGGGCGATCTGTACCTTTTCGCGGAGGTCGCGTACGTCTTCGACGCCATTGTTACTGGCGGCATCAATCTCGATAATATCGAGGTGTGTCGAGTCGTCGCTATACGGCAAGTGATTGATTTCGTGCGCCAGAATTCGAGCGACCGAGGTCTTACCGACACCGCGTGGTCCGGTTAACAGGTACGCATGAGAAATACGCCCAGCTTTGATCGCTCGCATCAGAATGTCAGTAATGTGGTTTTGTCCAACGACCTCGTCGAGTGATTTACTCCGGTATTTTCGGTATAACGCCTGTGACACTGTTTGTTTCCCCCTATTGCTTTTCCTAGTATACGCTGTTTCCGCGATGCGAATGTTGTGTTTTACGCTGCTTCGGCTTTTGCCTTTTCGGTTAAGTAGCATGTCCCACAGAGTGAGTCGTACGTAACGGCTTGTTCGCCGTCAATTGCTACTTGGTTACCATCAAAAACGTAGCTATCGCCAACGCGTCGACAGTTAAACTCGGCTTGATTTTCGCAGCGACACATAGTTGGTAGCTTTTCAAAAGTATCTGCAATCTCGAGGAGTCTTTTGCTACCGGGGAATAAATTGCTGAGAAAGTCGGTCCGAAGTCCGTAGGCAATGACCGATATGTCGTCGAGCTTTGCGACCTCGAAGAGTTGATCGACTTGTTGCGGATGCAAAAATTGAGCTTCGTCGACCAATACGCACTGGAGGTCTTTAAGTGCCTGTCTTGCAACAAATACATGTATGTCTTCTCTTAAGTCCATCTCTGGAAGTGCCAGGATGTCTACAGAGACCCTTCCGCCAGCTCGGGCGACAATGTCCTCGCCGCCTTTTGTGTCGATACCGGGTTTAATTGTGACGACGTTATGTCCACGCTCTGTGTAGTTGTACGCGGCCTTAATAAGCGTGTCACTTTTACCACTATTCATAGCGCCATATTTAAAGCTAAGTTTTGACATATCTCTCCCCTTTTTGCGCCACCCTGTTTGTTTTCACCCTCAGTGATAGGATAACTATACTGCTTTAGGCAGTATGTGTATAGTCTGCTAAGAATAACCCTATTCGCCTAGTAGCGTTATAGGAAGTCCTAGAGTGCAGCTTCGACAGCAGCCCAGGTTGCTTCTGGGTTATCTGCTGGAATGATAATCGTAACTTGGTCGCCGATGTTGACGCGGAAGTATGTGACGCTGGCGAGGAGGATGCGATATTCGCGACCGTTTGCTTCAACGTAATACGCACCGTCGTGTTGAACGAGGGTTCCGATAATTTGGAGGCGCTCGATTGGACCGATCTGCTTGTAGACAAAGCCGCCATCGTTCGCAATCGTCAGTTTGAGGATATCGCCTTCAACAAGCTTTGACTTGCTGGCGTAGTTCGCTGGAACGGGATATTCTTTGCCATCTGGTCCAGCCATCTTCTGGCCATCAAAGATACCTTCGATAACTTTACCGCTGACTTCTTCGTTAGTCCCTGATTTAGGAGTAATAACTGTTCCATCGTCACCGATAATGCTAATAAGCAACTCTTTAGCGGCTGCTAGGTTTATTTCTGCTTCTTGAATCAAGCTGTGCAGTCGCTTGACTTGTTTTTCTGGTAGTTCAGACATGGGTACTCGCAATTCCTTTATCTGTGTATTTTTGAAATGGTATAACTAACTTATATCAAGATGACGTCAAGTTGTCAATATAGGTAGTTGACAGTACGCCATATTGACAATCCATTACGTTTATGCTATAATGCTTTCATAAGTCGAACGATAGTGTGAATTGCCGAGGATTTTGGTAACAACAATCCCGGTGACCACGGTCTCCGGCTTTGCACACTTTCACTACTAGAGAGGACGCAGAAATGCGCCGAAACATGATCAAATTTGGACTGGTTGTGATTGTCACAATCTTGTTCATCGTTGTTATTCGGTTAGTTGTCTTCACTGTCCCTTGGATAGAAGACAACCCGACACCGAGCCCCACGACGAGCATTTCGCTCACGTCGAAGGATCGTTCGCAAGATGTGCAGCCCATTCAGGGAGTTGTCCCGTTCGATATCTGCGACTCGAAGAATCCGTGCATGAACATAAGTGATCCGAACGTCGCACAGGCGCTTGGGCCCAACGATGTCGTCCAGGTGAGCGGCTACCAGCTCCAGAGATGGGAAGAGCAACAGCACAATACGCTGGTTTGGGCGATCATCGCTACAATGGTTGCCGTCGCATTTGTGCTCAACAATGTCATAATCGTGTTGAGCAGTTACGCACGTGGTCGCCGCCTCAAGTCAGCAGCAGCTCCGAAGGAGCGGGCGGGCTACAAGCTCAACTGACAAAAACTCTTAGTGAAAGTGTCCCCGTCTCCTCTGCAATCCAGCAGTAGGAGGCGGGGTGCTTTTTATTTCCACGGTTTTTATCCACATTTATAACGGGGGTGGCTGCATAATTGTTGTATATTTTGCCTACCAAAAAAGTGCCCAACTAAAATACCGCCCTGTTTAAAGGGCGGTATAAAAGGATTTTCAAAATGGCCGAATGTTGATTAGCTGAGCTCGACGGTTGCGCCAGCTTCTTCAAGTTGCTTTTTAGCAGCTTCAGCTTCTTCTTTTGGCGCTTTTTCTTTGATTGTTGATGGAACACCATCAACCAAAGCTTTAGCTTCACCAAGACCAAGACCAGTAATGTCTTTAACAGCCTTGATTACGGCAACTTTTTGGTTTCCTGCATCCTGAAGGATGATGTTGAAGTCGCTTTTAGCGTCTTCTGCAGGTGCTGCATCAGCAGCAGGTCCAGCAACGGCAACTGCGGCTGCAGCTGGTTCGATGTTGTATTCGTCTTTCAAGATAGTCTTGAGTTCGTTTACTTCAAGTACAGTTAAACCAACGAGGGTTTCTGCAAATTTCTTTAGATCAGCCATTGTATGACTCCTTTATTATTCAAATTTAAAATTGTGTAGTTAAAAAATTAACTGGTTGCTTTCGCTTCAACGCCATCAAGTAGCGCGTGTAGGTTACCCGACAACGCGTTAGTAATGTCGTGAACCGGTGAAAGAAGCATTGCAATAACTTCGCCAATAAGTTGAGACTTACTAGGTAGGCTTGCAAGAGCGTTCACTTCATCGGCACTTAGAAGAACACCTTCGCTAGAAAATCCACCCGCGATAACGAGGGCAGGGTTTGTCTTAGCAAATGCATTCAAAACCTTGGCTGGAGCAACTTCGTCTTCTACGCTAACAGCGTAAAGAAGTTGTCCAGTAAGGCCTGAAACATCAGTATTCTTGTAAGTTTCAACTTCAGACATTGCAACGCGAACGAGGCGGTTTTTAATCACCTTGATCACGATTCCGTTCTCGCGTGCTTGCGCACGGAGTTTTTGGACATCAGCAACGCTAAGGCCGTCATATGTTGCAAAGACGGTTGTTTTAGCACTGGCAATGAGCTGTGTCATATCAGCAACCAATGTATTCTTTTTATCGCGTGAAATCGCCATAAATCAAAATCTCCCTGAGGATTACATTAGTTATATTCGGCCAAATTGTTAATCAAATCTAGACAGGCAGTATAGTTTCCGCAAGCTTTTTGGAAAACAAAAAGTCTTTGGACCTCGCACTGCCAAAGACTCATGAAATGTATGTTTATTTACAATTCCTCGGTAGCGGATTAAGCAGTGTGTTCGATGACTCGTAAACGCTGCAGCTACTGTCTTTGGTTGCCTTACCTCGGATTATACGGGTATAGAGTAAATAAGTCAACGCTTTTAAAGAGGTGGAACTCCCGCGGGGTGTCGTGATCGGGCGTACAACCGCTATTGGCAGGGGTTGAATTGTATGTCGTAATACTATATAATTGTTACTTGCCTGTTAGAGACTCTAGCAGGAATCGAGAGATTGGGTGAATATGACTTCTCACATTCGAGAAGAGCAAGCTACGAAGGTTGCCGAAAGGGAGCTGACTCGCGACACGCTGTGCGACATCGCCGCCCTCGCGACGAAGATTTCGTCGGGAAAACCGATGTCGGTAGAAGACCTGCAGCGCGAGGTCACGGCGATCGCCGATGAGCACTACGAAACGGTGGCCAATGTCAAGGTCCTGTTGCAGAAGCATGTCAAGCAGCGTCAAAAAAACGCCCACCCCGGTGGAAGCAGCGCTGCCTACGTGTCACTGATGAGCCCTTCAACCAAGTAGCCGGCGAGGAGTGGCGGTCAACGTCGACCGCCACTCCTTGTGGCTCCCTTCTCTCTCATGAGCCTTGGCCTTTACGGTCGAGGCTCTTTTCTCGCCTTGACATATATAGACAATAATAGAAAACTATGCTATAATAATACTAATGAGTCCCGAAATGACTATTAGCTCGCCAGAGCGCACTGGGCCGGAAACGCGTCCGTTTACCTCGCGGGTCTCTCTCGAGCAGATTTGTGATGCTCCGAGGGGTGACATGAACGCGTACGGCGCAACACCGCTGGACCGTGTAGCGACTCTGACGCAACAACTCGAGCTACGCCTTGACCTTCAAGAGCTCACGTATCGAGGTATACCCGATGATGCCCCGCTTGAGGTTTACTCCTATATTCACTCGATCTTTATTCGCCGCTTCAATAAGCGTGGCGAAGCAAACGAAGAGAACTTTGTGACCAGCCTTCACTATGCAGATTATCAGGAATGTCTCGACCCAGAAGTCGTAGAGATCGTCGATCTCGCCCGCTTTGGACAGGCCTCGCCTGCCGAGCTACTTCTTGTGCGCGAGCAACTCGGCATTAGAAGCATAGAACTTGCCTGTCTATCGCACCCATATGGGGCGAATATCGAGATGTTAGACGAAATGCGGTTTGCTATTGAATATGCAATTTCTCTCTACGGTGGTGAATACTTCGAGACGCCAGAGACGATTTTTTGCGTCAAGGAAGCAATTGATGAGGTCGACGGCGTGCCTGATTTCACCAACGGTGTCTTGATGACTCGAAAAAGTACACTTGGTGTGCTTGATGATGGAACGGTTATCAAGGAGCGTTCATCATTCGTGCTACGGACTGATGAGGCGAGCGGGTTTGACCAAACAATTATCAAGCGCTTACAAACTGAGCTTATGAAGGATCCAGCTATGGACTGGATGAAGTGGCTTATCCAGGAAGGTAATCTCGATATGATTTCTGCAGTCCTTCTCAATAGTAACGATTTCTCGCGGGCTATTCCTGTCTCGTCAACTGCCTATGCCTTTCACAGCGAGACGACGCGTCGGGTGTATGAGACGGTTAAGGAATCACGTACAGAAAGAGCTGAGGAATTTCGACGCGGTTCACCAGCGATAAACGCGGTGTTGACTAATGATGACGAGCTTGGCCTGCACCGGTCTCAGCAGCAGGGATTCAGCAAGGAAAATGTCGCGATGATGGAGGAAGATATATTGGACGAAGAGGCGATGCGAACGATCAACCGGTCTGGCTCGTACAGGGACCTTTAGCTTTTTACTTCATCCCCTCAGGTAGCCCGGCTATAATCGGCGCATCTTGTCGCTGGTCTTTGTAGGCTCGTGGGAGCATTTGATCTGGTGACCAACTAGCAATTAATTCATCGAGGTTGTCGGTGTGCTGATACTTGCCGCTCATTCCCTTTCGGCCGTCACTATAATCGCCATCGACTTCACCAGTGGTATGAAAAATGAGTTGGCCGATGCGCTCACCGACTGGCAGCACGACAGACTCGTGCTGATTTAAATTATAGATTTCAAGCGTAATGCGATTGATGTATCCGGGGTCAATCCAGCCGGCGTCAAAACACACTGCGACGCCATTGCGACCCCAGCTACTACGGGATTTGACTTCAGAAGCGCCACCGTACGGCCTGATGCCGACAAACTCGTGTGTGTGAGCCAAGATACGCTCGCCAGGACGAAGGACAATGATAGGGTGGTCCTCGGGTATATTCTCGAATAGCGTATAGCCATTCTCTTCACACCACTGTTTGTGTGGCATCGCCTCGAGAGGGCCTTTAAAGTAACGATTCACGTCTGATTTGTCGAATGGGTTATATACCCGTGACTCTTCGGAGTATTCTTGTTTATAAAAATAATGCCCCAATGTAAAATCGAGGCTGGCTTCAGAGACGTGCTTTTCGTTAAACGGTACGCACACGATTGTCCCATCTTTAATGGCATTGGTAATTTGGATATTACTGTAGACACTCATGTGGCCGCTCTCCTCTTTTGAATGATTGTAGCATGGTACTATTCATATCGAGAATTTATGGCATAAAAAAAGACCCTGGCGGGCCAATCACACGAACTCGATCATTCATGTCATTGGCCCACCAAGGGTTACGCCCTCAGCAGGGCGAAGTTGCTTTCGTGCTCGATATCCTTGCGGTGCATCCGCCACCCACGCAGATTGCCACTGAACTGCAGGCTGTCCTTGATCTGGGCAACTTCCAGCTTGGCGACGTCGCCTGAGTGCCTGAGTGATTCGACTGTCGCACGCGCGCTGTCGCGGATGTGCCACTCGCCCTTGCTGATGGGGCGATTCTGATGTTCGAGCGGCGACATGTGGCCACCTGTGCGCAGGTCGTCGTAACGCACGAACTCCTTATCGGGGTTCTTTGCACGCTGACGACCGTAGCTTGTGGCGGCGGCACGTGCTGCCGATGCCCGGATGCCGTCGAATACCTCTGTGAACTCATTGTTATCGACGTACGGCAGATGCCATTGTCCATAGTCAAGTTTACGGGGCGTCGATGCATCACGGGCGTCCCTCATCAGTCGAGCGATGCGGGCGATCTCTCCTTGTGCCTCGGGATGAATCCTGAGGGCGTAGAAGTTCTCGTCCTCCGTCATCGTGATGACGGCCGTGTGAAACATGTAGGGTTCCAGGTCGCGGCTCGCAAGCTGCTTGTGGACATTCAGAAATGAAGTTTCACTCAACTTAATTTCATCGAAGCTCTTGGGGAGCTTGGCGTGGATCTTTTCGTACATCGCGCGCAACGTCTCGCCTGGCACAAACTCCCGCAAGGGGTCGTAGTCCAGAAGTGCCGAAGCCTCTTTACGGCCGAGCAGCAGCTCGAGCGTTGTGGTGACGGCTCGGTCGCGTCCAGCGAGCCAAATCTCGACTGCCTCTTCATGCTTGATCCCATCCAGGTTGATGAGTGCTTGCATGCCTGGCTGGTTGATCCCGAAGCGTTCGGGAACAAACGGCTCAGTGAGCAGATTCAGAATCTGGGTCGAGCTGGGGATTGCACGAGTGCTTGCTGAATTCCTCGCCATCATGCGCGGGGTCATCATCTCGCTGTGTACGATACGAGGATACGTCGCCTCATACGTTGTAAGCCTAAACCCATCAGGACTGATGGAATCGGCTATGATTTCGGCCGAAAAAGCCAAATCTATCACCTCCATGAATTTGGGTGTACTCGATAATGTACTCCCACCAGACTACATTTTAGCAGGTTTAGTGCATAGTATGGGTTTATTTCCGCGCCATATATGGTATAATGTTGGCAAGCGCAGTTATCACCAAAACAAAAACGCACTTATCTCAAAATCTAAAAAATCGCAGGAGACGTCGTATGTCAGCACTATCACCCGAAGGACAAAATAACTTTCAGGGAGATACCCTATCTGGAAATCCAGATAGTCCATTCGACGGTGCGACAGACCTCTCTGTCCCTGAAGTTGGTATTTTTGGTGAAAATAGTCATACTGAAAATGAAATTGAAGATAAAACGTATGGTGAGTCGTTGCCACATATCAGTCTCAAAAGTGAACTACGTGCACTCGATGCTTGGTTATCTTGGAAAGTAAAAAATGAACTCATTACCCAAATAGTGAGTCGTGGCGGTGTCGATGGCGAGCAGATCAACGTCAGCTCAATCAAGAGTGCTCTTTGCAACGAAATTGATGGTGAAAAAGATAAGCATACCCAGAGTGGCGAGTACATAGACCGTACAGTTATCCCCGGCGCTGCTGCTAGGTTAAAGCCTAGGGTTGACGTGGCTGGAGTCTATTGGGCAAAGGATGTGAGTAATCTCCAATCCCGCAGTGAGATTCATTTCGAGATTGCGGATCGCCTTGATGCAATTGCCTCGACTGGTGACGACGGCTTGTATGATTTAACTGAAAAATATATTCAGCGGACGATGCCCGAGGCTAGTCGCGATGCGCTGACGATCGTGCTACAGCAGAGACAGGAACTCGAAGCAGTAAAACGACGGGATGAAGCAAAGATTAGTGAACTCGAAGGCCTTATTGATATCCTGGGAGTGCAACTTCAGGAGGCTCAGGCAAAGATTGCCGACCGCGACCTACAGATGCATGACCAAGAGCTGACGCTACACATGCTGACGGATGCTAAGAAAATTGCCGTCTAGTCTTACTTATAAAAAAATAACCCTCGTGAATTTTCATTCCGAGGGTTATTTTTTATAGAAGTGTTCGTTATTAGTTAACGAAGTTCTCAATCTTGATGCTTGGACCTTGTGTGGTGCTCATGCTGATTGATTTGACGAATGCGCCCTTGATAGTTGTTGGCTTTTGGCTTGAAAGGCTATCAAAGAAGCTTTGTGCGTTCTGAGTTAGTTTTTCGGCACCGAAGCTTACTTTACCAATACTAAGGTGAACGATCGCTTGCTTGTCGACACGGTATTCAACTTTACCAGTCTTCGCTTCTTTGACTGCCTTGGCGACGTCAGTTGCAACTGAACCGCTCTTTGGGTTAGGCATGAGGCCGCGTGGACCAAGAAGCCGAGCGTACTTACCGAGTCGTGGCATGTACTGTGGTGTTGCGATCAGAATGTCGAAGTTGATAGTTTCTTTGTCGAGTTGCGCAAGGAAAGTCTCGTCACCAACGATGTCAGCACCTGATTCAGTGGCTGCAGCGTGGTCAGCTTCTGGAGCAAAGACTGCGACACGAATTGTTTTACCTGTTCCGTTTGGAAGGCTGACTGTTGTACGGATGTTTTGGTCAGCTTGGCGTGGGTCAACGTTCAAACGAACGTGCACTTCGACACTGGCGTCAAACTTGCTTGGGCTCGTCTTTGTAGCGAGTTCTACAGCTTGTGCAAGTGAGTAGAGTGTTGCTTTTTCGATGAGCTTGGCAGCTTCTTGGTACTTTTTGCCACGTCGTTCAAGGAGTGGACGAGTGACCGGCTTTGGTCCCTTTGGCATGCTCTCTTCTTCACCATCAACAGATGAAGTGTCTCCAGCTTCTTTGCGAGCTTCTTTTTCGAGCTTTGCTTCAACTTCAGCGATTGCTTTTGCTGATCGTTTGCCGGCTTTAGCGACTTTTTCTTCGGCAACAACTTCAGTTGTTACTTCTTCGGCGACGGCTGGAGTCTCGGCATCAACGATAGCTGCTTCGATTTGTGCAACGGTGTTCTTTTCAGAAACATCGAGGCCTAGTTTTTTTGCTTCTTCGAGCAAGTTGGCTTTCTTTGCCATAGGTGTAAACCCTTTCTGTGGTAGTAACGGCTGTTTCGCAGCCTCCCAACATTGATTGTTATAGGGATATTATAGCATAGCGCCACCTCTTTTAACAGTGTAATTGACAGGGATAGCCCTAGCGCTTATTCTATTCATATGGATGATATAAAAAACGAACTTTTAGAACGTGGGTTTAGTGGTGATCTCGACGATACAGCCGAAGCGCTAGCATTCTACTCACACGACGCGTCAATGTTTGAACTGATACCAAAGTTGGTTATAAAGCCAAAAAATAGCGCTGATGTCCAAGCCGCAGTAAAGCTTGTTTCAGAGCAAAAAGGCAAAAATCCCGACCTGTCACTCACCGCCCGTAGCGCTGGAACTGACATGAGCGGTGCAGCAATTAACGACTCTATTATCGTCGACTTTAACAAATACTTTAGAGAAATCATCTCTGTTGATGGCGATATTGCTGTCACTCAGCCAGGTGTTTTCTTCCGCGACTTTGACGTTGCAACTGGCGACTACTTGTTGCCAAGCTACCCTGCCAGCCGCGACCTCGCGAGCGTCGGTGGTATGCTTAATAACAACTCTGGTGGCGAAAAATCCCTCCAGTTCGGTAAGACCGAAAAGTACGTGCCAGCACTAAAGCTTGTCTTTGCTGATGGTATCGAACGTGTCGTCAAGCCACTAACCAAGGCTGAACTTGACCTAAAAATGCAACAAGATGATTTTGAAGGCAAGGTCTACAAGGACCTATTCGAACTGATCGATAACAACTATGACAAGATTCGTGCTGCCAAGCCGAACGTCAGCAAGAACTCGACTGGTTACAAGCTATGGGATGTGTGGGACCGCGAAACCGGCATCTTTGATATGACACAGATGATTATCGGTGCCCAAGGTACGCTCGGGTTTGTGACTGAAGGTACGTTCAAGCTCGTTCCTCGGCCAAAGCACTCTGGACTGCTTGTTCTCTTTATGCACGACATCGATAAGCTTGGTGATGTCATTACGACCGTTTTAAAGCACAACCCTGCTACCTTTGAGAGTTTTGACGACGCGACACTGCTGCTTGTGATGAAGTTCATGCCGAGCTTCCTCAAGATGCTTGGTCCAGTGCGATTCGTTCACTTCTTGTTCACATTAATCCCTGATGGCATGCAACTGCTCCGTGGCTTCCCGAAACTCGTCCTGATGGTTGAGTTTAACGGTGACACTGAAGAAGAAGTTCGCCAAAAGATTACAACGCTCCACAAAGAGCTGTCTCCTTACCGCGCACGTTACGAAATTAACGGCTTTGAAGAAGATCCAACCGAAGCAGCTAGTGAAAAGTTCTGGATCATGCGTCGCTACAGCTTCCAGTTGCTCCGTAGCAAGGTAAAAGACAAGCACACCGCGCCGTTTATCGACGACCTAATCGTCAACCCAGAATACCTGCCTGAGTTCTTGCCTCAAATCCGTAATATCATCAAGAAGTACAAGTTACTTGCCACGATTGCCGGACACATGGGTGATGGAAACTTCCACATCATTCCACTGATGAAGCTCGAAGACCCGAACGACCGTGCGAAACTACTCCCTGCCATGAAGGAAGTTGATGAGCTCGTCTTGAAGTACAAGGGTTCACTTTCTGGTGAACACAACGACGGACTGGTTCGTGGCCCATGGCTCGAACAGATGTACGGCAAAGAGATCGTTGACCTCTTCCGTGATGCGAAAGATATTTTTGATCCACAACATATCTTTAACCCACACAAAAAAGCTAACGCTGACTGGGGCTATAGTTTCTCGCACATCCGCGACAAATTCTAGACAGTCGACGAAACGAATCCAACAAAAAAATACCGGTGATCAAACCGGTATTTTTTGTTTCCCTTGCAAGGAAGATTTTTTTGACGCTCATACGGCCCTTTCCTCAATTGTTTATCGGAATGTGCCCGAGAGCTTGGTGTAAGTGTTTCTTTTGGAATAACTTACTGGACCTAGCGTACTCCGACATAAGCGGTTTGTCAAATAATGCTCAGTTTTCTTTTACTGACGCACTCTATAAAAAAAGAACGCATATCACTATGCGTTCTTTTTAAAGAGTTGTCGTAAGGACTAACCTTCGATTTCGACACCCATTGAGCGGGCTGTTCCGGCGATAACTTTGACGCGACCTTCAACGGTAATTGCGTTGAGGAAGTCTTTCTTAGTTTCAGCGATAGCTTCAAGTTGAGCACGGCTGATCTTACCGACTTTGTCAGTATGAGGCTTGGCGCTTCCCTTTTTGATACCAGCCGCTTCGCGGATGAGGTCGTCAACTGGCTGACCAAGTGAGTTCCATGTGAATGATCGGTCTTCGTACACTTGAATGTGAACGATAACGTCTTTACCCATAAGATCCTTAGTTGCGTCGTTGAACGGGTTGATGAATTCCATCATGTTCAGACCCCATTGACCGAGTGTTGAACCAACAGGAGGACCTGCGGTTGCTCGTCCGGCTGGGATGCGAAGTTTTAGATTTCCGATAATTTTCTTTGCCATAACTTTTCTTTCTTTGTACTAAATATAATTGTGAAGCAATTTCATAAAGATTTATGAAGTATATCTAGTGCGTAACTAGAGTATTGTATCATTTTTATTGCTATTTGAACAGGTCTTCTTTAGGCGGAGTATTGTCTGCTTCTTCGTTAAAGTACTTGATCGCGGGATCTGCCAGGAGTTCGTCACCCAGGTCTTTGAGCATGCGCTCTTCGTCCACGATTCGTTGCATGCTAGCACTTATCGCGAGCAGTAATTCATCTGTCAATTCGTCCTGAGGGCGGCCCATCGCAATGTCTCGTAGTTTGCGTAGTGTGAGGTAGTCGTCGCAACCTCTTGCCATCTCGGTAAGCCCTTCTGCGCTCAGCTTGTGATAGATGGATTCGTTGCTATCTGCAGGGCGCAAAGTCTCACCCGACATGATTAAACCTTTGTAACCTGTAGTGCGTCGAGTTCGACTGAAGTATCGCGGCCAAACATGCTGACCATAACTTTAACTTTGCCCTTTTGGGTATCGATTTCAGAGATAGCACCGTCGAATCCCTTGAAAGGACCATCGGTAATGCTGACCACTTCGCCAACAGAGAAGTCGATGAAGTGTTTTGGATCTTCAACGCCCATGCGCTTCTTGATCTTTGAGATTTCTTGCTCGAAGACAGGTGTTGGCTGTGTGCTTGTGCCAACGAAGCCGGTCACACCAGGTGTGTTACGAACGATGTACCATGTTTCGTCGGTGAGCTTCATCTCGACAAGGGCGTAGCCTTGGAAGATTTTTTTGTCGACAACTTTACGTTTACCGTTTTTAATTTCGATTTGCTTTTCTTTTGGTACCATAACGTCGAAAATCTTGTCGGCCATGTCGACAGCGTTGATGC
>Ga0209511_1000791_pt1 | contig 29727 bp, 31 predicted proteins | sample SSSSmetaG_FD_184141 | JGI IMG/M metagenome (GOLD analysis project Ga0209511, IMG submission 184141) | Glacier valley bacterial and archeal communities from Borup Fiord, Nunavut, Canada, to study Microbial Dark Matter (Phase II) - ​SSSS... | ecosystem: Environmental > Aquatic > Freshwater > Ice >... | reverse complement strand
CTTTGGCGAGCATCTGACGTGGACATCGTGTAAGCCCAATGTGTAGCAACATCAACAGACTTACTGCCCACAAACGCCACTTCCCACTGATCCTGCGCGCGGCGGGGTTGCTCTTAATTGTGCTGATTGCGGCGATCGCGGGCACGACACTCATCACGCGGGCGGCGCGCACGGGCGCGGATTGCTTATTGGTTGTAGATTACGCGTTAAATCGTGTCCTGATTGATCCTTATGCACAGCACGTCGTCACATTGCACCCATTGTATACTGCCACCCCTTCACTTTCTGACACAGTACCTCTTGATTCATATTTCGTATCGCCAGATAGAACGCATGTAGCGCGCCTCGTGCCCAATACTGACCCCTCACAACCGCCGCACTTAATAATTAGTGCGACGAACGCCCATTTACACCAAAGTGGAATCGACAACTCAATAAGCTGGTCATCTGACAGTCAGTGGATCGCCTATATCTCGCAACCCATCGACGGAAATATCTATCTTAGTATTTCAAACGTGAACGGCCACGCTCAAAAAAACGTTTCATTAGGCTCAGCGATCTATATAATCTTCGGCGGTTGGACGGATGGCGCCAAATATTTAGCAGTTATCAGGGCGGACACTAAAGGACAACATTTAACTTTCTGGAATGTGGCTGCGTTGACGCGCGTTACTTTGAGCGACTCACAAGAACGCTTGCTCGAAAGTTGTCGATTACCGGGAATCGACACCACTAATTTAGAGCACTCGCTTAACTTGTCACCGCACCGCCAATTTTTTACATGCAACATCTATAGCGAAGAGAAAGTGCAAGTAATCCTATTCGATCTGGATAAAAACAAAATCATTTCGTTTGATTTTCCACCAAACACTTATTATGATGATGCAAGTACTTCTGCCTTATGGTCAACCAGTGGAAACTATTTAGCGATCGCTTCATTCGACTCACGCAAAGGACCACGTTCTTCAACCCGCCTTTCTATTCTCAACACGGACACGTTGTTAGTGCAAAATGTGGATGATATTTATCAAACTGGTGCAAACGCGAATATCTCAAGTGGCTACCCGCTGATGGAATGGTCATTTGACGGAAAAACGCTCGCCTATATGCGGCACAACCAGTATGGATTCGGTAAGGTGCTGGATATGATGCTTTATCAACCGGATACTAAAACGTACCGCTATTGGCTCAGTACGAAGCCGATGGAAGGTATCCGGTTTGTGTCATTTCCAAATGAGCAAGCTGGTCTTGGGATAAATTACGGCGCGCCTGGCAATCGAATGAGTTTCTTGTTTGTCGATAATTTCGAGTTTGACGGGGATCGTCCGTTTAATACGGGTGCTTACGGAATGCATTGGTTGTTCAACGGCACGCTGCTTGCCGTCGGGATCATTAAGCCAAATGGCGGTGATGTGCGGATTGATTTTTTCGACAAAAATGGTGCGTTTATTTATCGCGCTAAAAGTATATATCTCACTGAAGATAACGCAGCATGGACTTCATGTAAGCCTGATGGCTTTGATTTAGGGAGACGCGCCACATGAGCGATCAGCCTGACGTGCCTTTTGCCGACGACGAAGACAGCAGCGAGCACACGCCTACCCATCCGAGCACGCCCATCAAACCGATGACGCCTATCGTGCTGCCTGCCAATGTGCCAGCCGCCAACGTGCCAGTCAGCGGGACGCGCCGCCGTGTGCCGCCCACCGAATCCGCCCTGACGGAGACTCCGCCGCGCGCCTATAACGCTCCGGCCAGCCGACAGGCCACGCCCACCCGCGTCACGCGCGAAGCTCAGCAGCCGCCCGCCATGCCACCGCCCGCGCCGCTGTATTATCCGCCGCCGGAAGCGCCCCACATGGCAGCGCCTAACGTTCGGCGTGGGGCAGCGCGCGCCCGTCGGGACAGCGGCTTTTACTTGCCGTGGTGGTCGCTGCTGCTGATGCTGGCGCTCGTGGGCGGATTAGCGTTCGGCGCGCTGTTAGTGGTCAACACGCTCGGCGGACAGGCCGCTCCCGGTGGTGCTACGCCGATCGTGATCGTGATCACCGCGACATATACCATCGGTCCGCCCGCCAGCCCGACGCCAATCCCGCAGCCTGCCACGCTCACACCAACCGCGCCCTTGCCGACCATCGTCGCCAGCGTGACTTTGCCGCCCGGAAACTTTGTAGTCGGCGCAACGGTGCAGATCATCGGCGTGGGGCCAAGTGGCCTGAACGTGCGCAGCGGCCCCGGTAAGCAGTACAGCGCGAAGTTTTTGGGTCATGACAGCGATAAGTTCACGCTCAAAGAGGGGCCGCAGCTTGCCAGTGATGAGGAATGGTGGCACATTCAGGATTTGGGCAATCCGAATAACGACGGGTGGGCATCGCGCCGCTTCTTAACGGTGGTGGCTCAATGAGCGACATGAATACTGATACGAACATTGCAAGCGATCAGCCCGCCACCCATGACGAACTGGCCGCCCGCGCTGTTGATTTGCGCGAACAACTGCGCTTTCACAACTATCGCTATTCGGTGCTCAGTCAGCCGATCATCTCGGATGCCGAATATGACGCGCTGTTCGATGAACTCGACGCCATCGAAAAAGCGCAGCCGGATTTGATCACGCCCGACTCGCCGACGCAGCGGGTTGGCAGCGATCTGGATACCCGCCTGCCCAAGATTAAGCATCCCGTGCCGATGCTGAGCCTTGCCAAAGCGTACAGCCCCGACGATATCCGCGCCTGGAAACAGCGCATCGATCGCTTGCGGGACAGCAGCGCGCCCCTTACCTACACCACCGAGCCGAAGTTCGACGGCCTGACCGTGGTGCTGACTTACACTGATGGCGTGCTGACGCAAGGCGCGACCCGTGGCGATGGCTTCATTGGCGATGACGTGACCGCTAACGTCCGCACGATTCGCAGCATCCCGTTACGGATTCCGGCGCATCCCACCGCCACCAATGCGGATCCGCTGAAAGTGCCGCACCACTTAGTCGTTCGCGGCGAAGTGGTGATCCTCAAAGCGGATTTCAAAGCGTTTCAAACGAAGATGCAAGCCGAACAAACTGAGAACGCCGAACCGCTCAAATTCATCAATCCGCGCAACACTGCATCAGGCGCGCTCAAACAGTTGGACGCACGGATCACGGCGGCGCGACCGCTCACGATGTACGCCTTCGGCATTGCGGAAGCAGATAGCGATATGCCGCGCAGCCAGTGGGAAACGCTGAGTTATTTGCGCGCGCTCGGCTTTCTGACCAGCGATCAGGTGCGCCATTTTGACGATCAGGAAGCGCTGATCGTATACGTAACGGGCTTTGAAGGCAGCCGCCATTCGCTTGATTTTGAAATTGACGGCATGGTGATCAAGCTGGACGAACTGGCAACCGCCAACGCATTAGGCGTATCTGGTAAGAATCCGCGCGGCGCAGTGGCATACAAGTTCCCGCCGGAAGAAGTGACCACGCGCTTGATCAAGGCGATCGCGAATGTGGGACGGACGGGGGTGCTCACGCCGGAAGCCGAGTTGGAGCCGGTGTTTGTCAGCGGCGCGACCATTCGGCAGGCGTCTTTGCACAATTATGAGGACATCGCGCGCAAGGACATTCGGTTAGGCGATCGGGTGTTGATCAAGCGTGCCGGTGAGGTGATCCCGTTCGTGGTGGGGCCGATCGTGGACGCGCGTACTGGCGACGAAACGCCGATCTTGCCGCCGGAACGCTGCCCGGTCTGTGATTGGCCTGTTAAGCACATCGAAGGCGAAGTGTTTTACTTTTGCAGCAATGCCGCTTGTCCTGAACGGGTGGCGCGCAACATTGAATATTTTGTGTCGCGCGGCGCGATGGATATTGACGGATTAGGCGAACAGGGTGTGCGCCAACTGTTGAAATCCGGCCTGATCCACGACGAAGCCGATTTGTTCACGCTCACCGCCGAACCGTTGACGACATTAGAAGGCTATGGCGACAAGAAAATCCAAAATCTGCTCAAGAACATTCAAGCCGCCAAAAGCCGTCCACTGGAACGCTTGATCGCAGCACTCGGCATTCGCGGGGTAGGCGGCGGTATCGCGGAACTGCTGATCAGCCGCTATCATTCGTTGGATGCACTGCTCAATGCGTCCGCCGCTGACATCGACGAGATCGCGGGCATTGGCCCGCATACCGCCGAAGCGATCACCGACTGGATGGCACAAGCGCATAATCGCGCGCTGGTCGAAAAGTTACGAGCGGCCGGCGTCAATTTCACCGCTGACGAAACGGCTCATGCGCCTACTTTCGATACGCTGGCGGGCAAAACGTTCGTGCTGACCGGCACACTGCCCACTATGACGCGCGATGAAGCAGCCGCCTTGATCGTTCAGCACGGCGGCAAAGTAAGCGGCACAGTCAGCGCCAAAACGAGCTATGTGCTGGCAGGCGATGCACCGGGCAGCAAGCTGGACAAAGCCAGAACGCTCAACGTTACGATTTTGGATGAAGCCGCTTTTCGATCGTTAATCGGCCAGTCCAGCGAACTCTCCAACAATCTATCAGACGAACCCATGATCAGCATTTCGCACGATCAGGAAGATTCAGAAAGTCAACATGACCCAAGCAATACCAGCAGCTCAAACGACTCAGCAAATACAGAAGCAGCCCTATAATCTGACGCGCATCGTCATTCGGGCAGATCGCGAACGACCTTTCGCACTGCGTCACCCGTGGGTATTTGAAGGCGCGATCGAGTCGGTGTTAGGCCAGCCCACCGACGGCGAACTAGTCGATCTGGTGACGGTGCGCGGCGAATTTCTGGCGCGTGGTTATTGGAACAGCCAATCGCAAATCCGCGTGCATGTACTCACCTGGCAAGCCGACGAGTCGATCGATACGGCGTGGTGGGCGGCACGGCTGACGCGCGCGATCGGGGCACGGGCGCTGCTCAATGTCGAGCATCAGGCCGGAAAATCGAACGCGTACCGATTAGTCAACGCTGAAAACGACGGCTTGCCCGGTTTGGTAGTCGATCGTTATGGCGATTGGTTGGTGGTGCAAGCGTTGACGCTCGGCATCGATCGGCGTAAAGACGAGATCATCGGCTTATTGAACGATCTGCTGCATCCCGCCGGAATCTTTGAGCGCAGCGATAGCGATGTGCGCCATAAAGAGGGCTTGCAATCATCGGTGGGCGTGCTGAGCGGACAGCCACCCCCCGACCTGATCGAGATCAACGAAAATGGGCGGCGCTTCTTAGTCGATGTGCAGCACGGCCACAAGACCGGCTTCTACCTCGATCAGCGCGAAAACCGCGACCTGCTGCGTAAATGGCTGCGCGATGATCCTGAGCGCCGCACGCGAACGGTGCTTAACTGCTTCAGCTATTCGGGTGGCTTTGCGGTGTATGCGCTAAACGGGCAGGCGGCGCGCGTGATCAACGTTGACTCGTCGGCAGATGCGTTGGCGCTGGCAAAGCGTAACGTCACGCTGAATGGCGGCACGGTGGATGACGCCGATTATGTGGAAGGTGACGTTTTCCAGGTGCTGCGCCAGTACCGAGAATCCGGCGAAAAGTTCGATGTGATTGTGCTTGATCCGCCGAAGTTCGCCCAAAACGCGCGTCAAGTGGAAGGTGCTTGTCGCGGTTATAAAGACATCAATTTGCTGGCGTTCGAGCTGATCAAGCCGGGCGGAATGCTCATGACGTTCTCGTGTTCAGGCGCGGTCGATGCAGACTTATTCCAAAAAGTGGTATTCGGCGCGTTGGTGGATTCGGGGCGTGAGGCGCAAATTGTAGCACGCCTGACGCAAGCGCCGGATCATCCGGTGGCGCTCACATTCCTGGAAGGCGCGTATCTGAAAGGCTTGTTGTGCCGGGTCTGGTGATCTGGCGTTGATTCTGACCCCTTTTCTCACAAGGAAAGCACATCGCATTCTGGAAAGTCCCTCTCCTTCGGGAGAGGGATTTAGGGTAAGGGCTGTATTGCAATTTTATCTTTTGTTAAATTAAGGAATCTTATTTTGAAACTCGTCACTTTTTCGACTGAAGCTACCGGATCACGCCTAGGCGCTTTGTTGGACGATCAGGTGCTCGATCTGGGCGAAGCGCACGAACACTGGCTGCACACTGAACATCAGCGCAGTTTTGCCGAATTTCCTAAGACTATGCTTGAATATTTACAGGCGGGCGATCCGGCGCGTGAGGCGGCCAACAGCACAATCAGCTTTGCACAGCAGCGCCTTGACGATCTACGCGGGCGACATATGCTGTACAAGTCCGATGATGTGACGTTTGAGCCGCCGATCGCGCGTCCTGGTAAGATCATTTGCGTGGGCATGAACTATCGCAAGCACATCGCTGAGATGGGACGCGGTGAGCCGGAGTACCCGGTATTTTTCGCCAAATATGCGAACGTGTTAGTCGGTCACCGCCAACCGATCCGGCTGCCGCGTGTATCGCAAATGGTCGATTACGAAGCAGAACTGGCCTTTGTGATCGGGCGCACCTGCAAAGATGTGGAGAAAGACGACGCGCTCAGCGTGATCGCGGGCTATTTGCCGTTCAATGATATCAGCGTGCGCGATTATCAAAACCGAACCCTTCAATGGTTGCAAGGTAAGACGTTCGACTCCTCGGGTCCGATTGGGCCAGCCTTAGTCACGGCAGACTCAGTCAGCAACCCCCAGGCGTTGGATATCACGCTGCGACTGAACGGGACGGTCATGCAAAGCTCCAACACGACAGATATGTTTTTCGACATTCCGACGATCGTAAACTATCTCACGCAAATCATGACGCTTGAAGCGGGTGACATCGTAGCCACTGGCACCCCGTCAGGGGTCGGCTTTGCGCGCGATCCCAAAGTGTTTTTGCGGCATGGTGATATGGTGCAAATCGAGATCGCGGAATTAGGCGTGCTGGAAAATTCAGTGGTTGCGCCGGATGCGAAAACTGAGATTTAGCGCCTTCCCAAGGAGCGGGAAATGATATTCTGGAAAGTCCCTCTCTTTGGGAGAGGGATTAAGATGAGGGCTTCAAACCCCGCTACTGACGAGCTTCCCACTCACGGAGCACGGTCAGCAGCAAATCGCGCACATCGGGATCGATCACATCGTTGACGCCGTTGTAAAAATGGCCGTCCACTTCGATCCGTACGCCACCATCGATCGACGGGCGAACGTGAATGCTGCGTGTTTGAAATTCCGGCGTATGCGACAGCCGAAACTGCAAAAATTGCTCGACTGCATCGGCAATACCGTCACGGCGCGGTTCGGCGGCGGGCGTCGCGCTTTGCCCCATCGCAGTGCGCGTGACCTGCCTCAGCAACCCTGAACGCTGCTGTTTGAGCGAATCATCCGGCTCGTTTTGCTGCGCCAACATCCCGATGCGCGCTTTGAGGCTGCCCGCTGAGCCGGAGGGTAAGGGGATACCGGCATTATCCACAGCAGGCAGCATATCCGCCGAACGACCGGACGGGCTGTTATTGACCATCGCCCATAGCTCGCGCACGATGCCTGTAAAGCGGCGCAGCAGTTCGGGGTTGGCAATATCGTTGGCAGTGCGGTAACGCTGATCGCCCATTTGAATGATCAGCGAGCCGTCGGTCAGGTCGCGCCAAATGCGCATGACTTCGACTGCATCGCCACTATCGAATCCTTTGCGATTGCTATTAGGTTCGGCGTCGGGCAAAATCGTTTGAGTGGTCATGACGGTTCTCTCCTGGATAGACGGCTGACTAGAGGGCTGAACAGACAACTTTGTAGACGGCAGCACGGACGCAGGAGTCATCATGGCGAGCCAATCCATTGAAGGCGCAATAGACGCGCTTTCGATGGTTTCCGGTTCGATCATCAGCGGTACGCCAGACAGCGCTTCCAGATCAGGTTCGGGCAGATCGCGCAGCCCCGCCGGAATGCTCCACTGCGCCGGGTTCATCGGCTTATCGGGAAGCTGACCGCTCAAAAAAGCGCCGATCGGTTGGCGCTTTGGCTTTGTGTTGAGCGTAACCGCTGCCTGCATGGGCGCTGCGCCACCCGCCGCACGCAAGGCACGGTTACGGCGGCGACGTTCAGCAGCACGCTGAAAAATGATCACCATCACCACTACGTAGATCGCACCGAAAAAGATCGGCGCGAGCAGCAATCCAACAGGTACCTGATTGATAAAATCGCCGACCGAGCTACTATCCACCTTGAATGATCCTTACAACTGCATAATGAACGGTGTCATGATAAGCGCGTTATTTCTGGCAGGTCGGGCAAAAATGCGTACCACGCTGCCCTACCCGGATGGTCACGATGGGCGTGTTGCATGTCGGGCAGCGTTTATCCTTTTCAGAGCGCGGATCATGATAGACGCGCAGGTGATTTTGCGACTCGCCCTTGCTGCCGTCCACTTGCCGATACCATTGGATGCTCGCGCCCTGATAACGGATACCGTCGTTGAGCGCCTCACGAATCGCGCTGTGCAGCCGTTTGATATCGGCTTTGCTGAGGGTATCAGCGCTGCGCAGTGGGTGCAAATGAGCGATGTGCAGTGCTTCGTCCGCGTAGATGTTGCCGATGCCCGCCACAAATGTTTGATCCAGCAGCAAACTTTTCAGGATTGCTTTACGCCCCGCCAACAATCCGCTGAATTGTTTGAGCGTGAATGCGTCTTCAAGCGGCTCTGGCCCCAACTTCGATAGCACCTCGTCCGGCTGCTCGTACAGATATACGCGTCCAAAGCGACGCGCATCGCTGAAGCGCAGTTCGTTACCGTCGCTCAGCGGAAAGGATACCCGCAAATAGCGATCGGCGTCATGTTGAGCGTCAGCAGGCACAATGTACAGCCGTCCGGTCATTTTCAGGTGAATCAGCAGCGTATCATGGTCAAGCGTCGCCACGATATACTTGGCGCGGCGCGTCACACTTTGCACGGTCTGCCCGGCAATGCGCGCAGCTAACAGTGCTGCGTCAATATTGGTCATGCGCCCCGTCGCTTTGGGGAATACGGCACCTTGAATTGTGCGCCCGGTGAGCGGTTCACGTAAGCCGCGCACAACTGTTTCAACTTCTGGTAATTCTGGCATTTTCAGCCTACTCTTGAGTTATGCTTATTTTACCGCACAAGTGGCAGACGCGAACGAACTCTAACAGCTTCTTTACGTTCAGCAGTGGCCTTTCCCAAAACATTGTCAAGCGTGCTACAATAATGCCCGTCTCTGTAATTCCAAGGGTATCGTCATGCTCAAAACATTGCGTTGGATTCTAACTGTGAGCCTGTTTCTGGCATTGGCTGCCTGCGACTTTACCGTCAGCACCGACACCAGTGGCAACAACAATACAGGTAATAATAATGGCGGCCAGCCTCCTATCAATGGGGGTAACAACAATAATGGCGGCAACACCGCAGTTCCGGCTACGCATTTCGGCGTACAATACAAAACGTCAGGGTGCGTATCGTATAACGGCCTGCCGGACAGTGCATGTACGCCCGGTGCGATCTTCGCGGATGTGACCAGCGCGCAAGTATGTGTATCAGGTTACTCCAAATCGGTGCGCAATGTGCCAAGTGCCGAGAAAACACAATCGTATACCGAGTATGGCATTTCTCACCACTCGACAGGCGAATACGAAGTCGATCACCTGATCAGCCTGGAGTTGGGTGGTTCGAATGACATTGCGAACCTGTGGCCGGAACCAGCCGATCCGCGTCCGGGTTTCCATGAAAAGGATCAAGTGGAGAATTATTTGCACACTCAAATGTGCAGCGGCGCTATTTCCATGCAAGAGGCGCAGCGTGAAATTGCTACCAACTGGCTGGCCGTTTATCAACGTATGGGCGGTAAATAGGCGTTTGCCTATGCTGCCTGAGTTGTTCTGAAATTCTGAATGATGCAACAAGGACTGACCCACAATGAGCGATCAACCTGAGATTCCTGTCGAGACATTGGCCGAAACCGATAACTATTCCGCCTGGCGTTCGCAAGAACCGGACGGCGAAGTGAGCTACCATCTTGAGTTTGGCGGCGCGACTATTCACTTTTTCGATGAAGAATGGCAAGAATTCATGGAACTGATCAAGGCGCTGCCGAGCGATAGTTCCGCGCAAAACAAGCCGTCGCCACAAGGTAAGCGGAAGTAGCTGATCAGCCAATGAGTACGCCACTTTCCGCAGCAGCGATCGCGAGTCAATTAACGGCGCTGCCCGGCTGGTCACTAAATCAGCAGGGCGCGCTGAGTCGCACTTTCAAGCAGCCGAACTTTTTGGCGGGGCTGATCTTTGTCACGCAAATCACGTCGCTTGCGGAAGCTGCCGATCATCACCCGGACGTGCTCTTGACCTACCCTGCGGTCACGATTATGCTGATTACCCACGATGCGGGCGGCCTGACCGAAAAGGATTTCGCGCTGGCAAAGCAGATCGACGCGTTGGCCTGATCTTGCTGCATCGCATGTGATTTTCAAAATGTGCGCTTCATGTTCGATGTAGTCGCTCCGTTTTACAGCTGCCTGACTGCCAATAAGTTGTGGCGTGCCAGCATCCGCGAGATGGCGCGCCACTTGCCGCCGAGCGGAGCAGCCTTGCGCTTGCTTGATGTGGGCTGCGGACCGGGCAACAGCACGATCGAGCTGCTGCGCTTGCGTCCTGATCTGCGCATCACCGGACTCGATCGATCCATTGGGATGCTGCATCAGGCGCGGCGCTTTGTTCAATATGAGTCCCAAACTAATCTGCGCATCACGCAAGCGGACGCCGCACATTTACCCTTTGCCGAATCGAGCATGGACGCGATCACGGCGCACAGCGTTTATTATTTGTTGAGTGCTCAGGCTAAGGCGATCTTTTTGCGTGAAGTGCTGCGCGTCTTACGCCCCGGCGGACGCTTGATCCTGCTCGATCCGGCGGACATACCGTATCCGCTGTCAGTGATCTGGCAAGCGCCGCGTTCAGCGCTCAGCGTATTGGCCTGGCACGCTGTCAACCGTATACACAGTCTCAACCATACGCACAGTCGATTTACGCCAGAAGTGATCGCGCGCACGCTGAGCGGGGCTGGCTTTGCACGGGTGCTCGGTGAACGATCCGGCTATGGGGTGCTGAGTCGTGGCGAAAAGCCATATACAACGGCTTCACCGTTGGAACGCACCGCACAAGCCGCCGCCCTTGATCCGATCACCGCTGATGCTGACATGAACCGCTTGATAGCGCTCAACCCGGCGCAAGCGATCGCACACATCACGGCACAGCATCACGGACGAGCCGTGTTCTTATTGATTCAGCAAACGCCGAATAAACCCGCCTGGGCATTGCAACCGAATGAACTGATCACCTGGGGCGCAGCGTCAGCGCTTGATCGCGAGTCGGGGATACCTGTTGTGCTGGCCTTTACGACGCTGCCTAAAGCGGTTGAATTCATGCAGTCCGCCGTCCGCCAAAACGTAATCGTCGGCATTAACAAGGTCGCCAAATTCGATCATGCCACAGCCGCCCGTTGGGATTTTCCGCTGCTGATTAATCCGCCGTTAACTGCGCTGCAAACGTCAGCCCGCTATGCGATCCCCGGCCCGTTGATTGGCGTCGATCCGAACGTGGCGATCACAGGTGAAGAATGATCAGCCTGGATATGTTGATCGCGCTGCAAAGTCCAGCGGGCGTGGCGCTCTTGGCTGAACTCGCTACCGCCGATGTATCGGACGCCAATACGCTGCGCCTGTTAAGTGAACTGCGCAAGCATCACCCGGTGGACATTGCGGCAGCGGCGCTTGAAACAACACGCTTGCGACTCAAAGGGCGCGAGAAGTTCGGCGCGGCGGCTGAGCGCATGTTTTTCACTCGTGAAGCGCTTGAGCAAGCAACTGACAGCCGGGTCAGCCGCGAGCGTTTCGGGTGGCTGTTGCACGATGATCAGGAGCAAATCGTTGATTTGGGCTGCGGGATCGGCGGCGATAGTTGGGTCATGGCACAATTAGCGGGTCACGTGCTCGGCATTGATCGCGATCCGCTGCGGTTGGCGATGGCGCATGTGAATGTGCCCGCCGCACAGTTCATGCAAGCCGATCTTGCCCGTTCGCTGCCATTCAGCGCCGCCTTTTACGATCGCACCATTGCATTCTTCGATCCGGCACGGCGCACGAGCGGACGCAGCGGTGGATCGGGCGGTCAAAGCGATCGACGTGTCTTTTCAGTGAAGGATTATGTGCCGTCGCTGGACGTGGTGCGCGGGTGGCCGTTCCGCAGGATTTTGGTCAAGCTGTCACCAGGGGTTGATCTTGCAGAGCTGGACGCATACGGCGGCGCACTGGATTTCATCTCGCTCAATGGTGATCTCAAAGAGGCGACGCTATCACTCGGCATGGGTGAAACTGGACGGCACGCGATCGTGATCCGCTCAAGTGCTGATTCAACGGTCAGCGTCACGCGCTTTTCGCGCACATTGGTCGCGCCCGATCCGCCGGTGAGCGAGCCGCGCGGCTACCTGTACGAGCCAGATGCAGCCGTGATCCGCGCCGGACTCGTGCAAGATTTGGCGATCAGTCTGGATGCGTCGCTGATCGATCCGACGATCGCTTATCTGACCGCAGATACACAAATCGCGACGCCGTTGGCTCGTTCATGGACGATCGAAGCGTGGCTGCCTTTCAACCTGAAAAAACTGCGTGCCTATTTACGCGAGCGTAATGTGGGACGAGTGACCGTCAAAAAGCGCGGGAGTCCGCTGACGCCTGAAGAATTGATCGCCAAACTGCATTTGCCCAACGACGGAGACGAGCGCGTAATCGTGCTGACGCGGGTGCGGGGCAATCCAGCAATAATCATCTGTCAGCCGCTATAATCCCGCTATAATCATCGACAGCTAAGTAAGTTCCGCTAAGGAGTTTTTCAACTATGACCGATCGTGCTATTTTGGCCTCTTATGCGCATCCTGACGATGAACAGGGCGTCACCGGCGCGCTGCGTACTTATCTGGATCAAGGGGTGCGCGTGGCACTCGTCTGTGCCACCCGTGGCGAAGTTGGTGAGATCGCTGATCCGGCACTGGCAACGCCCGAAACGCTCGGCGCTGTGCGCGAACAAGAGTTACGGCGCGCAACGGCCATTGTCGGCTTCTCGGATGTTTACTTTTTGGATTACCGCGACTCCGGCATGGTCGGCACACCGCCGAACAATGATCCACGCGCGTTCATCAACGCTGATGCACATGAAGCAGTCGGCAAGCTGGTTAAAATAATCCGCACATTCAAGCCGACGCTGCTCTTTACTTTTGATGAAACGGGCGGCTACGGCCACCCCGATCATCTGGCGATCAACAAGTGGACGACTGAAGCGTTCACAGCAGCAGGCGATGCAGCGCAGTACCCGGACATGGGCGCACCATTCGCGCCAAGCCGTTTGTTTTATGCCTCGATCGATCGTAATATGCTGAAAGTAGCGAGCGATTACCTGGCTGAACAGGGCATTCCGGGGCCGTTCGGTGGCATGGATATGTCGAAAATGGGGATGGAACCAGAGCGTATTACTAATCGGCTGGATGTGTCGCGTTACGTAGATATGAAGCTGAAATCGTTGGCTGAGCACAAAACGCAAATGGCGCCCGATAGTCCACTGCGCAACATGCCGGAAGATTTGTGGCGGCAGTGGCGCAGCGTCGAAACTTTCGCGTTGGTTGCGGGCGTGCCGCTGCCTGAAAATGCCGATATGAGCGATTTGTTCGCCGGGTTGCCATCATGATCCGGCTGGCGATCCTGGGCAGCGGTATCTTTGTGCGTGAGGCTCATTTACCCGCGCTAAAAGCGTTGGCAGATACCTACGAAGTGGTGGCGATTTACAGCCGCAACGTGGAAACCGCCGGGACTTTGGCAGCCGGACTGCCGGGCACTGTCCAGACTTATTCGGATTTGGCCGCACTATTGGCGCGGACTGATATTGACGCGGTAGATATTGTTTTGCCGATCTCCGTACAGCCTGCCATTGTTGAGCAAGCGCTCAAAGCTGGTAAGCATGTGATCAGCGAAAAGCCGATCGCGCCAGATGTTGCAGCAGGCCGCCAGTTGATCCAAACCGCGCACGATCTGACCGCGCAATCCGGCAAAGTGTGGATGATTGCTGAAAACTTCCGCTACGAGCCAGCTTTTCAGACGGCGGGCGAAATGATCCGGCACGGTGACATCGGCAAACCGATTCAATTCACCTGGACAACTTCATCGGCAGTCAACCCGCAAAATAAATATTATCACACCGCCTGGCGACGCGACAACAGCTTTCCCGGCGGCTTTTTGCTGGATGGTGGCGTTCACAACATAGCGGCTATTCGTGCCGTGATGGGCGAAATAGCGAGCGTATCAGCCTTTGTCACGCAGGTACGCGCAGATTTGCCACCTGCCGATACCCTCAGCGCGACAATACGCTTTGACAGCGGCGCGTTTGGCATGTGGACCATGACGTTCGCGGCGGACTCACCCTGGGAAAGCCCGATTCAGGTGTTGGGCGAAGCGGGCGCGTTACGTATTGACTCGCGAAAAATCGAGCGGGTAATCAACGGCGAAACGTCAACGCATCCGTTTAAGGTGGACGCCATACAAGCCGAGCTGTCCGATTTTGCACGCGTGATTAGTCAGGGTTCCAAACCTTCCAGTACGCCAGAACAGGCACTGCAAGATGTGGCCGTCATTCACGCGATGTTGGAGTCGGCACACACGGGCTGCGCCGTCACGCCGGAACGTATCGAGGGCGAGTAACAAAACCTGTTATCTTCTGGTGAAGTTCGGGCACACAGCGGTTGATTTATCACGGAATGGACATCGAAATATGGCTGAATTAGACGGACGGATCGCCATTATTACGGGCGGCGGGCGCGGCATTGGCCTGGGCATTGCAGAACGACTGTGCAGCGCCGGCGCAACTGCTGTGATTGCAGAGCTGAATGAGCAGACCGCGCGCGAAGGCGTCGCCACGCTCACCGCTATGGGCGCGACAGCGTGGTTTCAGCCGACAAACGTTACTCAAGAGGACAGCGTACAAAAGCTGGTCGATGCGGTATTGCAAAAGCATGGACGGATCGATATTTTGATCAATAATGCCGGGCTTGCCAAAATCGCACCAACCGAAACGCAGCCCACCGCTGATTGGCAAATTCAAATCGATGTCATGCTGACCGGCGTGTTTTTATGTACACAGCGCGTCGGGCGAGTCATGCTCGATCAGGGGCGCGGCGTGATCTTGAATATCAGCTCGATCGGCGGGTTGGGCGGCTGGCCGATGCGTTCCGCTTACAACGCTGCCAAAGCGGGCGTGATCAGCTTGACAGAGAACATCGGTTGCGAATGGGCACGGCGCGGCGTGCGCGTGGTGAGCATTGCGCCAGGTGTGACGCGTACCGCGATTTTGCAACAAATGGTCGATGAGAAGGTTGCCACCCTGGAAAACTACAATCGGCGTACTCCGATGGGACGCGTAGCCGAAATTGAAGAGATCGCAAAAGCGGCGCAGTTCCTGGTCAGCGATCGGGCGCGTTACATCACAGCGACCACGCTTACCGTCGATGGCGGTTGGACAGCCTGGGACAACTTACCACACATATCACAAGGGCCACAAGGACAACAAGGGGCAAATCGTGCAGCGCTTTAACGATCAAGCGGTTGTGATCACCGGAGGACGTAACGCGCTTTCGACCGAATTAGCGCAAGCACTGCGCACTGAAGGCGCGCGAGTTCATGAAGCTGAAACCGTTACTCCCCAATCAGCAGATCAGCTCGATCACATTGATATATTGATCACCAACAACTTTTTCCCGCTCAACGCTTATCCACCGACGCCCACACAAAACTTGACGCCTGATGTGTGGCGGGAACAACACGCCGCGCTGTTCGATCCGGTTTATGCCGCGCTGCATATTGCCGGACGGCACATGTTGGCGCGCGGGGTGGGCTGCATCGTCAATATTGGGCCGGTGCAAGGTTTATTTGCGCAGTCCGAGCGCGCAGCATATTCGGCGGCGGCGGCAGGCATGTTCATGCTGACCAAAGCGCTGGCGGTCGAGTGGGCAGCGCAGGGCGTACGTGTCAATGCGCTGGCGTGCATCACCGAAACTATGGACAACCCAAACAGCACCGAGCTGAGCACGAGTCCCGATCCAGCGCTGCTCAGCCGTTTACCGATCGGGCGACTGCCGACTAACGCAGAAATTATTGAGGCGGTGCTGTTTCTGGCGAGCGATGAGGCGTCATTTGTCACGGGTGAAGTGCTGCGCGTGGACGGTGGCTGGACAGCATATCATCTGTTTTACCCGTTCGAAAGTGCATTTTAATTGTGTCGATTCTGTAGATTCTGTTCATCAATTTCATGATTCAAACATCAAAAGGAAGCATCATGCCTGTTATTGGCGCAGACCACACCAGTTATACTGTCAAAGATATGAAGCGTTCATTGGCGTTTTACCGTGATTTGCTTGGCTTCGAGCTGATCAATGAACGTCCGCAGGTCACGAACAACTACTTTCGCGCGATCGTCGGCCTCCCCGACTCGGTAGTACACGCCGCCGAACTGCGCATCCCTGGCACATCGCATCGTTTAGAACTATTCGAGTACAAATATCCGGCAGGTACACCGCAAGATCTGACTCCCAACAACCCTGGCAGCAGCCATGTATGTTATCTGGTAGATGATTTGCGTGCGTTATACGCCACAGTTCAGCCACAAGCCGAACGGTATGGTGTGCAGTTCGTCAGTGAGCCGGTCTATCTGGACGAGGGACCTAACCTGGGTGGATGGTCACTGTACATGAAAGACCCCAACGGAATCTTAATCGAGCTGTTCGAGCGCGCGCCGCGCTGAAGCACAGAATACAGCTTAACAACGGCACGCCTGAAGCAGTACATCCCATTTTGATTTGACGTTTTGTACTTTAACAATGCGAACAGGTATTCATGATTTATCATACCGTTCGCATTGCCGCTGCTCCACTTGATAATTCAACATGACCCTCTATAATAATTTATAAAATCGCTTTACAACTCGATTTTTAACCTTTGTCAATATCAGACAGTTTGATTTACGCAAAAATTTGAATGTCTGACGATTAATAAAATTGGCAAATGCTATTCCGGGCACGAGGAATAGCTTAGGGGTGACCATGCTTCATAAAGAGCGGGCGTATTCCCACAATGCCCTGTTTGGAACTATTAAAAGGGAAGCAAAAATGAGTTCGATAAGCCAGCCGAGCACTACGGATCGCTCGCTCATAATTGTTCCTCTCATCATGAAAAAAATCGTTTCGGCTATCTGTTAAGTCGTATGCGCCGACACTGGTTGCTGTACGTGACTCACGCGGCCTGCGTCCGGTTTTGTCCCTTTCGTTTCCCTTTGTTTTCATGTCAGTGAGGATGCATTTTGACTCAACAAGTTTCCGAACGTGGTCTAAAATGGTTTCAGGACGTTCGTTTCGGCATGTTCATTCATTGGGGTTTGTACTCCATCGTGGCAAAACAGGAATGGGTCATGCACGCCGATCGAATACCCGTGTCAGAATATGAAAAGCTGGTCGCGCAGTTCAACCCGACCCGCTTCAATGCTGATGAATGGGTGAGCATTGCCGCTGATGCCGGACAAAAATACATGGTGATCACCTCTCGTCACCATGACGGCTTCAGCATGTACGACACCGCTTTGAGCGATTACAAGGTGACCAAGACTCCGTTTGGTCGTGACCCGCTGCATGAATTGGCTGACGCTTGCGCCAAACGAAACGATGTCAAGTTAGGGTTCTACAATTCACTGTTGGATTGGCACCATCCAGCGTATCGCTTCCGCGCCGAAAGCGGGCTGGCCTGGTCGGATTATGTAGGCTTTCTGCACGGGCAAGTCCGCGAACTCTGCACGAATTTTGGTGAAATTGCCTGCATATGGTTCGACGGCGATTGGCCGAGGCACGCGCTGGACGAGAGCAATGCTTATTTTGCCGCAGGGGGTTCGTTCGAGTACGATAAACTTTACGGTATGATCCACACGCTGCAACCGGATGCGGTCGTGATCAACAATCGGCATGACAAACCGCTGCCCGGTGAGGATATTCAAGGTTTCGAGCAAGATTTGCCGGGGATCAACAGCGCTGGCTTTAATGCGACCACGATTTTCGATTTACCACTTGAAGTCTGCATGACGATCAACGACCATTGGGGTTACAGCGCGGACGATGTCAATGTGAAATCGACGGCACATCTGGTTCATTTGCTGGTACGCAGCGCCAGCGTAGGCGCAAATTATCTGCTCAACGTCGGCCCTACAGCACTGGGCGAAATTCTGCCGGTTCATGCGAAACGGTTGCATGGTGTGGGTGATTGGCTGAAAATCAATGGCGAATCGGTGTATGGCACTCGCGCCGGAAGCATCCCACCAGCATCAACGGTGGTTACCACGCGCAAAGATAATGTCCAATACGTTCACGTTCTCGATTACACGAGTGACTACGTGACGCTGAGTGGAGTGCCCGATACCGTCAAGCAGGCGCATTTGCTGCATAACGGTACGCCGGTCGAGACTGAGCGGCTTGATAACAAACTCGTGCTTCTGGTGACTGAAGAACAACGTGACCCGATCGATACAGTGGTTGTCCTGTCCTGACCGTTTAGAAATTGGGGTGGGGAAAGCTGTTAATTGAAAATTGTCAGTATAATCAATGCGATATAGCACCACCTTTTGCAGGTAGTCCAATAGCAGGAAAACAATAATCGTGACTGACCAGATTCGCTTCAATGATGGGGCTGCCTACGAACGCTACATGGGGAAGTGGAGTCAGCTTGCGGGTGAAACTTTCCTCGATTGGGTTGCTCCAAAGTCGGGTTTGCGATGGCTCGATGTTGGCTGTGGCAGCGGTGCCTTTACCGAAATGCTTGTCGAGCGGTGTGCGCCAGTCGCGGTACAAGGGATAGACCCGTCTGAGGAGCAGCTCGCCTATGCTCGCACACGGCTTGCGTCGCCTATTACACAGTTTCGTCAGGGCGATGCCATGGCCTTACCTTTCCTTGACGACACTTTCGACGCGGCTGTCATGCCGCTGGTGATTTTCTTCGTTCCCGACCCGGCCAAGGGTGTTACCGAAATGGCACGAGTGGTCTGCCCAGGTGGTATCGTCTCAGCCTACGCGTGGGACATGCTTGGCGGTGGTTTTCCTTACGAGGCACTGCAAGTTGAAATGGCTGGATTGGGCATTGCGGTTCCAGCGCCGCCGAGTCCTGGCGCGTCTCGAATAGACACAATGCGGGAGTTGTGGATTGGTGCGGGTTTGGATGCCGTCGAAACACGGCAGATCACGGTACAACGGACATTCGCCGATTTCGACGACTATTGGACGGCTATCCTTGGGGGGCCGCGCGTCGGCTCAAAGCTCACAGCGATGGCGTCCGAGACTCTCACGCTTCTCAAAGCACGGATGCGTGAGCGCTTGCCTGTAGATGCCAGTGGCCGCATCACTTACAGTGCTCAGGCTAACGCAGTAAAGGGTCGCGTACCAAACTGATTTTAAGCAGGCTCTCTGGAGAACTTTTTGTGATTTTGGGAACATGAACGGTAAGCAAGTGCGGGTTCCCGCACTTCGAAATGATCGGGATTAGTGACAAACCCAAACAAGCCGAGTCTACTGCTTACTAGGGATAGAGCTTCTTATGTTCTGTCAGCATGACGATGAATTTCTCGATCCACACTCGGCGCGTCTCCGCTTTTTTCGCCGTCTGGATACGGAAATAAATGGCATAGCGATTGGCTTTGTTAAGGGTCGCGAAAAAGTCCTTGGCTTCCGGGTTTTTATCCAGTTCGGCCTGGAAATCCTCCGGTACGACAGCGCGGCTCGATGAATCATAAGCCATGTCCCAACGACCATCTTGTTTGGCGGCTTCAACCGCTTGCAATCCGCTGGATCGCATTCGCCCTTGCGAAATAAGATCAGTTACCTTTTGTGTATTGACCTTTGACCATATACTTTTGGGACGGCGCTTGGTGAATTTTTGTAGAAAAAATTTATCATCAAGAGCTTGTTTCTGACCATCTATCCAACCATAGCACAGAGCAATCTCCAAGGCTTCAGCGTAAGATACGGATACCTTGCCCGAATCCTTTTTGGCTATTTGCAGACGCACACCGGGTGAGATTGCATGATATTCTTCAAGCCATGCTTCCCATTCTGCTGGCGACTCACACAGCAGCATTGTCAAGTCGATTGGTATCTTCATATGCCCGATGCCTTCATTCATAAAATTAAATCGTGGTGGATTGTAGCATAGCTCGCCATTTCCGCCGTGACGTCGATTATTTCTGACGAATACCAGCCAATCAATTTATAGGTCTCAGACTGCTGCAACGCAAATAACTTTCGGCAATTTCTCGCAACCATCCTTCTTTACTCGCAGCCCTTAAAACTCGTTGGTTGACTCGTGTGGCGGCGTGTGTTACGCTTTCAACAATGCTCTTTGAGGGAATTCAAACATCGTGACTGACGCCGAACTTGCTTTACTTAGCTTATTGACCGACACCCCAAAATCTGATGATATGCTGTTCGCCTTGATTGAAGCGCGCGGTTTGCGGCGCTGGACGGCGATCGGCGTGGCGTCCATGTATTACGTGCTCAACAAGTTGGAACAGCAGGGGCTTGTCCACAGTGTGCGCAGCGCTGACTCAGAGCGCCAATGGACGATCACCAACGCTGGATTCGCCGTACTACAAACGTCGGTGAGCGATTTACTGAGCACGCCGCGCGGTAATCTGCGAAATTTTGAGCTTGGGCTAGCAAATTTACAGGTGCTCAAAACGTCACAGGTACGCGGGGCACTGCTCAATTATCAGCAAGAGCTTGGCGTCCGTATCCGCAAGGCTCAGCGCGAACAGGTCAAAGAGCAGGACGGCAGTACATCCTTTCAGACCAACGCCCTGTACAGCCACACGATCGCGATGCTTGAAGCCGAGCTGAACTGGCTGGAAACGTTCATCGCGGAATGGGAAGCGCAAGCGGTCGAAACGCCTTCCGAACCGTTCCCGACCCCGAATGTTATTCCGCGCTCACAGCAAGTCGTGCTGCCTCAGGATGAAGACTCAATCCACAAAGGAACGACTATTCAAGCCAATTTTCGCAAGCCAACGCTTCGCCTGCCGCGCCCCGAATGAGCAATTATTAAACAAACATTTGAAAAAACGATTATTGCCGGGTTATGCCTTGTAAATGCTTAATCTGACTTTAACGCGCTATTAACAGTTTTTCTTCACAGAGCGAACTAAGATTAGTGCGTCGCACATTTCTACAATAGAAAGCCTGATTTTGGATCTACCGACGCTGTTTCTGCTCATTATTGGGATCGTTGGTGCTTTTGTGATCGGCGCTGTATTTGTGACCAGCTTGCTCAATAGCCGCCGATCCGCTGCCGGATTAGTAGCGGCAGGTCATGCAGCACGCGTAGACGATGCACTGTTACCGCTCGCCAATCTGATTTTATATCTGGGCGAGCAAACCGATACGCGCAGCTTGTTACGGCGGGCGGCGGAGTGGCTCAATCAGGAAGGCGCGATCCCGCTGGTCGTGATCTATCCATACGACTCGGCGGCTCATGAATTAGCAAGGCCATTGTGCATCGGGCGTGATGCGCCTGAACTGGTCGCACGCTACCGGATGGGCATCGGAATTTTTGGCGAGGTTGCCAGCACGCGCGAACCACGGTTTGTTGATCACATCAGCCAGGAGCCACGTTTTGGGCCGACGGCAACCGGTATTGAGATCGCGTACCTGACGCCGCTTTATTTTGGCGCTACATTAATCGGCGTGTTGTCGGTGCAATCGGATCAGACTGACGCGTTTCCGGCTGAGCAGCGCAAAATTATGGATCGCTTTGCTTCCGTGATCGCCTTGCAAGCGTTGGTCGCACGCCGTTTCACCGATAGTCAGCAGGCGATCGCACGCTTTGGTCGTTTTCAGGAGCTGTCCCTGCGCCTGGTCGAACGTCTCGATACTACAGAACTATTGCAACCGATCGTTGATGCAGCGCGCGAGATGCTGGATACGCAAATGAGCATCTTGCTTGAGGTGCGCGACGACGACGAACGGCTGTATCCGGTCGCGTGGGCAGGCATCAGCCAACAAACCGCGATGATGCTGGAGTCGCGCTTCAAAGAAGATTTGAAGGGACTCGTCGCCTGGGCGCGCAAGCCCGCGCGCACGCCGGATTTGCGCACCGATCAACGCACGGCACGCGCCAGTCAAGCGGTCGTCGCGGGCATGATCTCAGAGTTGGCAGTGCCCGTACTATATGGCGATAAGCTGTACGGCACGCTGGCCGTCGAGACAGATGTGTATCGCAATTTCAGTGATGAAGAAATGAACTTGCTGGCCGCCTTAGCGGCGCAAGCGGGTATTGCCTTGCGTAATGCGCAATTATTCGAGACTGTGCAGCTTACCAATAGTCAATTAGAAAAAGCGTTTAGTGATCTGCAAATATCGCAGGCTGAAATTGCCCGCGCGCATGTTGCCGAAATCAAAGCCTATGAAACCGAGTTAGAGACTGCGCGTGACATTCAAACCAGTTTGCTGCCGCAGGAACAGCCGCCCGTACCGCAGATACAACTTGCAGCCCGCAACATTCCGGCACGGCACGTCAGCGGCGATTTTTACCAGTATATTTTGCTGCCTGATGGCAAGCTTGGCGTGGCGGTTGGCGATGTCAGCGGGAAAGGAATGCCCGCCGCGCTGCTGATGGCCGTGACCACGACGACCCTGCGCGACGAACTGGCGCGGACGCCTTCCTCAGCGGGTGTGCTCAACGAATTGAACGGACGCCTGCTCGCGCGCATGAAACAAACCAACATGAACAGCGCCATGCTCATGACCATTTTCGATCCGAGCACCAACACTGTCGAAGTCGCCAATGCCGGTATGGTGCAGCCGTATATTCGCAAGCTGAATACCTGGGAATCGATGTCCGTTGGCGGCTATCCGCTCGGCGCGTCGGGACGATCCAACTACACGTCCAAAACGGATACGCTGCCCCCCGGCGCGATGCTGCTGTTTTTGAGTGACGGCGTGATCGAAGCGCAAAACGTTACGGGAGAATTTTACGGCTTCGATCGTTTTGAGGCACTGTTAGCGAGCTTTCCGCTTAAGCTGACGCCTGAGCAGGTGGTGGATGCGGTGCTGCGTGCAGTGGATGAGCATGTTGGCGCAGAAGAGCAGCAGGATGATATTACGGTCGTCGTGATGCAAGCGACTCCGGTTGCGGTGGCGGCAATGGCTCGCTAGTCAGGACAGCTCGCCAGTCAGAGGGAAGCAGCAGGGTTTGCGTCTGGAAATCGAACAAATAATCTACTATAATAAAAGGCCAAACCGAAAACGCTGCATTGAAAGTTTTGCATGATCTTTTCCGATCGAGATATCCGGCGATTGCTCAGTTCCGGCGCTATTGTCGTTGAGCCACCGCCCAATTTAGATTTACAACTCGGCTCGTGCTCGCTCGATCTGCGCTTGAGCAACGAGTTCAGCATGTTCGAGTACAACAAAATTCCGTTTATCGATATTCGCAATCCTGATCAGGCACAACAAACGACTCGCCAGATTCATGTCGATGACGATCAGGCGTTTGTGCTGCATCCCGGCAGCTTTGTGTTAGCCATCACGATTGAACGCATCGAACTGGCTGACGATATTGTTGGGCGGCTGGAAGGGCGCAGCAGTTTGGGGCGGCTCGGCATTATTGTCCATGCCACCGCCAGCATTATCGATCCGGGTTGGCGTGGACGTGTGGTGCTCGAACTGGCAAATCACGGCACGATGCCGGTCGCGCTGTACCCCGGTATCCGTGTCTGTTCGCTCACTTTCGAGCAAGTCTCAACGCCTGTCGATCGCCCCTATTGGCGCAAAGCACAGGCCAAATACGCTAATCAAGAAGGGTTGATCGCGAGTCGCATCGCAGACGACCCGGAGGTGCATCGCTCATGACGACAATTGAAAATCCATTGAATATAACGAATAATGTAACGGCTGAAGTCAACACCGTTTGGCCGATTGTGTATCGCGAAGTGCTCGAAATCGGCAGCGCAGCCTCGAACGTCGCCGTTTGCACGTTATGGACGCACCGTAAATCGGTAGCGCGCAAGTTCGATCTGTCCGAATACGCACTGATCGGCAACTTGTACGGCGTTGAAGGCGTTTCACCCATGCTGCGCAACATCTACGCGAATCCGCGTATTCGCTATATTGTGCTGTGGGGCAACGATCTGTCAGGCAGCGGTGACGCGCTGACCGAGTTCATGCGCGATGGTGTGGACGCCACTTGTAAAACGCCGTCCGGCAAAGTCCAGATTGAGCCGGAAATTGGCGTCGAGGCAGCCGATCATCTGCGCGCGCATGTCGAACTGCGCGATTTGCGCGGCCAGTCATTGGAAAAGCTGCGCGAAACGGTGCTCAATTTGCCGTCACTGCCACCCTTCAGCGAGCCGCGCACGTTTCCGATCGCCAAAGTGGATGCTGCCGAGTCCGCCTACCCGGAAGCGAGTCAGTCGGAGTGGTCAGGCTTCCGCGTCAGCGATCGATCGGTGGCGCAAACGTGGCTGCATATCGTGCATACACTGCTGCGTTTTGGGCATCTCAAGCGAACGAAATACGGCAATACCAACGAATTACGCGAAGTTTTGAATCTAACAGCCGTGGTCACCGACGAAGATTCAAATGATGAATATCTGCCCGATTATCTCGAACTCTCGCGCGAACGGTTGAACGCCTATTATCCGCAAGTGGTGACCTCACAGCATCCCGAAGGCACGTCCTATTCCTATGGTCAGCGTTTGCGCGATTATGACGGCATGGATCAAATTCAGATGTTGATCGATCGGCTCAAGCAGAATCGTAATTCCAAGCGCATGTTCGCGACGACCTGGAAAGTTGCCATCGATATGCCGGACAGCGCCGAAGATGTGCCCTGCCTGACCCAAATCAACGGCGCAGTGCAGGACGATCGTTTCTTTTTGACGGCGTACTTTCGCAGTCAGGATATGTTTGGGGCATGGCCGCTCAACGCTTTCGCGATCCGCAGGCTGCAATCGATCATCGCGCGCGAGGCGGATATTCCGATGGGACCTATGACGATCATCACCCATTCGGCGCATATTTACGCCTGGGACTGGCCGCGCGTGCGTGGCTTGTTGGGCGAATATCAGCGCATTCGCAAGCCTGCCGCCGAACTCGATACGCGCGGTTATGTGGTGATCATGGCCGCTGATGGGCAGATTGAAGCGCGGCTGTACTCATATGCCGATAAAGTGATCGATCGGTTAACGGGCAGCAGCGCACGTCAGATTGGCCTGGAGGTGGTGCGGCGTGCCTGGACTGCGGATGCCGGACACGCGCTGTACCTGGGTGGTGAACTCGAAAAAGCGGAGATTGCGCTGCAAACGGGCACACAATATATTCAAGACGCGCCACTGAGTTTAGGCAAATTGGGCTAGGCTAATCGTTCGCCACAGTAGATTGTTTGCTTAAAGCGCCGGGCTTTAGTTCGGCGCAATCCTGATCATCGGCTGAAAGTAACCAAACGCGATAACCTTACCATTGAGTCGTCTCGCCAATAAGACACATAATTGCTGCCAGGTGAATCAAAACATGTGTAGAAGGTTCTGTCTTGCCACTGATAAGGTCTTGAACTTCCTGCCAATCATCGCTAATTTGTCCCATACCGAGGGATCCAGGTTCACTATCAAGCATATATTTGTCTTCTTGATCAATAACCCAATAGTAATCGACTTTTATTTCTATAGAAGCGCGTCGAGTACTTTCTAGGTGGTCGCACAACATTGTGCACGCTTTACGGATATCTGATACGTTTATCTGCATGATGCATCTCCTATAGCAGTTCTCAAGTAGACTGAGCGCTTAATCCAAATTCAACAGACCAGCATGAGTGAAAAAGCCAGGGGCATCATCAGGAGGAATATGCTGCAACCCCTGCGAAATGGTGTCAATGAGCGTGTCAACGGTTGCGGGCGCGTTCGACGTAAGAAAGATTTCAAACAAAGAGGAACGTTAAATCATGTCCAAATCACTGCTTTTATTCGCCATACTTTAATGGGCAAGCGCTTTGCTGTCATCGGGAGCGTCAAGCAGGTACTGCGCTTTCTAAAAGCATAACCTCCCGACGACGGACACCAAATACCCGCACTGTGCCAAATAACAATAAATAGGTTTCAGGGAAGCTGGTCCAGCGGTGCAAACCTATCGTCAGAATCAAAGCGTATTGTCGCTAAGGCTTTAACCGCCTCAGTGAAGATTTGCATTCGTTCCACGCCAAGCACACCCTCAAACATTTGCTCGATCTCACGACGCGCTTGACAAGCATCGTCTAAAAATTGCCACCCTTCGTTGGTTGCTTTCACCAGCGTAGCCCGTCGATCGGTTGGGTCGGTTTCAACTGTAATATACCTGCGCGTTGTCAATTCATCAACAAGCCGTCCGGCAAACTGTTTGGTAATAGTCATTCGTTCCGCGATGGTCACAATGCGCACGCCTGATGCATCTAAGGTAGCCATCAGGGCTGTATGTGCTAATGTCAATCCGGTGTGACCTTGCTGGGCATATTTGTGCTGTGCCAGCGCGTTGAATATGCGGTATACGCCCAGCATTTGGCGCGCCAGCGAATTCTCACCTTCAACCTGAAGCGCTTCAATTTCGGCAAATGATCGCTGCATCTTGATGATCAACCCCTTGACAATATAGTAACCTAAGATTACTATATAGACACCTCAGGTTACCGTTAACTTGGTTGCCTAATTCTAGACTATTGTTTATCAGTAATCAAATCGAAAGGTAGATCAATCATGCACATTCATACGCTTCAAACAGGTGTTGTTCACGTCAAAGCGGATTTTCTGCGTGGCAGTGCAGCCGCAGGCAACACCCTTACCTTTTTTGGGAAGTTGTTAACCGACAAAGTGTGGGTCGATTTACCAATTTATGCCTGGGTCATTGACCACTCGGAAGGTATCTTCATTGTGGATACGGGGGATCGTGCGGATACGCTCCGCAATTTCATTTCGCAATCGACTTACACTATTACGCCTGATGAGCAAATCGGCGCGCAGTTGGCGAATCTTGGCATTACTAAACGCGATATTCGCAAGATCATTTTGACGCATTTGCATGGCGATCATGTCAACGGATTGGCTGACTTGCAGGGTGTTCCCACCTTTCTTGGCGAGGTCGAATACGCTTTTTATCGCAGTCGCTTAGGTGGCCTCTTTAGCCGTCGCACAACCAGGCTGCCACATTGGTTCGATCCCCGACCGATTGAGTTTCAACAGCGAGCCTTTGGTCCTTTTCCACAAAGTTTGCCGCTTACCAAAGCCGCAGACATCATTGCAGTGCCAACGCCCGGCCATACGGCAGGACACCTATCGATTATTGTCGACTACGAGGATGTGAGCTACTTCTTGGCTGGTGACGTGACCTATGATCAACAAGCGCTGCTCGGCCAAACCTTACAAGGTCCAAGTTTGGCAGTCAAGCAGCATCCGCAGACGTTGCAGCGTATCTTGAGCTACGTTCAGATGCACCCGACAGTTTATATACCGTCGCATGATTGGGAGTCGGGCAATCGCCTTGCCGCAAAATCGATCGTGGTATAGCATGTAAACATTAGCAGCAGACTTGATTTACTCGGCGCTGAATTTGGGCATTACCACCTTTACATCGGGTGTTTCGGCACTAGCGAACTCAGCTCGTTGGACATGAAATGCGGCTACAAGACAAGCGTCTAGCTGATCAACAAGAGTTCGACGATTTCAGCCTGATGCAATTGTACCTTACACAAGGCGCTCGTGTTGATGGGCGCGACCAATTTCGGCAAATCGACGCTGCTCAATCTGGCGCAGCTCACGCTTGGCTACAAGCCCGGCCAGTATGCCACCTCGACCCTATTTTCAGCTGAGGGTATTGGTGCCAACAGCCGCGCCAAATGGCTCGATACCAATCCAAATTTAGTGTGCGTAGACGAATTTCCGCAAGATGGGCTGCTCAAAGATGAACGTGAAGAAATGTTCAAGAGCATGACGGCGCACGGCGGTGTATCAATGTGGCTCAAGTACCAAGACGAGCGCGAGGAGAACACATGGGCACCCAAACTCATTTTGGCGACGAACAACAAGGTGCGCTACCGTGACCAGTCCGGCGGGCTCACCCGGCGGTTAGTAATCATCGAGTGCCCGAACACACTGGCCGACGGCAAACAAGATGCCGACCTGTTGCAAAAACTGCAAACGGAATTTGGGGCGTTCTCGGCAGCGTGCATCGCGTTGGCACTTGAGGCGCAGCGCACACACAAGTACCCTATGAGCGTGCAAATGATCGCCTTGCCTGGCGAAATCGAAACAAATGGCGATGCAGTCAAGCTCTGGCTGACCGAGAACTGCATATTCGAGTCTAGCGTATTCGAGAGCACGGCGACTTTGTACAGCAATTATCGGCAATGGTCGGACGAGAACGGCGTCACACCAGTAGGACGTCCGAAGCTGCGCGACATTATCTCGCAGTGCCCCGAAGGGCATTAGCATTGTCGCCACCGCGTCTAAACCGATGGTACTGACACATTACCCACGTGACCAAAGATGACGTCCCTAATAGCGTTTGCCAAGTTGTTCGTATTGTTGAAAAAGGCGCAAGGCCAGTTTACCTTTCAGATAGCCCATGAATTCCGAAACGGAATATTTGGGTGCCAGTGAAACGACCAGATGGACGTGGTCGGGTTGGATATTGAGTTCCAGCACTTCCACATCTTCCTTTTGCCGACAGCGTTGTTCGATCTGCTGGCGCGTTAGTCCGCGACCTGATTCTTCAGAATTCGGTAACGGTATTTTGGACAAAACACGATGTGATACTTGCACTCATACAGCGAGTGCGATAGCCTTTTGAACTGGTGGGCCACTATGGAACTCCTTGAAACTGGCACCTTCTAGGGAGTTCCATCTTACCTGCTTTTTACGGTAGAACCTTTTCTTGGCAGCACTAGCAATCTGAGAGCAATTCACCACACCAAGCAGTTGATGAAAAGCACCACAGCAATAATGTTTCGATTTCAGCATCATCTCTATCTGAATGGCACGCACAAAAATCTGTATATGCGTTGGTACTCCGACTCACGGTTGGAAGTCCGTTCAAGCTCTATGTCGATAATGGGCGGTTAGTTCATGCTGCTTTTCTGGATATGATTCGTGCCGTTGATCCCGTGCTATGGCAGACGTTGCACAGTGCCAATGAACGTAAGCCTTATACGACTCCCCGGTGTGGGGAGTCGGATAGCGTCAGATGTGCGCCACCCTCAAGCGTCAGTTCCGCGCCAAACACCGGATGCAGCCCGGCGGCACGGGCGGCCTTGTCAAAGCGCACCGCACCATACACTGGATCGTGATCAGTCAGCGCAAGGGCATCCATACCGAGCGCTTTGACACGCTGAACCAATGCTTCAGGCGATGATGCGCCGTCCAGCAGGCTGAAATATGAATGGCAATGCAATGCGATGTAGTCACTCGTTGGCATACGAGACATGTTCTTAATGAGTCATATTGCGCATGATGTGGGTGGTGTTGTATACCGGAATCACGGCTGTTTGAGATAAACACGACCAGAAGTTACACACTGTGTATTCCTGGATAAGAACGGATGTAACTGCTCAGCCGGAGGGGGCAGCAAGCAAGGCGGATAGTAAGGGTCGGCACGCAAGGCTTGGGTGAGCGCGACCAAGGCAGACTGACCATTTTTGCGCGCCGT
>Ga0209511_1000786_pt1 | contig 29835 bp, 23 predicted proteins | sample SSSSmetaG_FD_184141 | JGI IMG/M metagenome (GOLD analysis project Ga0209511, IMG submission 184141) | Glacier valley bacterial and archeal communities from Borup Fiord, Nunavut, Canada, to study Microbial Dark Matter (Phase II) - ​SSSS... | ecosystem: Environmental > Aquatic > Freshwater > Ice >... | reverse complement strand
ATATAATAAAAACATCATACGGAGGCTATAAATGAAAATTCTGGTAATTGGCGGTACGGTTTTTCTTGGTCGGCATATCGTAGCGTCGGCTCTGGCGCGGGGGCATGAAATAACCCTATTTAATCGGGGTTTGCACAACCCCAAACTTTTCCCCCAGGTGGAGAAAATAGTTGGCGACCGCGACGGCGACCTGGCAGCCCTGGAAGGTCGTAGCTGGGATGCTGTGATTGACCCTTCCGGCTATGTTCCTCGGATTGTAAAAATTTCCGCTGAGAAGTTAGCCGACAAGACCGCCCACTACACCTTTATCTCTACTATCTCGGTCTATTCCGATTTTAGCAGCCCGGAAATTACCGAAGAAACGGGGTTAGGCAAACTTGAGGATGAGACCATTGAGGAAATTACCAACGACAGTTATGGCCCACTCAAGGTTTTGTGTGAACAGGTGGTGGAGAAGACCCTGCCGGGGCGCAATCTAATCATTCGGCCCGGTTTGATTGTAGGTCCGCATGACCCAACCGACCGCTTTACCTACTGGCCTGAACGAGTGGCGCAAGGTGGTGAGGTTTTGGCTCCCGGCAGACCTGAACGCCTAACTCAATTTATAGATGTGCGCGACTTAGCCGATTGGACAATCAAGCTGGTAGAGCAGAAACATACCGGAATTTTTAACGCTACCGGGCCGGATTATGGCCTGACGTTAGGTCAACTCCTGGCGGAATGTGACGCGGTTGGTGGCAATAACGCCAGTTTTAGTTGGCTGGGTGAGCAATTTTTGATAGAGGCAGGAGTGGCTCCCTGGTCGGAATTACCCCTCTGGCTTCCCGAAAGTGAGCCCCTGGCGGTGGCCTTGACCAATACCAGCGTTAAAAAGGCGATTGAAGCTGGCCTGACTTTTCGCCCCTTGACCGAAACTGTCTATGACACCCTTGATTGGGTCAAAACCTTGCCCGCTGACCGTACCCATCGCGCCGGAATGAAGGCCGAGCGTGAGGCCGAAATTCTGCAAAAGTGGCACAGTCGTTAAGAAATCTGAAATTGGGGAATAATTGTAAGAGGATGCTCCGCCATCCGATGAATATCGCAGGACAGAGCCTGCTCCTACAAAAAATTCCAATACCAGGCGGTTCGCGAACCGCCCCTACGAATCCCTAACCCCCCGCTTTGCTGTAGTTGTAACTACCGACATTTCTTGACCTTAATTGCTAACATAATAGCTAGTCTGCCATCTTTGTATTAGCCACAATTGTAAGAGCCTTTGACGATATATAGATACTGGCCTGGAGGATAAAATATGCGCGCTCCTTTTGTAAGTATGCCGCTATCGCAACAACTGGACGAAACCCTTGCGCCCGCCCGTTCGTTGCATGTCCACTTTATAAATCCGCCTACTCCCGGTTTTGAAGATAGCTATGCCCGGTTGATGACCTTCAATACTATTCCCCTGGCTTTGCTCTATCCCGCCACTATTCTGAAAAACGCCGGGCATAAAGTTACAATAAATGACGTAAAATCGGGCGAACCCTTGCGGATTCCGACCAGCGCCCATATCGTCGGTATTACCACCGATACAGTGCGTTACCCCGAAGCGATTGCGATTGCCCGCAAGGCCAAAAAGTTGGGTAAAATTGTGGTAATTGGCGGCAACCACGTCACCTTTGATGCTGATAACACCCTGCGAACCGGGGCGGTAGATTTTGTGGTGCGGGGTGAGGGCGAGATTACTATGTTAAATCTGGTCAATGCTCTTTCCCAAAAAGACGGCTGCGACCCTCGCACAGTCAAGGGCATTAGTTGGTATAACAAAAAAGAGGATGAAGTCGTCCATAACCCCACAGGAGCCTGGATTAAAGACCTGGACGCGCTGCCTATTCCCGACCATAGCCTGTTAAACAACCTTGATTTGTATCGCAAGGGGTCGTTCAATCGCGCCGGGAAGCTTGGCAAGCCGATGTTCCATATCTCTGGCAGTCGGGGTTGCCCCTACGACTGTTCGTTTTGTATTGTGACTTCGGTGTATGGGGCAAAATGGCGATACCGCAGCCCCGATAGTATGCTGTATGAAGTGGAACGGGCCATGAAGCTGGGCTTTGATAACTTCTTCTTTGTAGACGATATTTTTAGCATCAATTACAAACGCACGATGGAGTTTTGCGAGGAGATTTTGCGCCGCAATATGAAGTTCACCTGGTCGGCCCAATGCTCCTGTGAGTCTATAAATGACCACCCCGATATGGTGGAATTAATGGCTCGCTCAGGGTGCGAGGCTATTTTGCTGGGTGTGGAAAATATGGATGCCGAGACCCTGAAACTTTATCGCAAAAAAGCGACGGTAGACGATAACTTTGGGGCGGTGCGAACCATGAAGAAGTTCGGGATTGTCAGTCTGGCTTCTACGATTGTGGGTAAGCCCGACGAAACCCACGAAAGCATTAACCGCAACTTCCAGTACCTGATGGAGCTAAATCCCGAAATGTTGTGGGTTAATATCCTGACCCCTTACGTTGGTACGGACGATTGGCATACTTACCAGGATAAGATTTTTGACCGCAACTGGCATCACTACGATGTTTATCACAGCGTTTTTAAACTGAACTATATGTCAGCCAGCGAAATAGAGTTTGCCCAACGCCGGATGCTGATGATGTATCACACCCGGCCCAAATATTTGTTTGGCACGCTACCCAACCTGTTCAACAAAAAAGCCTGGTCGAATAACTGAAACCAGGACATAAATGATTGAACCCGATTTAGTAGGGGCAGACCCACGTGTCTGCCCAAATCGAGGTAGCATGAAGGTAGACACATTGGTCTACTCCTACATTTAAACTCCGCTCTGAAGTTTGATTTCGTTTTGAATCATCAGGCGGGTAGCTTTGGCAGGTTCAAAAGCGGGGTCTTTATGTAAGGTTTTGTCAATGTAGGCGAGGGCAGTGGTCAGTTGGCCTAAGTTATAGTAGCACATCGCCATGTTATATAAGGTGCTGGCATTAGCCCCATAATCCTGAATTGAGCAATTGAAGAACCCTAGACTTTCGGGGAAAAAGGCCATACTATAAAGCAACATACCGAGGTAAAAAGCCAGGTCAACCTTTTCGCTCAGGGGGTAATAAACCTCCCAGATTTCTTGTACCACTTGGTACAAATCTTCGCGCTCCACAATCGTCAAGTTTTCGGATTGCTCCAGCAAAGTCGGGAAACAACTCAAAAAAGCCTGAGTATCCCACTGACTCAGCCGCAGATAGGCCAAAATCTGTGCCAGACTTAGATCCCGATAACTGTTTTCCAGCCCCTTTATTATTGCAAAAAAGTCGTCAGGCCCAAACTGCTCAATCGCGGCTTGATAGCTTTGGCGGGTTTCTACCCCTGCCACCCCCAGCCCAAATAGCGAGATAGTCAGATTTTGGGGCTGATGGATGGAATTCAGGGCAAAGCCCCCCCGTTTCAGGAAATATTGGCTGAGGGCGTGAAAATTGACCATCAAGGAGAAGCCGCCACCGTGCAAACTAAGCCCCGGTTCAGGTAGCCCCACCAGATGGTCGGCGCGTTTGAAACCCTTATCACCCACAATCAGCAGCAAGCGGTCGGCGGAGAATTGCCCAAGATTGCGAATACAATCTATCGCCATGCTGGGAAAGGCCAGAATAGTATTGTCCAGGCTCTGGACATATTCTTGAAGAATCTGGTTGCAAATCGGGTCTTGATAGAAATCTTGATAGAAATCCTCCGACAACGGCTGTTGCTCGTAAGTCAGGCTGACTTTACTCAACAGGTCAGGGTCGGACAGGTCGGGATTGGGTTCGGTGGCACTGATAGAAACCAACCCTAGACCAAGTTCCCCGTCCTTGATACTAAAAATATCGGGCGGGATAGAATCAAAAAAGTAGTTCGCCAGCACAATCAAGGGATTTTTCAGGCTGCCGGAGTAGAGCCTCTCGTTAGAATGGAGCAGGGTTAGTTCGTGGTCTTGACCCGCCTCGTATCTGGCAAAATCCAGATAGCCCTGTTTGGCTAAAGTTTTCAGGGGTGGATGTTTGCGCCAGAATTCAAGGTTAGCCTCGGCAAAATCGGTCATAACATACTTGATGGTTAAATCTTTGAGGTTAGTTTGGGGCAGGATTTTCAGAAGTTTTTTCAGGAAGTGAAAGCCTAGCCGCCCTGACCCCGCCCCAAGTTCCACAATATAAATTGGCTGAGTAGCATCCAGCGTTCCGGCGTTCTGACAATCCCGCAGGAAAGCCAGCACCAGGCGGGCATAGGAATCGGCAATGTAGTGGTTGTTGGTGATATAGTGGGGCACGACTCCCTGCCGCCAGGCTTCGATGCCTTGTCGTGCGTAAAACTTTTTTTGCAAATCCCAGATTAATGATTTGGAAAAACGCTGACTTTGTTCCAGCAAATAGCTTTGGTCAGGATTTGGGGGAGGTATGTCCATCGTCGCTCAGTCAGCCCCGGCGAGAATATCCAGTACATCGCCAGACCTGGCATCAATTATAACCTGGGCCGAAAAATCCGGGCCGCGCGTGCCGGGAGGCAGCACCATCACAAAAGTTACGATATATTGACCGTCAATCAAGGCCGTTTCAATCGGGGAGTCTTCCTGTGGTTTAAGTTTGCCCACAATCGCTTCTTTGGCGATTTCCACCGCCGCTTCTTCGCTAATCATTTTATTTTGACCTCCTTTGGGGAAGTGGATATGGTTTTCAGGTAGGGGTGGGTTTGTTGACCTAACCCCCTAACCCCCTTCCCTAAAGCGGAAGGGGGAATAATTACGAATTTATTAGTTAGAGTTCATTAACTCTGCCCCTGTATTGCTTTTATTTTTGGTAGGGGTGGGTTACAAACCCACCCGTAAGTCATCAGGGATTAGGTGCGCTGGTCACGGGACGAATAAAGCTGGGCGCGGGAGCGGAGCGGGTGTCCGGCGGGAATATTGCCGCTTTTGGCTTCCACATAGTCATAAACCACCCCGGCCACATTATCGGCAGCATCAGCCCCGATGTCAGCTCCGGATGGGCCAACTGGTCGGCCTACCGCCCGGTTAGCGGTGGGAGTGTGGGTGTGGAAAGAGGCAATGGTGTAGACATCGCCAGCATCGGCGGGCTTGTTGGGTAGGTTGATGGTCGCACCTGTGTCGTTATCAACGGTGGGGGCGATGGCCCGACCCGTTACCGAGTAGGCTTTACTGGTCGAGTTCCATTGTACCCAGAAACCTTGCTCGCGGCGGGAGGTTTTGGTGGTGGCGGCGAGCGTAGCCTCCCAATCAGCGTCAAAATCCGAGCGCATTGCCGCTACAATCGCGGCGTATTTCGGGAAAGTTACCCGTTGAATAGTCCCAGCAGCACCCACCCGTTGGATTTCCGACCTTCGCCCCGAATTTTCCAACGTTCCTTCGGCGCGAGTATCGGCTTCCTCTTCAATTGGGGCACTCCAATCACCTTCGCCCTCAGTGGCGGCGGCTTCGTCCTCATCACCCTCGGCTCTTCCGGCTTTTAGCTCAGTCCTGGTATCGGCCTCGTCCTCAATTGGGGCACTCCAATCACCCTCACCCTCGGTAGCGGCGGCTTCATCCTCATCGCCCTCTGTGCGGGTTGTGCCAGAACCACCTTCGGAGCGGGTAGCAGTGGCAGTGTTGGACTGTTGTGGTTTGGTGTCAAAGTTAAAGCCAGTATCGCCTCGTTTGAAATACAAATCCGGGCCACTGTTAAAGGCACGGGAAATCAGGGGGACGGTATGGCTTAACTGTGGTCGAATGTAGCTTGACTGGTTCTTTTCCAACAGGCGGGTTACAGCCCGGTTGCCTATGGTTTTTTGTAGCGACAAAATATTGCCAGGGGTCACACGCTGGGCGGTAGCGCGGGCACTATCACCCACTGCCCCAAAACCTGGCCCCGCAAATACTGAGGCAGATGTTTGCTCTGGCGAATTCTCTTGCTCAAGGTTCGATTCAGTTATATCAGGATTTCGGTTAGTGTGTTGGGTTTTGTACTCACTCATACTTTCCAGCCCCCCAGGTGTGTGTGTTGCGAAGTCCCATTTTTAAGGTTAAGACAATTATCAAGACTGTTCGATAATGATAGATGGTTAAGTATATAGAATTAAATAAGGAAGTCAATAACAATTCGTTAACTTTCATAGGGTTCTTCGCTGTTTTTGTTCGGCATAATCGCTGTAGCCGCCCAGGTATGCGCGTACTTCGCCGTTTTCCAGCTCAAGGATTCGGCTGCAAGTGCGGTCTAAAAAATAGCGGTCGTGCGAAATAGTCAAAAGCGTGCCATCGAAACGGTTCAGGGCATCTTCCAGCACCTCGGTTGAGGTAATGTCAAGGTGGTTGGTTGGCTCATCCAGCAGCAAACAGTTTACCCCGCTGACCATCAAACGGGCCAGTTGCAGCCGACTTTTTTCTCCGCCACTAAGCTGAGAAATTGGCTCCTGAGCCTGACGATAGCTGAACAAAAATTTCCCCAGAATCCCGATAGCCTCATTTTCGTGCATCGGGCGTAGGTCGCGGATAAGCTCAATTGGGGTCATCGCCAGGTTCAAGGTATCATGCTGCTGCGAATAATAGCCCAGCCGGATAGAAGGCCCTACCCACAGTTCGCCCTCGGTTAGTTCACTCAGACTTAGCAACAGGCTAAACAACACCGATTTACCACAGCCGTTCCGACCCACAATCCCGACCCGCTCCCCCCGCCACAGGGTAAAATCTATATCTAGCAAAACCAGATTATCGTCAAAAGCTTTTGCCAGATGTCGCGCTTCCAGCACTTTTTGCCCGCCCCGTTCGCTGGATTTAAATTTCAGCCCAATCTTGCGCCGCTCCAAAACCGGGCGCTCGACCTTATCCATTCGGTCAATCTGGCGTTGCTTGTTACGGGCCTGTTTGATATGCCGCTCGTCTACCACAATACTGGCCCATAGTTTGAAGCGGGCAATCGCCTCCTCCAGTTGTTTTATCTCTTTTTGCTGCGAAACAAAATCCTGCTGCTGCTTTAGCAAGGCCAACTCGCGCTGGACGGTGTAGCTGGAATAGTTGCCGTAATAGAGGGTCAACCGTCCGCTATCCAACTCGGCAATCACCGAAATGGTATCGTCCAGCAAATAGCGGTCGTGGGAAATAACAATCAACGCGCCGGGGAAATTCTGGATAACCTCCTCTAACCGCGCTTTTCCCTGCAAGTCCAGATGGTTGTCTGGTTCGTCCAGCAGCAACAGGTCGGGCTTTGTTACCAAGCAACGGGCCAACCCCACCATTTTGCGCTGCCCGCCACTCAATAAAGTCACCGGGTATTCGTGCATTTCGGGTGACAAACCTAACTCTTCCAGATAACCGTGCGCCTCGTTACGCAAGCGTGGGCCGCCCGCTTCCTCATATTTTTCCAGCAATTCGGCCTGTTTTTCCAGCATCAAGCCAAACTTGTGCATGTCTGTAGCTAATTCGGGTTGGCCCAAAGCAGTTTCTACTCCCTCCAACTCCTTTTCCAGTGCCAGCAATTCGGGCCGCCCCTCCAGAACTTCGTCCAGAGCCGTTGCCGCACCTTCCCCGGCGTATTCCTGGGGAAGATAAGCTACCCGGATACCCTTACGCAATATCCGCTCCCCTTTATTGGGTTGTTCCAGATTAGCCAAAAGTTTAAGCAAGCTGGACTTACCCGCCCCGTTTGGCCCAATCAGGCCGATTTTTTCACCATCGTTCAGACTTAAACTTAGCTGCTCAAAAATCTTACGAGTCCCATAACTCAGGCTCACCTGCTCCAATCGAGCGATTAACATTTTCAAAACCTCCAAATAGTTGTTAGTTGTTAGTTGTTAGTTGTGAGCCAAATCAAAACAGGACAGCAGATAATCGGGCATAAACAAAAACGCCGCTGGCCTGCTTGACTGGCCCACGACGTTTTCGATAATTCTACTGATTTGGGTTAGTTTAGGGCGTTATAGCCTCAAAAATCCCCCGCTCAGTCACCGAAAAATGGGCGCAGTACGGCAAGGACAGGGCTAACGTAAACCCTTTGGTTGTAAGACCGTCCCGACTATATAACTTGCTAGTTACTTCGCGCATTTTTTTTGGTTAATCCTTAGCGGGCGAAAACCCCAATAATTATTCGGGCATAAAAATACCCAACGCTATCTTAACAAAAACATTGGGCATACACAATAGGTCTTTGGTCGAATTATTTTCCGGCTTTTTCCCGGCGTTTGCGTTCCTTTTCGGGCAAAAGCGAAACCGGGTCTGAGTCCAGTTGTTCCAGTAAGGACTTGTTACCCGAAAGTGAGCCGGGCAATTCCGAGATGGGAGTGATAATGCGGGGGCTGGGTTCGGCTATTCCAGCTTTTTTGGCCGCTTCAATTTCTTTCTTTTCTGGTATTTCAATCTCAATCGCTACTCGGCCTCTGGTTACGACCCAGCCCGCAATCGCTCCGGCAATCGCCAACGGTACGCCCCTCGCTACCCCTGCCCACAGGAAACGGGCAAACGATTCCCAATATAACCCATCGAGTAGTTCGCTAATTAACCCTACGAAGGATAAGCCCATCCCTACTGCAAAGCCACAAACGCCCGAATAAAAAGCTGGTCGCTGCCCGATAAACTTCACCAGATAACCTGCCCCAAAGATTACAAACAAAAAGGGAATTAATTCGACCAATCCTTTTTCGGTTTCGACCATTTGCAGGGCCGCAAACTTCAGTACGAGCGTGAAACTGACGATACCCAACGCCCAGGTCAGGGCCGACTTCAGGAATGGGTCATTTTTAAGCGGATTGGTAATCTGGAATTTCTTTTTCATAATTATTGGTTAAAAATCGAACGTCGAAAGTCAAAGGTCAAGTTATAAACACGTTTTCGGATTTCTAGGTAATTTTAGGCTTTGACGCGGCTAGAAGTCAAGTCAGGCGCGGGAACGAATAGGGGAGATTGGGGGTAGATAACCGGGCTTATGTTCCCCCTTCCCTAATTCAGGGAAGGGGGCGGGTACCCGCTTGCGGGTGAGGTTAGGTTTAATAGTTAATATTGTAACGCCACTTGACATAATGGCGACCAACATTCCCCATCTCCACCTTGAAAGGGTCGGGGTTCTGGGGGGTAAAGGTCAGAACGCGGCGTTCAAACAACTGTACCAGCACATCCTTTTCGACTCCGCCGACTACCGCTCGTGACCAATAGGCATCTGTCAGGGGCAGACCAAAGACCGAAAGCCAATCCACTATCTGCCCGTAAGTGTAGCCCCCGCCGATATTGATAGTCCCGCTCTGGTTCATGTAATTCCAGAAAACCTGGGGAATGTTATGACCCAAATTGTTATCATAATAGACGTTGATAACATTATAAGCGGCAGCGCCCGGATTGACGTTAACCACCCCTTCTTTAGCGATAGTGGCGATTACGGTCTGCCCGGTTTGGTTTGGAATGCGGCGGTCGTTGTTTAGCGATGCAATATTATAGAAACTGTAATAGGTTGGAGCTTTAATGTTAGTTTCGCTAATATCCCCAGCAATTGCAATTTGAGCTGGGGTACGCGGGATAAAGTTATTATCGCCCACCTGGGCAAAGCCTGAAACCATCTCTCGCACCAACAAGCCATTGCTAATACTTCCCGAATTCGAGGTCACCGCCTCCATTCTGGCCTTGTCGTGATAATTCACAATTCTATTTATCCCGGCGTATGGTTCTAGCAGCGTGAGAAAACCATAAGGTTGCTCGCCAAAAGTCCAGGAACGGCTGGCCTTGCCCAGCAATACCGGGTCATCGGCCCGTTGCCACTGGCGGAAGAACAGCCCGTTTGTTGCGTCTGAGCGTACCAGATTGAAGAAACCTCCACCCACTGGCGCAGGACTGACGGGTGGTGGGGTCGGTAAGCCTGGCACTCCCGGCGTAGCAGGCGGCGTAATAATCGGTGGGGTAGTGGGTATCAAAGTTGGCACTTTAACTGTATCAAAATTCCAGGCTCGTTGATACACAAAACTATTATCCTGATAAGTGAGATTAACCTTATAAGTTGTGCCAGGGGTAAGAGGGTTAGTTGGAATAATCGTTATGGTATTGCCTAAACCCGAAGGATACCTAGAGTCGCCCGGTAATATGGTTTTGATATTTATATCAGCCCCAGTGCTTTCATTTTTAACGCTAACCACCAGTACCGAAACCGGGATCTTGGGATTAAACATTACACTAATTGGGTAACCAGTTGGGTAATTCAATCCCAGACTTACCAAGGGGTTAGGATATTCCCCCTCACTCATTTGGAGCGGAACCCCTGGATCATCCACCGTTGGATTTATTTGAGGTGGAATAAGACCATTAGGCTCAGGGAAAATTAAGGGATAGGTAGGAGTAAGAGCATTCAACCAACGTCGCTCGAAACGCTTGGCATTGAAAACAATTTTAGCGTCATAGCTGCGGTTATTAGCAATCCCAACCCCAAGTGCTTCCAAGCGAGGGTCTAGTAGATATAGTCGGTCATAAACGCTATCTACTGCGGCCATTACCCCTTCTCTAAGGTTGGAAGCATTATTCTTTGAACCTAACCATGGTTGTCCAGGACGAATAATTCCATAGGTCGCGCCAGTTTTCCCCTCATTGCTGTAGCAGGGGTTCGCTGGGATTTCGGTGGTGGGGTCAACCGTTACATCATCGGAGTTGTTCTGAAGGTAGTTGGCATGGGCCTGAGCTTCTTTACTATATTGGGCTATTTCAAAGATATTTAAGGCTGGAGCCTGGTATAAATCAAATCGTAGCCGGTTTAGTTCAGTCAGTGCCAGGGCGCGTTCGGTTTCGTCCCCTACCGCAATAGTAAAGGGGCAGGAATTTGGCAAGACCGCTTGGGCGGTGTTAGTAGTCACGGACGCGCTAAAAAAAGATGCCAGCAATAAACTGAAGAGTAACAGAGATATACGCTTAGGTGCTTTCATCTGAAATGTCCTCAAAGGTTTTGTGAGCTTTAAAATCAATTAGACATAATATCTATACATTTACATAATATCAGATTATGTCAATATCTGCCAGACCCAAAAAGGTTATTTTCGGCCTTTTTTATTAAATAAATAGTCCGTTACTATTGCTATCAACATATCCCACATGTTACAATTATCTCAACATTACATAAATCAAAACAGCTTGTCGCTGGCGTATGTTATAATTCCAGAAGCAAGGAGCAAGAATAGTCGAAAGTTTAAGGTCAAAAGCCGAAAGTCAGGTAGTTGAAATCTACTGAACTCATAACCAAGAACCAAGAACTAACAACTTTCTAGCTAATGGCTGACAGCTTTTACTGACAACCGATTTAATAGGAGAAGATTCCGAGATGCAAAAAGTAGTGCTGGCCTACAGTGGCGGCCTTGATACCAGTGTCGCGATAAAGTGGATTGGCGAGAAATATAATATGGAGGTCGTGACCCTTACAGTGGATGTAGGGGCGAATGACCGTGACCTGGATTCTATTCGCAGCCGCGCCCTGGAAATTGGGGCGGTTAAAGCATTGGTGCGCGATGTTAAAGACGAATTTGTAAAATATTTTATCTGGCCCGCGTTACAGGCTGGGGCAATGTATCAAGGCGAATATCCCCTGGCGACAGCTCTAGCTCGACCTCTGATTGCCTGGCATCTGGTGCAGGTAGCCCGCGAAGAAGGGGCAGCGGCAGTGGCGCACGGCTGCACGGGCAAAGGAAATGACCAGGTGCGATTTGATGTTTCGGTCAACGTTTTAGGGCCAGACCTGAAAATTATTGCCCCGGTGCGCGAATGGCGCATGACCCGTGATGAAGAAATAGAATATGCCCGAAAAAATAATATTCCCTTACAGGCGATTAGTACCAAGCGGTTTAGTGTAGACCAGAACCTGTGGGGGCGCAGTATCGAGGCAGGGCCACTAGAAGACCCTATGAACGAGCCGCCCGAAGAAGCCTATGCTTGGACTGCCGGAGCCGCCCAACAGCCCGACGAGCCGGAATATATTACTATCGAGTTCGAGAAGGGCTTGCCCGTTGCCCTGAACGGTGAGCCAATGGACGGAGTGGCTCTGATTACTAAATTGAACGAAATCGCGGGGCGGCACGGGGTCGGGCGGATTGACCATATCGAAGACCGTCTGGTTGGTATAAAAAGTCGCGAGGTTTACGAAGCCCCCGCCGGGATGGTGCTGCACCGGGCCCATAAGTGGCTGGAAAGCCTGACCTTAACCAGGGATGCCGCTCGTTTTAAAACCAAAGTAGCCGACGAATACGCCGAACTGGTTTATAACGGTCTATGGTTTAGCCCCCTGCATCAGGATTTGGCAGCCTATGTTGCCAGCAGTCAGCGATACGTTAGTGGCAAAATTACCGTCAAACTTTTCAAGGGGAATGTGATAAAGGCCACCAGCGAGTCACCCAAGTCGCTCTACAACTTTGCCCTGGCGACTTATGATAAGGGCGACCAGTATAATCACGATGCGGCGGTAGGTTTTATCAACGTCTTCGGCCTGTCGCTCCGCAACCAGTCCGCCATCCAGCTCAAGGGCCAAACCCCTGATGAGATTTTGGCGTTGGGTGCGCCCGATGCCCCGGAGACAGGCGGCAAGAGCCAGAAAACAGAGGGATAGGGGGATAGGTTTCTTCCCCCTATCCTCCTTCCCTATAACGGAAGGGGGAATAAGATTTTGTAGGGGCGGTTCGCGAACCGCCCGGTATTGGGAATATTCGTAGGGGCAACACCTGTGCCATATACTCAGGGTATTAGTCGCTTCTTAAAAAATTGGACACAAGGCTAAAGCTTGGTAAGTAACATTAAATTCATAGAAATTGGCTGCTCGCTCGGCGATAAATCACCGAGCTACTTTAACCAAGCCAACTGAAGCTGGCTGGAAACGTCTAAATTACCTTAAAAAGTGATTTTCCAGCCCCTTTCAAGGGGCTTCGTTGAATCTCTTTGGGTTGCATTCCCCGCCGCTTGCGGCGCAACCTTATTAGGGAAAAGTCCCGTTTGGTCAACAATTGGCTTAATACCCCGTCGCTTGCGGCGGGGTGGCTTTATTTAGCACGGTGGCTTTAGCCCCGTGCGCGCTAACAAAAGTAGTTTTTCGAGGTAGGTATGACCGCAGAAATAGCTGGGGGGCTAGAAGTAACAAGCGGGTTACACGGCGAGACAGGCTCAATTATTAACTGGCAGTTAGCCGCCTATGTATATCCCAGGAAATTAGGCCGGGTGTTTAATTCCACCACCACCTTTAGGGTTGAAGGTATACCCCCCAAGCGTCAACCTGATGTATCATTCGTGACACTCGAAAGAATGCCGACCCCGATTGATGATGAAGTGCCTTTTGCACCTGATTTTGTGGTAGAAATTGTTTCGCGCAACGATACCGCCTATGAAATTCGGGAAAAGGTTGCTCAATACCAGAAATCTGGGGTACGCCTGATATGGGTGGTTTACCCGGTAAGCAAAACGGTTGAAATATATCATCTTGACCGAGGACTTCTACCTCAAGTTTTAAGTGTAGTTGATGCGCTAGTTGGCGAAGATGTAGTTCCCGGCTTTAAGCTAAAAGTCAGTGACTTTTTTGAATAGAGCTGGTTTATAGACTAACCGGGTGGGTTATAAACCCACCCCTACCAAGAATCAATATCTGTAGGGTCGGGTTTTAAACCCGACCAAGTGAATTGCAAAAAATTAATACAAGGAGTACGGCTTTGGAAAAAACTCCCGACAAGCAGACCAAACCGCTATCCAAACAACCCGGCGTTGAGCTAGATACCGACGCGCCGGAATCAAATCGGCAAGCGGTGTTAGTACGTGACACCCCTGCCAAACCAGTTGTCCAGAATGGTAGTAGCCCTAAACAGCCTTCTACCACTATCAAGCCGCGCCCGCCCGTTAAAAAGGGCAAGACAACCCCTAAACGCGATTTCAAGCTGGAGATTGCGTTGGCGGCGATTCTAGTGGTTTTGGTGGTAGCAATTGTGATAATACTGGCCGCCAGCAACAGCGATAGTGCCACCCAACCGGGTCAACAGTCGCAAGCGGGCCCCAAATCAACGGCGGGACTAATCGGGCCAAGTGGTTTGAACGTCGCCAATGCTCAGACCGCCAATGTCCTTGCTACCCAGGTTACAGACCTTGACCTTAGCACGCCCGTGCCATTGCCGCCAACCCCGGTGGGCCCGCCCGCTCAGAGTAGTGGGGACAAAGATGGCACGAGTTGGCCTAATAGCGGTCTTAACCCGGCTCGTAGCCGCGCCCTGGATACCAAATTCCCCTCGCCCCTGAAAATGGTTTGGGCTAAAACCTACGGTCGGGATTTACCCGGATCGCCAGTGGTGGTGGGCGATACAATTTACCTGGGGTCGGATTACGGGGCAATCTATGCTATTGATGCCAAAACTGGCGACAAGAAATGGTTCTATAATACCGGGCAAATCGTCAGTACGCCCGCCGTTGCCAATAATGTGATTTATTTTGGAACGCAGACCAGCTATTTCTATGCGGTTGACCTGACTACCCACAAGAAACTATGGGAATTCCCGGTTTTAGCCCCTATTACCAGTTCGCCCTCGGTGGTGGATGGGGTGGTCTATTTCGGCGGACAGGACGGCGTTTTCTACGCGGTAGATGCTAATCTGGGCCAGAAGCGTTGTTCTTTACGGTTGGGGCAGCCCTTTAACAATGGCATTACTGGTTCGCTGGCAATTGCTAATGGTCTGGCCTATTTCGGGACAAACGATGGGCGTTTCCTGGCAGTGGATACCGCTAAATGCACCCAAAAATGGTCTTACACCGTGCCGGATAGCAAGGGAGTGGCCTCGTCTCCGGCGATGGTGGGTAATCTAGTCTATTTCGGGGCGGACGATGGGATAGTCCACGCCCTGGATGCCGCTACCGGGCAAGCCAAATGGGAGTTCCGCACGGGTGGGCCAATCCGTTCAGCCCCAGCGGTAGCGGGTGGTTTGGTTTATATCGGTTCGAGTGACAAAAAGATGTATGCGCTGGATGCCACGACGGGAGCGAAAAAATGGGAGTTTGTCACCGGGGATGCGGTTTTCTCTGCTCCGTTGGTGGCAAGTGATACCATTTTCTTTGGCTCAAACGACAGCCGTTTTTACGCTCTTGAGGCCACAACTGGCAAAAAGAAGTGGGATTATCGAACTGATGATATAATTGCCGCAGCACCCACAGCCGCTAATGGTAAGGTCTACGTGACCTCATACGATAATCGGCTTTATGCTTTTGGTAGCTAAGTGTTAGGGAAAGATTCACCACAGAGGCACAAAGGACACAGACAAATTTAATTAAAAAGGCTAAAACCTAACGCCTAAAACCTACGAAGGGGTCTACCCGACAACCCCCAAATGATAAATTATTAGATATGAGTTTCAAGGGTTGCGCATTTTGCTCATAACCTGAGATTCATAACTTATAACCATAACTTTCCAGGGGAAGGGGGTTGTCATATGCAACGCAGTAGTCAATATGTCCAGCTTGATGTTTTTACCCGGCGACGGTTCGGGGGAAATCAGTTAGCGGTTTTCGTGGATACTGACGATTGGGCCGATAGCGAGATGCAGGAAGTCGCCCGCGAAATGAATTTCAGCGAGTGTACTTTTGTGCAAACCCCGGATTTGAATAGCGCGGACTATCGGGTACGCATTTTTACGCCCACCCGCGAGTTACCGATGGCGGGACACCCGGTAATCGGCACAATCTTTGCGCTTGACCACCTGGGTTGGCTTGACCTGGAAGAAAATACTACCGAGATGATTTTTGAGTTGGGTGTCGGCGCAACTAGCCTGACCCTGACCGCCGATGAAGACGGCAACCTGGACAAAGCTTTTATGGAACAGGCTTTGCCTGCCTTCCATACCGTGCCAGTTAGTGAGCGCGAACTGGCCGCCGCTCTGAATATTTTACCGGGTGATATTGGTAGCAAGGATTTACCGATTGAGTGGGGTTCTTCGGGCGTGCCGTTTTTGTATGTCCCAATAAAATCCCTAGCCCGGATAGGCCAGGTGCAGCCCGATATGGGAGCAGTCCGCCGCTTGCTTGACCGGGTTAAAGCCGATGGCCTTTATTGCTTCACCACCGAAACCACTAGCTCAGATGCCAAAGCTCATTCCCGAATGTTCGCCCCAAATATGGGTATAACCGAAGATGCCGCAACGGGTGGGGCTTCCGGGCCGTTTGGGGTTTATTTGTGGCGGTATGGTCTGGTGGAGGCCGATGAGTTTAATCAAGCTCAGTTAGTATTGGAGCAGGGCTATGAGATGGGTCGCCCCAGCCAGATTCAGGTAGAATTAGATACCAGAGGCACCGAAGCGCGGGCGGTGCGGGTGGGTGGCAATGCCATTGTAGTGGCAGAGGGCGATTTCTTTTTTGAAATATAGGATACAAACCTAACCCCTAGCCCCCTTCCCGACACAGGAAGGGGGAATTATATTTAACAGCTGAAAGCTATTGAGAATAGAGAGAGAAAAAGTAGATGAAACTTTGGGGTGGTCGTTTTGGTAAAGACCTCGATAAGAGTGCAGAAGAATTCGGGGCTTCGATACCCTTCGACCAAAAACTTTATCGACAGGATATTGAAGGCTCTATCGCCCACGCCCGAATGTTGGCCCGCAAAGGCATTATTCCCCAGGCCGATGCTGACCAGATTATTGCCGGGTTGGCGAAGATTAAAACCAAGATTGAGGCTGGGGAATTTGAGTTTCGGCTTGACCGCGAAGACATTCATATGAATATTGAGGCGGTGTTGGCGGAAGATATTGGCCCTGCCGCCGGACGTTTACACACCGGGCGTAGTCGCAACGACCAGATTGCTCTGGATGGTCGCCTCTACACCTGCTCGGCGATTGTTACAGTTATCGAACGCATTACCAAATTGCAAAGCACTCTAGTAAAGCTGTCCCGGCAGTGGCACGGAGTGATTCTTCCCGGCTACACCCACATGCAACGGGCCCAACCTGTTTTATTATCCCATCATTTGTTGGCTTATTTCGAGATGTTACAGCGCGATATCGGGCGTTTTAGCAACTGTTATGAACGCACCGACGTGTCGCCTTTGGGGAGCGGGGCTTTGGCGGGCGCACCCTATCCCCTTGACCGTGATTATGTAGCCGAGCAACTTGGTATGAGTGCCGTTACCCGCAACAGTATGGACGCGGTTAGTGACCGGGATTTTGTGGTGGAGTTTCTGGCGGCAGGGGCTTTGTGTGCGGTGCATCTCAGCCGTTTGGCGGAGGAAACTATCCTGTGGTCTACCGCCGAGTTTGGTTTTATCGAGTTGGACGATGCCTATAGCACTGGTAGCAGCATTATGCCTCAGAAGAAAAACCCCGATATGGCGGAACTGGTGCGCGGCAAGACCGGGCGGATGATTGGCAATCTCGTTTCGGTGCTGACCATGCTCAAGGGTTTGCCTCTGACCTATAACAAGGATATGCAGGAAGATAAAGAGCCACTTTTTGATGCGGTGGATACTCTGGTAAACTCGCTGACGGTTTTTGAGGGGATGCTGGGGACGATGAAGATTCGGGGCGGGGTGATGTATCGGGCCGCCCAGGGCAGTTTTGCTACCGCTACCGACCTCGCAGATTATCTGGTAGTCAAGGGCGTGCCCTTCCGACAGGCTCACGAAGTAGTAGGCAAAATTGTTAAAAAGTGTGTGGAAGAAGGCCGTACCTTCACCGACCTGAAACTTGATGAATACAAAGCCTTTGCCCCGCAGTTTGAGGAAGATGTGCGGCTGATTACGGTTGAAACCAGCCTTTCGGCTCGCCTGACCGATGGTGGCACTGCCCCTAACCAGGTGTTGGCGGCCCTTGATATTGCTGATAGTTTGATTAAAGATACCAGAGATTGGTTAAAGCAGAAAATGAAGGGAGTGCCCCCGCAGTGAGCGAAAACAGTTTTACCAGTTCATCCTTGAAGGGTCGGGATATTCTTTCCTGTGCCGACATGACCGCCCAGGAATTGGCAATGGTGCTGGACACTTCGCTTGACCTCAAGGCTCGTTTGCGACGGGGGGAACCTCACCCGGTATTGGCGGGTAAGGTGCTGACGATGATTTTCGAGCATCCCTCGCTACGTACTCGGTTATCTTTTGATATTGGGATGTACCAACTTGGCGGCAAGGCCATTTATCTTGCCCCGGCAGAAGTGGGCTTGGGCAAGCGTGAAACCGTTTCGGATGTGGCGCGGGTGGTTAGTAGTATGTCGGACGGGATTCTGGCTCGCGTGCGTAGCCACGAAAGTTTAGAGGAGATGGCCCGTTACGCCGAAAAGCCCGTGATTAACGGTCTGAGTGACCGCGAACATCCCTGTCAGGCGTTGGCCGATTTGCTCACTATTCGGGAGCATTTTGGCAAAATCGAGGGGCTGACGATGGCTTATATCGGCGATGGTAACAATATGGCTCATAGTCTGGCGTTGGGAGCAGCCTTATCTGGACTTAACATAACTATTATTACCCCGCCCCAATACTGGCCTGATGAGGAAATTGCGGTACAAGCCCGCAAGCTGGCAAACGGGCGCAGCTTTGTTAAGGTCAGCAATAGCCCCGATGCCGTTGCTAACGCCGACGTGATTTATACCGACGTGTGGGCTAGTATGGGGCAGGAGAGCGAGGTCGAGTTGCGCCGCCGGGTTTTCTCGCCCTATCAGGTCAATGCCAACCTGCTGTCGAAGGCGCGTGAGGATGCCCTGGTGCTGCATTGCCTTCCCGCCCATCGTGGCGACGAAGTGACCGAGGAGGTGTTGGAAGGGCCGCAGAGTGCCGTTTTCCAACAGGCCGAGAACCGTCTCCACGCCCAAAAGGGTTTGTTGGCGCATTTGTTGGGGTGAGGTAATATTACTTTTGTAGGGGCGGTTCGTGAACCGCCCTGAAATGGGAATTTTTGTAGGGGTAGCCCTCTGTATCTACCCTTTTTAGATTGCGCGGGACTGAAGCCATCGCGCTAAGAGAGCCTGTATTTTTAACCTGCTCTTTGAGCCCGGTGCTGTATTGACGGGCTGACCTAATTAGAGATTTTTCTTTGACAAATAACGGCTATAAACTGCTCCACCAATAAAACTTACTAAAAAAAATGGACTAATGGTTCTGCCTACCTCTTTTTCTATAACTCCAATTCCACCTAGAAAGAGGAATGTACATAGGAAAACTATTGTTGCCATAAATACAATATATGACCACGTTCCTTTGCCCATAGCCAATTTTAATAGTAAAGCAACAGCTAAAATCATAATTGTGCTGAAATAAAATGCAATTTGTAAAATGGCTAATGGATCCATCGTTGGCCTCGACTTTTAATTTGGAATAAAACTTAACCCCTGGACACGATGCATCGTGTCCCTACAACGGAAAGGTGGACGGAAGGTAGAGATGGAGGTCTACCCCTATGAAAATCCCTCATCAGGGCGCGGAGACCACGCCCCTACGAATCAAATTCAGGGCGAACACAAGGTTCGCCCCTACGAATTTTCCAATATCCTGTTTATCCTGTCCATCCTTGTGAATAAAAAGGGCGGTTCGCGAACCGCCCCTACGAATTCTGGCAATTTTAGATATTAGATATTAGATTTTAGATTGCCAAACTCTAAACCAGCGCGCCACTATCGGTGAACTGGATGGGGGCGAGTTCGCTTTCCACCGCAAAGCCGTCACGCCCCTGCAATTCGCGTAGAACCGCCTCGCTCACCTGCATGGTATCGAGGGTCAGGGTATCGCGCACCCGAATGAGCTTGATGTCGCGGGGGTCGGTGGGGGGCAGCAAATATTTCACGGCGTTTATTATGGCAATCTGGTCGTTGTCCATCACCATCGGCAGGAAGCCTTGCTGGGGGCCATTACCCGTCAGGGCGTTAGTGTACATGGCATTAAAATCAATCTTGTCAGCCAGCCGTTTTACCGTCAGGTCAGCCAGCCCGACACCAACCGCGTTCCCGTGTGACTCCTCGGTCAAATCCAGCACAATCACCACTTTAATAACGGGTTCGGGAAAGTCCAGAGCTTCCGGCAACCGCAACCGCCCCACAACGTTGGTATCCATCCCTGAGCCACTAATATTCTTGCCCATGCGCTCTATCACCAGAATATCCAGTTCTTTCAGGGGCAGTTTCGCCATATTCCGCTTGGCTTCCTTGAGCAATTCTATTTCGGTACGCAGGAAATTCTTAGGCTCAATCCCGACAATTTTGCTGGCCTGATGATGCCCATCCTCCACTACCGCGAAGCCCGCCAGTACCGGGGCGCGGTCAAGAATAGCTTGCCCAACCTCCGGGATATTATCGCGTAGCCCGTTAACTCCCATACTATGAATGGCAATCGCCTGTTTCTGTTTGCCCGTGCCAATCGCCAGCATTTTCATCAGGCCGCTTTCAACTTCACCCCGAAAGTTGGTGTGGGCCTTAACCCGGTTAGTGACGATAATTCCGTCGGCCTGACTGGCGTTTTTATCCAGATAGACCGGGACACCTCGCGCCGTTTTCCCAAGTTCCACCACTTCCATAGTGCTTTTGATAGGACAGCCGATAAATTCCTCGGTAATGCCCAGGCTGGCGAGCATCTCAACCTGACCCTCGGCGGTTGCGCCCCCATGACTACCCATCGCCGGGAAAACAAATGGCACGCCCCCGGCCTTCTTAACTTCTGCCACCAGCGTTTGGATAATAAGATGGATTGAGGCGACCCCGCGACTGCCCGCCCCCAATGCGATAGATTGCCCCGCTTTTATTTTTTCTGGCAAACCCACCTTCGCAAACTCACGCTGTACTGCCGCTACCACCCCTTCATCCCCCAACGGAGCTTGATAGAGAGTTTGGGTAATAGTTGCCATTTTGGGCAAAAGTTCCTCGCCTGTACTCATAATGCCTCCTCCTCATTTATTGGTCTAATACCAAATCCCGTTGAATAGTGGCGAATTGTAGGGGTGGGTTTAAACCCACCTGGTCGGGTTACAAACCCGACCCTACAAGTTTTATTCGATTGTTTCTAACCGTACTTGGTCTAATTTGGGTAAATCGCTAGTAAGGGTAATGATATGTCGGCAGCTTGATTCTTGTCAACAGAGTTGGCTATGATAGGCTGCCGATTTTGGACTGAGTATTAGCACTAGCGCAAAGTTTGTGGAGGGTGGTGAGAAGCTGGTCGCGGTCAATGGGTTTGGTGAGGTAAGCTGCTGCGCCGAGGTCAAAACCCCGGTGTTTTTCGTCCAACCCGGTCATCATAATAACGGGGATTTGTTCTAATTCGGGGTCGTCCTTGAGGAGAGTTAGCACTGCCCACCCGTCCAGCCCCGGCAACATCACATCCAGAGTAATAATATCAGGCTTGAGTTGACGGGCGAGTTCCAAAGCATCCTTGCCATTGGTGGCAACTTCGATGCGGTAATCCTCTTTGCTCAGGTAGCGTTGGATAAGGTCGAACATAGCTGGGTCATCGTCCACCAATAGAATTAAGGGTGAAATAGACTGACCTAACCCCCCAACCCCCTTCCCTAGCAAGGAAGGGGGGGATAATTCCTCATTCTTACTTCTTGCTTCTTGCTCCTTGCTTCTGTTTTCTGATTCCTGTTCAGCCCCGGCTGGTAGGGTAACGGTAAAAGTCGAGCCCTGATTAGGCGTGCTTTCCACCTGAATATCTCCGCCCATCATCTGACAGAAGCGACGACTGATAGCCAGACCGAGGCCCGTGCCGCCGAACTTGCGGGTAGTGCTGGCATCGGCCTGAGTAAAGGGCTGGAATAATTTGCTCAACTGTTGCTCGTTCATCCCGATACCCGTATCCGTTACCCGGAAAGTGAAGGATGAAGAAGATTCTTCGGATTTCGTTCGTGAGATTTCCAGGGTTATAGTGCCGTTGTGAGTAAATTTGGCGGCGTTGCTGAGCAGGTTGTAAAGAGTCTGGCGAAGTTTGGTAGCATCGGCCTGAAGATAGCCCAAATTTCCAGAGTAAATTACTTCCAGCTGATTCTCGTTCTTCTGGATTAAGGGCTTGATAGTGCTAACCACATCGTTAATCAGGGTTGAAATATCCAGGGTTTCCAGATAAAGCTCCATCTTGCCTGCTTCGATTTTGGAAAGGTCAAGAATATCGTTAATCAGACCCAGGAGCTGCTTGCCCGCCCCACTAATTTTAGCAAGGTCAGGTAGAAATTCGTCCGGCTCAAGTTCGCTTGCTTCTTCCTGCAACATCTCACTATAGCCAATAATCGCGTTCAAGGGGGTACGCAGCTCGTGGCTCATATTCGCCAGGAAAGTGGACTTGGCATAGTTGGCTTCCTCGGCCATCTCTTTAGCCTTTTGCAACTCCTCGGCGGCCTGTTTTAGTTTGGTAATATCATGCAGCAAAATCACTCGCCCGCTCATTTTGCCATTACGGTCATATATGGGGGTCAGGCGCATATCAAAATGTTCCCGACCCCGTGAGGTATTTACTGCCAGCTCGGTTTGAATTTCTGGCACATCCCGGAAACGTTCGATAAGTTCGTGATAATCGGCATAAACCGCTTCCACTGGCTGGCCTATTAACTCAGAGGTTGTGCGACCCAATCCGTTTGCCGCCGCCGGGTTGAGGTCAACGATAAAGTTCTGCTCATCCAGCACAATTACCCGGTCACTCAGACTAGAGATAATAGTTTCGCGAGCCACTGGCACAATATTAATCAGCCGATAACGGAAAATCGCCCAGGCAATCGCCAACCCGGTAATACAAAACCCTAGCGGAGTAAGGTCAACCCCTTGCAAATCAATGCCTAGCTGTTGTCCGATATTCAGCACCCAGGGGACAAAAGCCGCCACTAGCAAAGCTCCGGCCTGGCCTTTATAAAGGCTGGGATAGCGGATAATCGCCCGCACCAGCAACACTAGCCCAATAACGATAATCAGGTATGAATAAACCAGATGTTGCCAGTAAAAATAGCCATTCTGGGAAGTGATGCGGATAAAACCTGCTTCTTGTTGCACCGTTATTTTGATACGGACCATATGGTGGAACTCGTTAGTCCAGTAAGTCAGCAGGGTAATGGTGGGGATAATAAACAGCAAGGCGATATTGCGGCGATTTACCAGCCTTTCGTAACCACTATATTGTAGACAAAATAAAAGCCAGGCCACTGGAACAATCGCAATGCCAATAAAATAGAAATTCCCCCAAAACAGGGTCGGCGAGGGGTACCCAACCTGGATAGTGTAGGTTCCGGCCCAAATTGCCGCGCTTCCTAACATTAAGGACAGGCTGGCAGCCCCTTTTACCTTGCGCCGTCGCCAGGTGAATATGGCTAACCCGGCAGTAATTACCGAGATGATTATCAGAATAAAGAAGTAGGGGGCATTTTGGATGGACATTAGCTCCTCAAGCTTAATCTATAAAATCTACAATTTCAGTTGATAATTACATTTTAGTAAAGTAAGATTACGAACAATATTACAGAAAGGGGTCAATAACTTAATATCGCTATACTCTGACCGCCGTTCTAAAAATGGCTTTCGATCCTACTAACTTTATAACAGGTACCACTGATTTTTAGGCTATTCGGTGGGTATATAGTACCAAATTGCTAAAATATAGGAAAAATGTCACATTACAAAAAAGAAAAAGTAGTTGAGTGCTGAAAAAGAATGTGTTATACTAAGCCTATATTGTTTTAAAGCATTTTTCAGGTAAATGTAGCTTCACTAAAAAAATTAAGATTGTCCTTATATCTACCGTTGGTGGAGAGGTCACTCTATTTCACTAAGGAGGTCCTTTTTAATGGATAGTAATGGCAGCCACAAACCACTGGTTAACGTCACAGACATGAGTCAGGAACAAATCGAAAACATGTTGCGGCAAATGGCTGATATGCGAGCCGAGATGGAATCCTATAAGAAAGAACTTTATGGTTTGCGCCAGGTGGTCAAAGGTCAATCCTCTGTGATGTTACCGCAAGTAACTGAGGAAGCTACCTCTCGCCGGAAACTCCTAAAGCGAGTAGCGACCGGGGCGGCGGGCTTAGGGGCTTTGGCTCTGGCAGCTAATGTAAACAAGGTCGCCATGGCCGATACTCCTACGGATACGGGAGTGGAAGTTCTTCCTGGTCCTGATGGCTATGGTCTTAAAGCAACTGGTGGGGCTGCTCCAATATGGTTAGTGCCTTCAACCAGTGCTGGCTCACCTACTACTACTACAAGTGCTCGCAACATTGGTGAATTGTATGTAGATTCCAACGGCGAATTATTCTATTGTGTCGTGGGTGGGAGTGGAACGGCGGCCAAGTGGCGCAACATTTCTGGCCCTAGCACTGCTGGCTCTTTACACTTCTTGCCGACAGCGAATCGTTTTGCTGATACTCGAACAGCATCCGTTCTGAATACGACTGCTGGGGCTATTCAACCAGGAACTACTAAAGTGGTAACAGTGGCTGGAGTAAACGGGCGTGACAGTGGTCCTCAGATACCACTTACCGCAACAGGTGTGGTTGGTTCCATTGGTATCGTATCTCCAGCTGGAAATGGCACATTAAAGGTATTCCCTGGAGGGTTTGCTGGTACCCCAGCTACCACAGGTACTGCTACTACAGGTTATTTTGGGGCAGGTGTTGCAACAGCTTTTAATGCAGTGTTAGGTACTGGCGCAAACGCTGGTCAACTATTAGTGTATTGTGCTGGTGCCGCTACTGATTTTGTAATTGACCTTGTTGGTTACTATCTCTAGTTTCAAGTAACCAATTGAAATTCCAGGCCGCTATCTGTATTATTACTGATAGCGGTTTATTTTTTAAGTGGGCTAAAAATAGCCAAAATGGACTATAGTTGGTTGCTTTGTAAATCAGTGGCTTCGTATATAATTTAGTTCTAAGGTTACGTGTACAGCATTTTAATCCAGGGTTTTCAAGAGGAGACTTCGACATGCAGAATGAATCCGAGCGAATATCAACTTCGCCAGAACAAACCGTTTCGCAACTATTTGATTTAGTAAAATCCTTTGAGCATAAGCTGGCTGAACAACAAACCACATTCGAGAGCGAAAATAAGCAACTGCAAGAAAAAGTTTCCAGATTGGAGACTGCTCTCCAACATAAAAATCTGGAGGTAGCGGCGGAATTGGGCGAGGTTCGCACCAGTCGGCGGCGTTTATTTAAAAAGATGGGCGTAGCGGCGGCTGGCGCATTGGCTGCCGGGACGCTGGCAGTGACAACCAACCTCCCCGCTGCCGAGGCCGCTTCTGGGGTGGGGAATATTTCGTTTAATGGCGAAGGTGCGCCCGTAAATGGGGCAACCCCTAATTATAATCGGACGGATGGCACTACCACTTTTAGCACCACAAATCCGCCTTTAGCCGGTGGAGCTTTGCCTGGAACTTCCAGTATTGAAATTTATAACAACCGGACCGTTGGTGCAATTATTAACGGCCTATTCGTGCGAACACAGAGTAATAGCGGCGTGCCAATAACTGGGCAATCTGATACTTCAGGTGCCGCCTCTGGTTTAATAGGTATTGCTGGTACTGTCGCTGGGTTTACCCCAGAAGTAGGCGTAGATCCTGCTTCGGCAGGTGTTACGGGAAATAGTAGTGCCACAACGGGAGTCTATGGTGTAAGCAGTAGCCTTAGCGGTGCTGGAGTATATGGGCTATCCCAAAATGGAGTAGGGGTTATTGGTAAGAGCCTTAACAGCTATGGCGGGCAGTTCAGCACCAAACTGGCTAATAAAGGTCAATTATATCTCAAACCTGCCAGTGGTATCGGGGCCCCAACTATAAATGGAAATCTAGGCGAGCTGTATGTAGATGTCAAAGGAGTGGCATACATCTTTATGGATGATGGTACTGGTACTCCAAAATGGAAGAGTTTGGCGGTTTCTAACCCGACCTACAAGCTAAATTTTCTCTCATTTCCTGATCGTTTTTGTGATACCCGCGACCCTACTATAGGCGGTCAGACTGGCTTATTAAAAGGGGGAGCCCCCTATGGTAATGGCGAATTTGTAGATATTACAATAGTGGGTCCCACCCACCTAGGTAGAGATGGAAATCCTATTCCTATAGGAGCAATTGGAGTGGTTGGGAACTTTAGTGCTATTAGCTCTACTGCGCCTGGATTGCTCAGGGTGCTGCCGGGAGGTACAACCCCAACTTTAGGTACGGCTTTACTAAATCCCGGGGCAGGGGTTAATGTATCAAATGCTTTCAATTGCAGGTTGAATGCTTCTGGTCAAGTCCGGGTAGCGGTTTTTAATACACCCTCGGTTCACTTCCTGATTGATATAGTGGGTTACTATGCCTAAGTTAATTAGATACTAATAATCTGGTATAAGCTCATTACACTTTAAAAAGAGAAGGTTTTAAGTTACCTTTTCTTTTTGGGTTATCTCTCAACCCCTAGCTATTACAGTTGATTTAGAAAGGATGAAGAAACATGAGTGGGGAAATTAAGCCGGAAGAATTGGTACAACTGAAAGCGGGCCTGAATAGTTTGTTGGAATTAAAAACGGAGTTGGCGAACTTAAGAGCTGAAAATACTCAGCTACGCCACCAATTAAGCCAACAAGAAACCAGGCTGAATAACTTGTTACAAGGGTCAGCCGGGGAAAATAATTCCACCAGTCGCCGTCGCATGTTAAAAAAGGTTGGAGCCGCCGCCGCCAGCCTGGTAGCCGCTGGGGTAGCCACTAGCGCTGGTTTGCAAACTGCCAGGGCCACCAATGGACTTAACCTGATAATTGGCTCGACGGGTAATGCTGGCGAGTCAACCACCCTGCTTTTTTACGATGGGGCTAACACGGCTGGCCCTGGTAGCATTTTTATTACAAGCGATATACAAAATGTTAACACTAGCACGGGTTTTAGGGCTTCAGTGGCTGGTCACGCTACTGGAACGGCTACTGGTCTGAACTATGGAGTTTTTGGTTATCATGGAGTTACGGTTGGTAATCCGACTCCTGCTGGGGCTGGGGTCGCCGGAGTTAGTGACTCTTCTAACGGTTGGGGGTTACGGGCAAAGGGCGGGCGGGCGAATCTATACCTGGAAGCCGCTGGGGCTGCACCATTAAATCGGAGTGATGCCCATTTTAAGGGCGAAGTTTTAGTTGATAATGGCGGGGCACTCTGGAGTTGTGTTGGCGATGGCATGCCCGGTACCTGGCGTAAATTGGCTGGCCCTAGCACCGCCGGATCTTATCATTTCTTGCCAACCGCAAACCGCTTTGGTGATACTCGAACAGCATCCGTTTTGAATACCACTGCTGGGGCTATACAACCAGGAACAACCAAAGTGGTAACGGTTGCTGGGGTAAACGGACGTGATGCTGGCCTGCAAATACCACTAAACGCGGCTGGTATTGTTGGTACGATTGGCATTATAACTCCCGCCGGAACTGGAACTTTGAAAGTATTTCCAGGGGGTTTCGCGGGTGACCCCGCTACTACAGGGGTTGCGACTACGGGCTACTTTGGGTTGGGGGTTGCAACGGCTTTTAGCGCAGTATTAGGCACTGGTGCAAACGCCGGTAAGCTTTTAGTTTATTGTGGTTCTGCCGCGACTGATTTTGTAATTGACATTACAGGCTATTATCTTTAATCTATAATTCGCTAATGAAGAAGGAATTAGTTAGGGAAGGATGTTACCAGAATAAACCTCATGTATATTAAGCAAGGAAAAAATTTGCTGGCTGCAAAAATTATTTTTGCAAACGCCAAAACTCTAACTACCCTTAGTTGGTTGGTTGTGGCATTTTTGCAAATAACTTTGAACATTTCTCGTATACCTGTTAATGGTAAAACTGCGCTACTTGACGACTCCTGGGCTATTTCATTAGGAGCTTCTTTTCAAGAGGGTTATATAAGTGGTCGTGATTTTCATTTCACTTATGGCCCCCTCGCTCAATTCTTGTCATGGTTAGCAGGTCTAGGTAATTCCACAGGTTCGTTTTTTGATGATTATGGTTTGTGGCGAGTAAGTTGGGGATTTTCTTCAGCAATTATTTTAGCAATATCAGTCACTCTGATTAAGCAAATCACTTGGAAATACGCACTTTTTATCTACCTTGCTAGTTCGCTTTTTAATACTTATCTGGTTTTTATGGCAGTCCGCCCTTGGCTTTCTATTCTATATAGCATCTTATTTTATTTAGTCTTAAACAGTGGTGAAACTAAAAAACGACTAATTGGCACTGGCATAATTAGTTTTCTTTGCTTTTTAGGACAATTAATATCTGATGAGATTGGTATTTACGCTATAGTTTCTCTAGTTTCAGTTTTAATATTTTATATTATTATGTCCCATTACTTTCGATTTGCCAACAAATCTATTTTACTACCCGCCTCTCATTACTGGCAGCTACTCGGAATTATGATAGGTGTCTATCTTTTAAGTAATATTTTCTTAAGTTTTATTTTTTTGCTTTCCTCACCAAATTATACAAGTTTTTTTGACTATCAAAAATTTATGCTGGAAACTTTGATTGGTTACAATTACACAATGGGTAGTCTTAGTTGGGAGATTTCAGCTTCAAGTACGGTTTTGCTAATTCTAATAGTAATTTGCTCATTATTATTTGTTTTACAGTTGTGGCGAAAACTGCCTGTGGCTGAAGGTTACCTTTTTTTATGTTTAGTTCCAGCGGCTTTACTTAATTTGAAAAGTATTGTAGTTAGGTCTGATTTAAATCATATTACACGTGGTTTTATTCCATTCATTTTCTTTTTGTTGCTTTTGGGTATAGACTGGACTAAAAAAGGGCACCTAAGTATGGTCTGGCTAACTATCTTTGTCACTTTTTTCCTAGTTTTTCCGGCTTCAAATCTTCAATCATTCAATCAAATAACTCAATGGTTGGATGGGAAGGTATCATTTGTCAGTAAATTAGAAACCTTTGCAAATCAAAAAACTCTAGCCTCAAGTATTGTGGATATTGACCTTATAAAAGCCCTTAATCCCGACTCAACACTTTTAAGCTTTCCCTATGATAATTATATTCCTATCGGTTTAAATAGAAAATTCGTCGCTCCAGTATTGCAAAGCTACGCCGCTTTCACACCAGCCTTACAGAATGCCTACAATGAGCAATTGGATAGATACAAATCTACTCTTGAAGTTATCTATGGTTTGGATAATCTGGCGGTAGGTGGACTAGAAGGCGTTCAACAGGTTAGCCGGGTACCTATAATATTTGAATATCTATATACTAATTTTGAGGCAAAATATCCAAAAATTTATGATAAAGGTTACTTGATCCTTCAACCTCGTCAAAAACCAATAAATTTAGTAGTGGAAACCCTTCAATTTAAGCATGGGCAAGCTAATACAACTTCTAATGAAATAACCTTGAGCCAAACTGCTAATTGTAGTATGGTGCGTATTACGGCTAAAATAAATTATCCGTTTACTAGCTTCATTGGCAGACCAACCCATATTAATCTAACTTTTACCAACGGCCTGGTAAAAATTCTAGAGGCCCCAATGGTTGCGATTGTACCTGGGCAAGAATTTGCAACCTATTTTAGCCTCATGAACCCTGCCGAATTCTACAAAATTTTTATAAACAATGAGAAAATTCAAACCCAACCCTGGAATGTATTGAATATTACACCGTTAACTGGCGCGTTTCTGGATATTTCTCCAAGTTCAATTCAGCTTAACAAAATTGAATGTGTGAAGTTTAATGTAGCATTATAGACTGTAAACTATCAAGTCAACCCCTAGCCGGACAACCGTTTCGGTGCGACTATTAACTTCGAGTTTAGCGACAGGCTTTGTGCTGGCTAATCTGATGGTAGCTCTGGCCTATTTGTGGATAAACCCGCCTATTAGTTTTAAGAAAAACTGAATCTTTAGACAAAACAAAAGGAGTAAACTCTATGATAACCGTAATGAACCGTATTTTTGTAAATCCTGAAT
>Ga0209511_1000785_pt1 | contig 29844 bp, 22 predicted proteins | sample SSSSmetaG_FD_184141 | JGI IMG/M metagenome (GOLD analysis project Ga0209511, IMG submission 184141) | Glacier valley bacterial and archeal communities from Borup Fiord, Nunavut, Canada, to study Microbial Dark Matter (Phase II) - ​SSSS... | ecosystem: Environmental > Aquatic > Freshwater > Ice >... | reverse complement strand
CTCGCCAAGGACTTCGAGCGCACCATCGAAAGCGCAACCGCTTGGCTGTTCATGGCATCCGCCCAGCTCATCACCCGCAAACTCGCAAGCCATTGTAGATAAACAAAATCATTATGAGTCAGACTCTGACAGATCAATCAAAAATCGAGGCAAGGCTTTCGTCCGTCGCGCCTTCCTTGACCGTGCGCAGTTCGACGTAGGCGGCTGCAACGATTGTCGCATGGCCGCGAAGCTGCCGACGGCGGCTCCGAGCAGCGTGGCGGGACTCAGCGGCGACGGCATCCCGCCGCCTTGAAGTCGCGTCGCGAAGCCGGCGATGATGGCGGGCGGAACGAACAGGACGATGCCGGCGACGAGGAACAGGCCGAAGAGCCGCCACCGCGAACCCTTGGTAAGCGCGCGGCTGGGCCCAGGCTCGCGATGACGCCGCGGCGTTCCTCGACGAGCGAGGGGTCTGTCACCGACCACATCAATGCGAGGATGATGCCGGGGACGATCAACAGGACCATGCCGAAAACGATGCCGAAATAGGCGAGCAGTCCGACCCCGACCAGCGGCAGGATGAGTGGCAGCGCGTTTTAGGCAGTCGCCGAAGGTCGGCCGGCCACCGCTCAGGTCGGTAACCGTGGCATGGGTCAGCATTGCATGCGCGACCACAGAGAGGATCACGCCGAACAGACTACCCGCGAGCGTGTAGGGCAGCAAAGTCATCGGGTTCGGTGCTGCACCGGCGATGGTGGTCGGCATAAAAGACAAGCGGAACAGTTCGCCAGGAGCGAACAGGCAGCCCACGGCGATGCCGAAGTACGGCACGGTCGACGAAACACCCTAACCGGACAGTGGGTCTTGTTGAAGCAACCCTGTATAATTTGTCGCGAGAGATCAGCCCTCAATCGACGGTGTCAGTCGTGGAGATCTTTCGGGATCGTTTGAGAAGCACAATGGTTGTCGAGCGACGGCGGGCTTACCTAGCCCGTACCTCGAAGCATACGGGAGATGGAGACTATGGCGTGGACTCGAGCGCGGGGCATCGGACATTGGCCGCTTGCCGGGGCGTTGATCGTCATTGGCTGCTCTTCGCAGACACCGCAGACACCGCGGACGGTCGGCGCGGCGCGCGCGCCAAAGCCGGCCCCTGTCGTAGCCGCTGCACCGCAGCCTGTGCCGATCGCGCTGACCCGCACTCAGCGCATCGCCAATGCGTTGATTGCGCTGAACAGCGGTCAGGTCGGGGCCGCACGGGTCGGGCTGGTCGAGACCCTCGCAGCCATGCCCGATGATGCGACGGCGAAGGACCTGCTGCGGCAAATCGATACCGATCCAAAAACCCTGCTTGGTGAACGTAGCTTCGCCTATACGATCAGACGACGCGAGACGCTGGCAACGATCGCGAAGCGCTTCCTCGGCGACTCGACCCGCTTCTGGGCGCTGGCGCGCTACAATGACATTACTGTTCCGTCTAGCGCTGGAGCTGGCCGAGTGATCCGTGTTCCCGGCGAGCTCGCGGTCATTGCCCCGCGTCCAGTGCGAACGAGGCAAGCGCCAGCCGCAAATCAACCGCCGCCGGTTGAGGCAGTGCGCGTCCCCGCCGCGCCGACAGCCTCGCAGGTCGCTTCGGCGAACCGGCTACGGTCCAATGGTCTCAACGAGATGGCGCGCGGCTCGATCGATAAGGCGGTGGCGCTGCTCAAGCGGGCCGCGTCGCTCAACCCCGTCGATTCGACGATCCAGTCTGACCTGGCGCGCGCCCTTAAAGTCCAGACGACTGTTCGGCGCTGATCCCCGGCGCGGTCAGCGCGTCGGCCCGATCAGCGTTCCCTCGCTGTCGTCGTTATCGAACTCAGGCATCGGTGACGGCGGCGGCGCTACCGGCAGCGGCGCGCTTTCCTGCTTTGCTACGGGCTCCGGTGCCACGGGCAGGATCGGGAAAGCAACGGCGACCGGGGGCGGCACGACCGGCAACGCCTCTGGCAGGTGCGGCGTCAGCGCCACCGCTGCAGCGGGGCTTTGGTCGGACACGGCTGGCGACCGAACTTCTTCCTGCAGCGGTGCGACACCTTCTGGCCAAGGGGCAGCCGACGGGGAGACGATTGCCGATGCGGCGATGACCTCGGGTGGGAGCCGCTCGATCGGTGGCATAGCCACACTGCCAAGATCGACTGCCATTGACTGCGGCGCGACGTCAGGCGACCGGGTGATCGGCGTATCTAGGGCAAGATGTTCGACTGAACCGATACGCTCTTGCAGCGCACTTGCGGCGAGGTTGAAGCTATCGAACAGCTCGCCGAACTCGTCGCGGCGGTTATGCGAGATGCGGAAATCGAGATTACCGCCGGCGACCTCGAGCAGCGCCGTGGTCGTCCGGCGCAGCGGCCGAGCCAACGCGCGCGCGCCGAAAAAGCTCGTCAGTGCGACGCCGCCCACTGTAACGGCACCAAGTGCGGCCAGCAGAATGCGGGCGAGATTGAGCGCGGCGTCAAGCGGTGCCTTGCTGATCTCGACATCGACGTTGCCGAAGCTGCGCCCAGCGTAGGTGATCGGGCGAAGGAAGCGGAAGGTGTCACCGCCGCTTGCCGTGTCCTGCGACAGAACGGTCATGCCGTCGCGCCGGTCGACGACATTACCGCCGCTCGGCGCAGTGTACTGCTTGCCGAGCATCGTTTGATCGGTCGCGGCACGGACAACGCCGCCGGCACCAACGACGACGATGCGCTTGATCGTCGGGTCGTCGCTGGCGCTGCGAACGAATGCTTCGACCGGCACCCAATCCTGCTGCGCGGCAGGCAGCGTTGCGTTCTCGACCGCCCGCAGCGCGGCGTTGCTTGCGACGAACGAAGATATGGCGCGGCCCGACGACAGCGCGACCTTCTCCATCGCTGCTGATTGTCGCGTCAGGATCGTGAAAATGGCCGCGCCAAGCAGGAGAGCGGTGACGATCCCGAGCGTGATCGGCAGGCGGTACTGGATCGGCAGATAGCTGTGCCGCGCCGTTACTTCGGCTCCAACGGCGGTCAACGCCGTCAATTCCTTGCGCATCGCCTCGGCCAGCTGGGTGCCGTCGGCGAAGCGCAGCGCCGGCTGCTTCGCCAGCAGCTTCGAGATGATGAATTGCAACCCGCCGGGGACGCTTGGGGCGACATCCGAAAGGGGCTGGGGGTCGCGCTGGACGATCTCGATCGCGAGGCTCGCCGAGCTACTGCCCTGGAAGGCGCGGCGACCGGAGACCATCTCGTAGAGCACTGCGCCGACCGAGAACAGGTCGCTGCGGCCATCAATCTCGCTGCCGAGCGCCTGTTCGGGGCTCATGTAGCGCGGTGTGCCGAGCACCTGTCCGACTTGAGTCCTGACGCTTTCGCTGTCGAACAGGGCATCGCCGACGCGGGCGATGCCGAAATCGAGCAATTTGACCGAACCGCCCTCGGGGGCAACGATGATGTTCGACGGCTTGATGTCGCGGTGGACGACGCGCTGGCCGTGGGCGAAGGCCAGTGCCTCGGCAAGCTGAATGCCGATCTTGAGTGCGGTGATCGGGTCGAGTGGGCCGTTCTGCAGTATCTGATCGAGCGTACAGCCTTCGAGCAGCTCCATGACGATGTAGGGCGTGCCGTCGGCCTCGCCGACGTCATAGATCGTGACGATGTTGCGATGATTGAGCGCACCGGCGGCCTTGGCCTCGCGCAGGAAGCGATCGGCATATTGGCGGTCGCGAAGAAACTCGGCTTTGAGCACCTTGACGGCGAGCGGTCGGGCGATCTGCGGATCATAGGCGCGGTAGACGTCGGCCATCGCGCCCTCGCCGAGCCGGCCTTCGATGTGATAGCGGCCAACCGTCTCTTGCACGATCATCGTCCCCGGCCGAGCGCGGTCGCGCCTTGCACCTGCATGTAGGACAGAATAGGAAAGTCGCGCAACCAGATCGGGGACATCGGGGTGATTGAGCGGATCGAAACGGAGACGTTGACCGTCCCGTTTCCCGACCTTCCCGCCGGCGGTAATATCCGCGAATTCGGTCCCGCGTCCGACCTCTACCTGCAGATCAAGGATGAGCGAGCGGCGGCGCGCCTCAGCGAGCGCGACGCGACCAATTCGGAGAGTGACGGCGATCCGCTGCGCGCGGGGCTGAACAGCTGGGCGGCGCTCGCCGACGGCGCGGTGACGATCCTGACCGAGCAATCGAAGGATCTCGAGGTCGCCGCGTGGCTTGCCGAGGCGCTATTGCGCACCGGCGGCGTCGCCGGGCTCGCCGACGGCTTGTTGGGGCTCGAGGGGCTGATTTCCGGCTTTTGGGACGACGGCCTGTGGCCGGCAGCGGGCGAGGACGGCGACGAAGACCGGGTCGCGCCATTGTTCGGGCTATTCGGTCGCGACGGCACCGGAACCTTGCTCCAGCCGCTCAAGCTCGTCCCGCTCTCCGATCGCGGTGACACGCCGGTGACCTTGTGGTCGGCCGAACTGGCGTTCGCGCCGCCGCCGCCGCGCACCGCCGACGAAGACGCGCAGGCGATCGCCGACGAGCGCCGGTCGGCGGCGCTCGACACCGTCGTCAGCGGCATTGGCCGGTCGTCGCGCGACTTCCTGATCGACCTGCGCGCCAGCCTCGTGCGGGCCATCGAGGCGCTCGATCGGCTGATGGCGACAATCGATCGCGTCAGCACGGTCGGTCGCTTCGGCTCGCAGATTAACGCTCCATTGGCCGCAGCGCTCAAGCTGCTCGACGACAATGCCGGGTCGATCTTTGCCGAAGCGGTCGCACAAGCGACCTCCGACACGATCGACGACGCCGAAGTCGGCGACGCACGACCGGTTACCCCTGGCGGGGAACCGCGGACGCGCGATCAGGCGCTGAACGGTGTACTGACCCTCGCCAATTATTTCGAACGGACCGAGCCGCAATCGCCGATCGGGCCTGCCCTGCGCGACGTCGTCCGCCGCGCGCGACTGCCGCTCGAAGCGCTTCTGATGGAGCTACTGCCGGATTCATCCGTACGTACATTATTTTTGCAGCGTGCAGGCATTCGATCGGCTACGTCAGACGTTGATAGTTACGAATAATTCGGAGGGCACCGATGGACAGCGTTCATGACAAACTGAAGAAGGTCCGCAAGCCGCGGGTCCACATCACGTACGACGTCGAGACCGAGGGTGCGGTCGAAGTCAAGGAACTGCCATTCGTCGTCGGGGTCATGGGCGATTTCTCGGGCGATCCGACCGAGCCGCTGGCGTCATTGCGCGACCGCAAATTCATCCAGATCGACCGTGACAACTTCGATCAGGTGCTGCGCCGCATGTCGCCCGGGCTGCAGTACCGCGTCGAGAACACCCTCGCCGACGACGGTTCGGAGATGGTTGTCAACCTGAAGTTCGAGTCGATCGAGGACTTCGAGCCGGGCCGCGTGATCGAACAGGTTCCGCCGTTGAAGCGCCTGCTCGAGACGCGCAACAAGCTGCGCGACTTGATGACCAAGGCCGACGGATCGGAGCAGCTCGAAAATCTGCTCGAATCGATCCTCAAGGATCAGACCAGCCTCGATCGGCTGAAACGCGAACTCGAACCCGGTGCTGCGACGTCACCCTCTGGCGAGAAGGCCTGATCATGGCAAGCCGGTTCCAGTCCGATCCGCGCAAGAACACCGTTCACGACGGGGCGAGCGTTCTCGATCAGGTGATCGGGGCGACCAAGCAGACCGAGGCCTCCGAGGTCACCGAGCTGCTCAAGGCGCTGACCGAGGAGGCTACCGCTGGCACGGTGACCTTCTCCAAGAATCTGACGGTGACGATGCGCCAGGCGATCGAGAACCTCGACAAGATGATGTCGAAGCAGCTCGCCGCGGTCATGCATTCGGAGAAGTTCAAGGCACTCGAGGGCTCGTGGCGCGGTATCCATTATCTTGTCATGAATAGCCTCACCGGCCGCGACCTCAAGATCCGCGTCATCAACGCCTCGAAGAAGGATCTCGCTCGCGACTTGTCGAAGGCGGTCGAGTTCGACCAGTCGACGCTGTTCAAGAAGATCTATGAGAACGAGTTCGGTACGCCGGGCGGCGAACCGTACAGCGTTCTTGTCGGCGATTATTATTTCGGCAACGGGCAGGAGGATATCGAGCTCCTGCGCAACCTGTCGGGGATTGCGGCAGGGGCCTTCGCTCCGTTCGTCGCCGCGGCCGCGCCGAGCATGTTCGGCTTCGATAGCTTCGAGCAGCTGTCGCAGCCGCGCGACCTCGCCGACAAATTCCAATCGACCGAGTTCAACAAGTGGCGCAATTTTCGCGACACAGAGGACAGCCGCTTCGTCACGCTGACAATGCCGCGCGTCCTCGCACGTCAGCCATACGGCGAGACGACCAAAGCGGTCGACGAGTTTGGCTACGAAGAAGCCCCGTTCGATGTCAACGGAGCGCCGAAGCCGATGGCACACAGCGACTATTGCTGGATGAACGCGGCGTATGCGCTGGCTCAGAGGATGACGACGGCACATGCCGAATCGGGATGGACCACGGCCATTCGCGGTGCCGAGGGCGGTGGCAAGGTGGCCAACTTGCCGACCCATCTGTTCCAGTCCGACGACGGCGACATGTCGGAACAGTGCCCCACCGAGATCGCGATCACCTCGCGCCGGGAAAAGGAGTTGAGCGATCTCGGCTTCCTGCCGCTGTCGCATTACAAGAACACCGATTATGCCGTCTTCTTCGGCGCGCAGACGACACAAAAGCCGAAGAAGTTCGATCGCCCCGAGGCAACCGAGAACGCCGCCATCTCGGCGCGGCTGCCATACATCATGGCGACGTCGCGTTTTGCCCACTACCTCAAGGTCATGGCGCGCGACAAGATCGGCTCGTTCATGGAGGTCGACGATGTCTCGAGCTGGCTCAATCGCTGGATCTTGAACTACGTCAACGCGGCCGAAGGCGGCGGGCAGGAGATTCGCGCCAAGTTCCCGCTCCGCGAGGCACGGGTCGAGGTTACTGCTGTTCCCGGCTCGCCGGGCAGCTACAACGCTGTCGCTTACCTTCGCCCGTGGTTGCAGATGGAGGAACTGACGGCGTCGCTTCGTCTCGTCGCGCGCATTCCGAAAAAGGCCTGACCCGGCGAATGCGCGTGCCGGCCGCTTGTCACGTCGAATTCGACGTCGACGAGCGACCGCTCGGCGAGTCTTTCATCGGGCGTGTCGGAAAAGACGAGATCTCCGACGTTCTGGTTGCCGACTTCGTCGCGGCGACGACCGCAGACGCGTTGTTGCAATGGTTCGGCAGCGAGCCGTCGACGCTCGACCTTCGCCTGCGGCTCGATCGCGCCGTTGCCGCGATCGACGCTGCGTTGTCGGCGGCGGTCGTTTCATTGATCGGCCATCCCCGTTTCCGCGCCCTCGAAGCCGCCTGGCGGGGGGTGATGTGGCTGGCGCAGGGTCTTCCCGCCGATACGACGGTTCAACTTCGGCTGCTCGATATTCGTTGGGCTGAGCTTGCCCGCGACCTCGAACGGGCTCCCGAATTCGACCGCAGCATCCTTTTCCTCAAGATTTACGAGGACGAGTTCGGGATGCCGGGCGGCAAGCCGTACTCGTTGCTCATCGCGCTCCACGAGGTTCGGCATCGGCCTGCGCACGGCCACCCGGTCGATGATGTCACCGCCCTCCGCCACCTGTCGGCGGTGGCAGCGGCCGCCTTCGTCCCGATCATTCTCAGCGCCGCGCCGGCGCTGTTCGCCGCCGGCAGTTTCGGCGAGCTCGACCTGCGCCGTTCGCTCGCGGCGCAGTTTCGCCGTCCGGAATATAACCGGTTCCAATCGCTTCAGCGCCATCCCGACACGCGCTTTCTCGGGCTGGTCGCGCCGCGGATCATTGTTCGCGCGCCGTGGTCGCGGGCGAGCCTGCCCGATCTCGCCTTCCGCTACACGGGTAAGGATCTCGCCCTGACCGCCGGTGGAGCCTTGGCGGTGGCGCACGTCGCCATCCGCGCCTTCAACGACTTCCGCTGGCCGGCGGCGATCACGGGGACGGTCCGCGACGAACTGTGTGGCGGTCTGGTCACCGGTTTGCCCGAGCTCTCGTTCGAGACGGACCGACCCGGTGTCGCGATCCAGCCGCCGATCGAGCTCAACCTGTCCGATACGATCGACCGCGAGTTGAACGATGCCGGCATCATCGTTTTGCGCCGCGTCCGCGACACGCCGTGGCTGGCGATCTACAACCTGCCGTCGCTGCATCGTTCGGCCGCGGTCTATCACGGGGACGCGGCACGGGCGAACGATCGGCTCAGCTCGATGCTCAGCTACATGCTCTGCGTCGGGCGCTTCGCCCATTACATCAAGATCATCGGGCGTGACCTCATCGGCTCGACGGGATCGCCAGCCGACGTCGAGAGCCGGTTGCAGCGCTGGCTTGACACCTATACGACGACCGGCGACAGGCTGAGCATCGAGACGCAGGCGCGCTACCCTCTCGAAGAAGCGCGGATTCGGGTCGTCGACGCGCCGGGGAAGCCCGGTTCGCTCGAATGTTCGGTGTGGCTCAAACCGCACTTCCAGATCGACCAGGCGGTGTCCGAATTTCATCTCGTGACCGTCGTTGCGCAGCCATCGGGGAGCTAGACGAGTGAGTGGCAGCGACGATTTGATCAAAGCCGGGGATCTCGACGGAGCCCGGGCGGCCCTCATCGAGGCGGTCAAGGCCGACCCAGCCAACGCGCGCAGCCGCCTGGCACTGGCCGAGGTGCTGCTCGTTATCGGCGACATCGATCGTGCCGACACCCACCTTGACGCGGCACAGAACCTCGACACAGGTTTCGCGCTCAGCGTCTCGTTGACCCGGCAGCTCATTCGCGCGGCGAAGTGGCGCGACGAAACGCTCGTTGCCGGTCGCCTGCCCGATCTCGTGACGCCTCGCGTCGCGGCGATCGACGCGGGGCTCGCGGCGATCCTCGCCGCGCGCGGCGGTGATGCGGTCACCGTTCCCCTCGGCGACCAAACGATCGTCGACGAGGTCAGCGTGAGCGGGACAATCGACGAGCGTCCCTTCGCCGGCTGGTACGACGGCGACGACCGCACCGCAGGTGTTCTCGAGGTGCTGACGTCGACGGGTAAATATCTTTGGGTTCCTTTCGGCGCCGTCCGCGGTCTGCGCTGGCTGCCGGTCGAGCGGTTGCGCGACACGGTCTGGCAACCGGCCGAACTCGACGTCGCCGAGGGTCCGAGCGGGGTCGTCTATCTCCCCATGATTTACCACGCCGCCGCCAGCGAGATGACGAGCGACCATCGCCTTGGGCGGACGACCGACTGGCTCGACGGGCCGCCGGCCCGCGGTCTCGGCCGGCGGACGTGGCTGATCGGCGACGACGCCGTCACCTCGAGCGACTTCGCCGCGCTGACGGTCGCGGCGTGACGAATGCCTCGTTCATCGATCGCCTGTCGGAGCCGCGAGCGGGCAACGATCTTGCGATGCTGCGCGAGGGGCTGCGGCGCGATATCGAGGCGCTGCTCAACACCCGCCGCCGGCTATTGACGACACCGAGCGAACTCGAAGCGCTCGAAGGCTCGCTGCTCGACTATGGTCTCGACGACTTCAGCCTCGAGTCGCACCACTCAGAAGAATTTCGCGAGGAATTCATCGACCGCGTCGAGCACCTCGTCCGCCGCTTCGAGCCACGGATCGGACGCTTTGCCGTCACCGTCCAGCATGATGCGGAAAACCTCGAACGCACGCTGCGTTTCCGCATCACCGGCGTCGTCACTTTGGGTGATATGCCGCAGGAATTACAGTTCGACAGCCACGTCGATCCGGTCCGCAAATTATTTGTGCTGCAATCATGATCCGGCGGCTCAGCTTCCGCCGCGACCGCAGTGCCCGCACCTCGCGACCGTAGAAGCGGCGATGTTCGAGGACCTGCTCCCTTATTATAACGCCGAGCTGCGCTTCATGCGTGAAATGGCCGGCGAGTTTGCGCGGGCCAACCCGAAGATCGCCGGACGGCTGCGGCTGTCGTCGAATGCGGTCGAGGATCCACACGTCGCCCGGATGATCGAGGCCTTCGCCTTTCTTGCGGCGCGGACCCGGCTCAAGCTCGACGACGATTTCCCCGAACTGAGCGAGTCGTTCCTCGGTATTCTCCAGCCGCACATGCTCGCGGCTTTCCCGTCGATCTCGATCGCCGAGCTGACGCCGTCGGCTGGTAGCGCCGGCGAGATGATCCTCCCGGCAGGGACCGAATTGGCGACCGAGCCGGTCCACGGCGAGCCCGTCCGCTACCGCACGACGTACCCCGTCTCGATCTGGCCGATCGCGCTGACCGCCGCGCGGCTGTCCGGCCTGCCGCTGGCGGCGCCGCGTAACCTGCGGGCAGCCAGTGCCGTCGGCGTCCTGCGCCTCAGCCTTGCCTGTCTTGAGGCCGACGCCACTTTCGGCGTCCTCGGCATCGACCGCCTGCGCATCTATCTCCACGCTGAGGCGCGGGTCGCCAACATTCTCTACGAGCTGATCTTCGGCGGGACGGTGTCGATCGCCCTTGCCGAATCAGCGGCGGACCCCAACCCGGTGATCTTGTCGCCGTCGTCGATCCGGAGCGTCGGCTTCGGCGACGACGAGGTTTCGGTGCCGTTGCCGCCGGCGGCGGAACCGAAGATGGCGCTGATCGGCGAATATTTCGCCTTCCCCGAGAAATTCATGTTCTTCGATCTCACCGGCTTGTCGGCGAAGACGCTGCGTGACGGTGGCGCGACGATGGAGGTGTTCCTCTACTTCGATCGCTTCGATCCGGCGATCGAACGGCTGGTGACCAAGGACCGCTTCCGCCTGTTCTGCACCCCCGCGATCAACCTGTTCCGCCAGCGCGCCGAGCCGATCCGACTGGTGCCCGGCCGCTTCGACCACCGGATCGTTCCCGATGCCCGCCGCGAGGGGCTGATCGAAGTCCAGTCGGTCGATTCCGTCACCGTCACCGACCGGGTCGGCGCGGTTCAGTCGTTCCACCCTTTCTTTGCCGTCGGCCGGCCGCGTGCGGGCCCCGACCTGCGCTACTGGCACCTGACGCGGCGCGGGAGTCCGCGACCCGACGGCGGCGACGATGTCTTCATCACCACGGTCGACACCGCCGGGCTGCCGGTCGCCGACGCCGAGCTGGTCGCTTCGATCGAGTTGACCTGCACCAACCGCGAGCTGCCACGGGCGCTGCCGTTCGGCGAAGGGCGGCCGCAGCTGACCATCGTCGGCGCGTCGGACACCATCGGCGCGGCGACTTTCCTGATCGCGCCGACCGATCCGTTGCGACCGCGGCGCGGCCGCGGCGAGCTGTGGCGCCTGATCAGCCACATGGCGTTGTCGCATCTGAGCGTCGCCGAGCCCGAGGTCGCGCTCGGCGTGGTCAAGGAGTTGCTCGCCCTTCACGACCACAGCGACTCGGCGGCCGGTGGCATCCTCGTCGAGCGGCTGACGGCGGTCGAAGGCCGACCGGCGACGGCACGGGCGCCGGCCGGGGGGCACATCGTTTTCCTCCACGGCACCGACCTGACGCTTGAGTTCGACGACAAGCGCCTGTCGGGATCGGGGACGTTCCTGCTCGGGGCGCTGCTGGCGCAGGTCTTCGGCTCGATGGCGGCGATCAATACCTTCAGCCGCACGGCGCTGCGCCTGAAGGGCGAGCGGCGGGCATGGCACCAGTGGCCGGCGCGGACCGGCACTCGGCCGATAATCTAGGTCATGGACGCCGACGCCGCCGAGTTCTTCGAATTCGTTCGCGATCGCCTCGAGGCCACGCGGCGCGACGGCGGACCGGCAGCGACGATCGGTGGCGACGAGGCCCCGCGAAACGAGGTGGTCCGCTTCGCCACCGCCGTAGGCCAGCGCTTCGCCGCCGACGAGATTGTCGATGTCCACGCTGTCGCCGACGGTCCGACTGTTGTCACTGCAGCCTTCATGGGACTGACCGGACCAACCGCCGTCCTTCCTGAACATTATACCGAGCGCGTCGTCGACGAGCGGCGCGAGCGCAACCAAGGGTTTGGCGACTTCCTCGACATCTTCAACCACCGCGCTCTCAGCCAGTTCTGGCGGGCATGGGCCAAGTACCGGCTGCCGGTAGCCTTCGGTACAGACGGCGGCCGGCTCGGCGATCCGTTCAGCATCGCGCTCAAGGCGCTCGCCGGGCTCGCTGTCGCCGGCGAGGCGGTGCCCGACGAGGCGTGGCTGTCGATGAGCGGGGCTATGGCGCGGCGCGTCCGCTCCGCCGGCGCGCTGCAGCGGATCATCGCCGGCGTCTTTGCCCTGCCGGTCGCCGTCGTCGAACTCCAAGGACGCTGGGTCGCGCTCGCCCCCGCCGACCGGACCCGCCTCGGCGCGGGCGGCCGCAACGACGGGGCCTTCGCGACGCTCGGCGCGGACGCCCTCGCCGGGGCGTCGGTGTGGGACGTCGGCAGCCGCTTCCGCGTCCGTCTCGGACCGCTCGATCTCGCCGACTTCCGCCGCTTCTTCGATGCCGACGGTATTCGCCAGGCGATGAACGCGACCATCCGTCGCGCGGTCGGCGGCAACATCGACTTCACCCTCCAGCTCGTGCTCAAGCGCGAGGCGGTGCCGCAGCTGCGGCTCGACGATCCCGCGTACCCGGCGGCGCTCGGTCACTCGACGTGGCTGCTTGCCGGGCCGGCGCAGAGCGACCGCGACGAGGCCATCTTCGGTAACGTCGATTCGACCGGCTGACGCCACAAATTCACTTCCCCCGATGAACGTGCCGGACCTATACAGATCACTGCGTAGATGGCGTCGGGGGCCGACATGGAACTTAAGGCACTCGTCGACCGACTGTCGCCGGCGTCACGGGCCGCGCTAGAGGCGGCGTCGGGTCTGACGTTGTCGCGAACGCATTACGACGTCGAGATCGAGCACTGGCTACTTAAGCTGATCGAGGGCAACGACGCCGCCGTCGGGCGCATCCTGACGCATTTCGACGCCGACGCCGGGCGCGTTGGCACCGAGCTGAACGCGACGCTCGACCGGTTGAAGACCGGCAACGCTCGCGCCCCGGCGCTGTCGCCGCGGCTCGTCCGCTGGATGCGCGAGGCGTGGATGTTCGCCAGTCTGGGCCAGGGAGCGAACGAGGTAACCCCGGCACATCTATTGTCGGCGGTGGTCAACGACGACCAGCTTGCCAGCGCGGTCCGCGAAAGCTCTAATCAACTGCGCCGGATCAACGCCCAGGTCTTGCTCGACAATTTCGCAGCGATCGCCGCGCCTGAAGCCGCGCTGCCCGGGGCACCCGAAGCACCATCGACTCCGGCAAGCGGCGGGGGCAGTGGCGGTCCCGCGCTCGAAAAATACTGTATCGATCTGACCGCGCAAGCGCGTGCCGGCAAGATCGATCCGGTCCTCGGGCGCGACGCCGAGATCCGCCAGCTGAGCGACATTCTCACCCGGCGGCGGCAGAACAACCCGATCCTGACGGGTGAAGCCGGGGTCGGCAAGACCGCCGTCGTCGAAGGCTTCGCCCTGCGGATCGCTGCCGGCGAGGTTCCCGACGCGCTCAAGAACGTCAAGCTGCTCAGCCTCGATCTCGGGCTCCTGCAGGCTGGAGCCGGGGTGAAGGGCGAGTTCGAAAATCGGCTTAAGTCGGTGATCAGCGAGGTCAAGGCGTCGTCGACGCCGATCGTCGTCTTCATCGACGAGGCGCACACGCTGATCGGTGCCGGTGGGGCCGAGGGCCAGGGGGACGCCGCAAACCTGCTCAAGCCGGCGCTGGCGCGCGGCGAGATGCGGACGATCGCGGCGACGACATGGGTCGAATACAAGAAGTATTTCGAGAAGGATGCGGCGCTGACCCGGCGCTTTCAGGTGGTCAAGATCGAGGAACCCGACGAGGCCGACGCCATCCGCATGGTCCGCGGACTTGTCGCTACCCTCGAGAAGCACCACGGCGTCCGGATCTTGGACGAAGGTGTTGACGCCGCCGTGCGCCTGTCGCACCGCTATATTTTCGACCGGCAGTTGCCCGACAAGGCGATCGCACTGCTCGACACGGCGTGCGCCCGCGTCGGCATGAGCCAGGCGTCGACGCCGGCCGCGATCGAGGCCGCCGACCGCGAGATCGCCGCGCTCGATGTCGAGGCCGCGATCCTCTCGCGCGAAGAAACCGGCGGCCACAATCACGTGACGCGGTGCGAAGAAATCGTCGCCGAGCGCGACGCGGCGACAGCGACACGCGCGACGCTCGTCGCGCGCTGGGAGGCGGAACTCAAGCTGGTCGGCGACATCGGTAGCGCGCTTGCCGAGATCGAACGGCCCGCAGGCGAAGTCTCCGCGTCCGCCGACGGGCCGGCGGTTGCCATGACTTCGCCCGCCGACGGCGTTGATCGCCCAGACGCGTTGACGCGGCTGCGCGCGGCGCGGGCCGAGCTTGCCGACTTGCAGGCCGAAGCACCGATGGTCCTCGAGCAGGTGGACCGCGTCGCTGTCGCCGATGTCGTTGCCGGCTGGACGGGCATCCCGGTCGGCCGCATGGTCGCCGACGAGATTGCCGGCATTATTAACTTCGAAGCGATCATCGGCGAGCGCATCCGCGGCCAGCCGCAGGCGCTCGCCGCGCTCGGCAATGCCATGCGCGCGAACCGCGCGGGACTGACCGACCCGAACAAGCCGGTCGGCGTCTTCCTGATGGTCGGCCTATCGGGCGTCGGTAAGACCGAGACCGCGGTCGCGCTCGCCGACCAGTTATTCGGCGGTGCCGACAACATGACCGTGATCAACATGAGCGAGTTCAAGGAGGAGCATAAGGTTTCGATGCTCCTCGGCGCACCGCCGGGCTACGTCGGTTACGGCGAGGGCGGCGTCCTGACCGAGGCCGTCCGTCGCCGGCCGTTCTCGGTCATCCTGCTCGACGAGATGGAGAAGGCGCACCCTGGGGTCCAGGACGTTTTCTACCAGCTGTTCGACAAGGGGCGTGTCAAGGACGGGCAAGGGCGCGAAGTCGACTTCCGCAACGCTTTGATCATCATGACCTCGAATGCCGGCTGGGAGGCGATCGAGTCGCTTGCGGCCGACCCCGATATCCCGCCGACTGCCGCCGCCATAGAGCAGGTGCTTCGCCCGAAACTGCTCGACCATTTCCGGCCAGCCTTCCTCGGCCGGGTTACCGTCGTCCCGTATCTCTCGCTCACGCCCGAGGTGACGCGCGAGATCATCGAACTGGCACTCGCCAAGGTCGGGTGGCGACTGCGGGCGACTTACGGCGCGGATTTCTCGTGGTCGCCGGCGGTCGTCGATCTGATCGCATCGCGGACGACGGAGACGCAAAGCGGAGCGCGTGCCATCGACGGAGTGCTGACGCGCGGACTTTTGCCGGAACTCTCGACTTTGATTCTTAATCGGTTGCAGGCTGCAACTATCGTCGAAAGGGTTCGTTGCGACGTAGACGATAGCGAGAGGTTCACGTATGACTTCGAGCAAGTCGGATCAGGTTTAACAGCGACTTAATAGCAGGAGTGGCTCATGCCGGTATATTTGAAGCTTGGTTCGTTGAAAGGTGCCGTGACCGCCGGGCCCTACAAGGACTGGATTGAGATCGATTCGTACAGCTGGGGTTTTTCGGTTGCCGTTCAGACCACGTCGGGTGCCGCCGGTAACCGTATGTCGTCGGGCAAGGTGACTCCGGGCGACGTGCATATCGTCAAACGCCAGGACGATTCGACGACGCCGTTCATGCTGCAGGCACTTCAGGGCAAGAACACGCCTGAAGGCACGATCGCCGTGACCATCCAGGCATCGGACGGCGGCGAAGCGAAGTACATCGAGTATGTCATGACCAACGTCATCTGCACGTCGTTTACGACGTCGGGGCAGAGTTCCGGTGGTGAGCCGATGGAGAACATTGCACTGAATTTCAGCGCGGTGAATTTCAATCAGTTTCTGCGTGACGAAGCAAACGCGGAACGCGCGGTTCGTGGCGGTTACGATTTCGGCAAGGGTGCAGCGAAGTAAAAGCTATCGGGGCCGCTGTCTTTCTTGCTGTGAGAGAGGCAGCGGCCTGCGCTTTGATGAATTGATCGGTGAATGGCGCGCGATTCGAATAAATTCATTCGCCTGCTTGAATCACCGGGCGTCGTGGCCGATCATTACCTGTTCAAGGTCGATGGCTCGGAGACGCTGTCCCAACCATTCATGTATAGGCTGCAGATTCGGTCGCATGGCGTTGTTGCCGATGCGTCGGCATGGGTGAACGCGTCGATCACTTTCATTGTAGGCATCTCGGATAACGTCGATCGCAAGATAAACGGTCGTTGCATTCGGTTCGAGCATCTTTACGAAAAAGGTGGTTACACCGAGTTTGCGATCGAGATCGCGGCATCGTTCGAGGCGACGAAGACGCAGCGCCACCGTCGTCTTTGGACCGACAAGACGGCCAAGGCGATTATCGCCGACGTCCTCAAAGGCGGCCAGATTACTTTCGATGACAGTAAGGTCGGACCGCAGCCCATCCGCGAGATGTGCGTACAGCAGAATGAGACTGACTTCGACTTTGTCTCGCGGCTGCTCGAGGACGAGGGCGTTTTCTATTATTTCCGCTACGACGCCGGTGCCGGCCCGTACAAGCATCGAATGTTCATGGCGGACACGGTGGCGGGCTATGATGATGGCCAGCCATTCGCGCTGTCGTTTCGACGCGATCATCTGCTGCGCGGTGTAAAGGGCGTCACGCTGGCTCACCACGCTTCGCCGAGTGCCGCGGTCGTCCACGAATATGACTATAAGAAGCCTGGAGCGCTGACCCCGTTACAGGTTCCCACGCGGCTCGGCTCCGCAAACCAGGGTAGCGTCGTCTACGATTGGCAATCGGGCCACGCCACGCCCGAGGACGGTCGACGTCGGGCCAAGCTCGCGATCGAGGAAGCCGAGAGCGGGGCCATGACGATGAATGGCAGCGGCTCGTACCTCGCTCTCGAACCAGGTAAGCGCTTTCAAATCGACGATACGCGGCTCGCCCCTAGGGAACGGCGGATCGTGATCCGGTCGGTTACCCATGCGATCTTCGATCCATCTGGATTGAGTGAAGGCGATTCACGTTACGACCAGAATTTTGTCGCGCAGCCGAGCGCCGATGTCTTTCGACCGAAGCGGACGACGCCTAAGGCGGTCGCCAAAGGTCCGCAGAGTGCTGTGGTCGTCGATCAGAACGACCCCGAAGGGTTCGGTCGCATCAAAATTCAGTATCATTGGGATCGGGGTGCCGCATCGACCTGCTGGGTACGCGTCCTCCAACAATGGGCCGGCAACAAGATTGGTGCCCAGTTCGTCCCGCGGCCGGGAATGGAGGTGATGATCGACTTTCTCGAAGGCGACCCCGACCGTCCCGTTCTCGTCGGTTGCCTGTACAACGGCAAAAATTCGCATCCCTACGCGGTGCCCGCGAACCTGACGCAGGCCGGATGGCGGACCGCGGGGCCGGGTGGGCTGGCGCACGAATTGCTGTTTGAAGACAAGGGCGGCGGCGAAGAGATCTTCATGCAGTCGGGCCGCGACTATCGCCGCATCGTCAAGCGCGACGAGACCGCAACGATTACGCGCTCGCTCAAGGTCGATGCGCTCGACATCACCCTGACGGCGAAAACGAGCATCACCCTCAATGTCGGCGGCAACAAGGTCGTCATAGACGCGGGCGGGGTGACGATAAATGGCAAGATGATAAACCTGAATTAGAGTTGCCGAGCAGGCGGCTGGTGCAGCATAGGTCGGGCAAGCGGCGACACGGGGGAGACGATGATCAGGCTGCGCCTTTACAGCTCGAGCGAGCCCTCGCAGCAGATCGATCAACGGATGATCGGCGAAGATGCGGTGACGATCGGTCGCGACGCCGCGGCCGACTGGGTTATCTCTGACCCCAACCGTGCCCTGTCGCGGCGGCATTGTACCGTCCGTGCCCTCGGCAACGGCGTAAGTGTCCGCGATACGAGTGCCAACGGCACATTCGTCGGCGAGGCGGCGGCGGCGATCGGCAACGGCAACGAGGCCGAGGTCGGTCCCGGTGGTTCGGTCCGCATCGGCACCTTCACCCTATCGATCGAGTCGCTCGCCGACCTCGCTCCACCGGCCGAGCGGATGCCGACGGCCCCCGGACCGTCGATGTTCGACCCGCCAGCGGGAATGAGCCCCGCGTCGGGCCCGTCGAAACCGGCGCGTCCCGATCCGTTCGCCAGCCAGCTTGCGGCCGATCCGCTGCTCGCCGAGCACCGCCCGACCGACCGGGCGATCGGCGACGGCGATGCCTGGGACACGCGACCGGCGGCTCGGGCCGGTGACTGGGACTTGCAGCGCAGCCGTCCCGACCACGACCAGCTGATCGGCTCGCCGCGCGACTGGGCGCAGCCGGCACGCGCCGAAAGCGACGCCGGCTTCGGCTTTGACGCGCCGTTCGACCGGCCAATGGTAGCGCCGCTCGTACCGGCACAAACAGGGGCCATTCCAGCCGACTGGGCCGATCCGATCGCCGAGCCCGCAGCGCAGTTAGCCGCGGCAGCCGCGCCGGTACCCGTGGAACCCGAGCCGAAGGTCGAGCCGAAGCCGAGGACCACCAAGGCCAAAACCCTCGCTGTTCCTCCGCCGGTCGCGCCGCGACCGATCGAGATCACTCCCGCCGCAGAAGCGCCGGCCGCATTGCCGCCGGCAGTTGGTGATATGGACGACTTGTTCGCAGCGTTCTGCGCCGGTGCCCGCCTGTCGCCGACGAGCTTCGCGGCGGCTGAGCGTGCAGCGGTGATGACGCGGCTCGGCGAGGTCTATCGCGGCATGGTGCTCGGCCTTGCTGACGTCATGAGCGAACGCACGGCACTGAAGAACGAATACCGACTTTCACGGACGATGGTCCGGCCCGAGCGCAACAATCCCTTCAAATGGGTTCCGCCGCAACGCCTGGCGATCGAAATCCTGCGCGGCGGCGAGGATGGTTTTGCCAGCGGCACCGAAGCGGTGACCGAGAGTTTCCGCGATCTCAAGGCCCACATCTTTTGCGTGCTCGCCGGTATGCGCGGAGCGATCGGCGCGACGGTCAGCGCATTGTCGCCGGCGAGGGTCGAGACTGGCGTCGACGGGCGGACCTTCTTGATCAAGGCGCAGCGCGACGCCGCGTTGTGGGTCGAGTACTCCGAACGCTTCGAACGCCTGAAGATCGAGGGCGAGGATGCCGACGGCGTCGTCAACCGCGCCTTCCGTACGGCGTATGAGAAGCAGCTCGCCGACCTGGCAGGGCAGGCCAGCGGCTATGCCGACCCCACCCGCGGGCCGCGCTGATGTACTGGCAGAACAAAGTCCTGTGGGCCGAGGGGATGTTCCTCCGTACGCAGCATTTCCAGCAGTTCGAGCGCTATGTCGAACGAACATCGCAATCGGCGACGCGCTGGCTGCAGCCGCTGTCGTGGGGCTTCGCCCGGCTTGAGATCGACGAAGCGTTGCTCCAGACCGGGACTATCGCTCTATCGCGGGCGATGGGTATCCTGCCCGACGGCACGCTGTTCGAGGTGCCGGGGACGGACGATCATCCGATCCCGATCGACGTTCCCGCTGACCTGAAGAACGTCGTCATCCGTCTTGCCTTGCCGATCGGGCGCGAGGGCGGGGTCAGTTCGCGCCTCGCCTCGCCGCGCGCCGGCGACCCGGCGGTGCGCTGGACCGGTCAGGAGGTCGAGGTCGGCGATACCGTCAGCGGCTCGGACGCGCAGGCGACGATGATCGTCGGCAAACTCGAGATGCGGCTGATGCACGATGGGCAGGAACTGTCGGGCTATGTCACCCTCCCGGTCGCGCGCCTCATCGAAAAGCGGCTCGACGGCTCGGTTCTGCTCGATGCGGGTTTCATTCCGACCGCACTGAGCTGCGCCGCGTCGGAGCGGCTGACCAGCTTCATCTCGGAAATGCGCGGCCTGCTTCAGCACCGCGGCGCGGCGATCGCCAATCGTCTCTCAAGCCAAGGGGGCAAGAGTAGCGCCGAGATCAGCGACTTCCTCGTCCTCATGCTGGTCAACCGCAACGACATGCTGCTGCGGCATCTCGGCTCGCTCAACGATCTTCACCCGGAGGCGCTCTACCGGTCGCTGGTCGAACTCGCCGGCGAGCTGGCTACTTTCACCGAAGCCGCGACCAATCGGCCACCGCAACTGCCGCCGTACAATCACGCCGAGCTTGCGGGGTCGTTCAATCCGCTGATCGACTTTCTGCGCAATTCGCTGTCGGCGGTGTTCGAGCAGACGGCGATCCCGATCGCACTCGAAGAACGTGCCTTCGGTATCCGCGTCGCCAAGATCACCGACCGCTCGCTGTTCACCGACTGCGTCTTCGTCGTCGCCGCGAAATCTTCGATCGAGGTCGAGACGCTGCGAGCCAATCTGCCGAAGCGGACGACGATCGGCGCCGTCGAGCGCATCCGCGACCTCGTCAACCTCCAGCTTGGTGGTGCCCCGATCCGGCCGCTACCAGCCGAGCCGCGCCAAATTCCGTTCCGCTCGGGGATGATCTATTTCGAGGTCAACGCCCAGTCGGAGGACTGGCGACTGATTGAACAATCGGGCGGCATCGCGGTCCACGTCTCCGGTGACGTCCCCGATCTTGTCATCGAGCTATGGGCGATCCGCGGTCGCATCCGATGAGCAACAGCCCGTTCAATTCCGACGGCGACCGGACGCAGATCGGGCCGGCGACGCCGCCGAGCGAGCGGACTGAAATCGGGCCTGATAGTCCCTTCGGGCGCAAGCCGCCGACACCGCCGCCTGCCGACAACGGCGACCGGACGATGATCGGCGGCACCGGCGGTACCGGCGGCGCGGTCGCTTCCGGGCCGTTCGCGCCAGCCAAGCTGACGCTCGACCAGTTGCGGGGCACCGGCGGCAACCCGCTGATCGCCGCGGGCACGCCGCTGATCGCGCTCGCCGGGGGCCTGCGCACCGTCCTCGCGCAGCAGGAAACCGGACGGCTACGCCGGATCATCATCGAGGAGCTGCGCCGCTTCCAGTCGCGAACGCGCGAATCGTCGATCGGCGAGGAGGAGATACGCTACGGCCACTACGCGCTGTGCGCATTGCTCGACGAGGTGATCCTGACGACGCCGTGGGGCGTGGCATCGGGCTGGGGCAAGCAGACGCTCGTCGCGACCTTCCACAACGAGGTCGTCTCGGGCGACCGCATGTTCGAGGTCGCCGACGCGCTCGAAGCTCGGCCAGGGCGCTCTCCCGCGCTGCTCGAACTTCTTTATGTGTGCTTCTCATTCGGCTTCGAAGGGCGGCTGCGGCTCGAGCGCGGCGGAGCGTCGAAGCTGCTACAGCTCCGCGAGCGACTCTACACCGCGATCCGCAACCTGCGCGGGCCGGTCGAGCGGTCGCTGTCACCGCATTGGAAAGGGGCCGAGGCCGCGTACCGCCCGATCGCCGCCGATATTCCGTTGTGGGTGCTGCTCGCCGGTCTCGCCGGACTGCTGCTGTTGATCTACGCCGCGTTCGTTTTCACCCTCGGTCTGACCGACCGGACCGCGGGACCGCTCGGCGCGGTCTACGCCGCCGGCCCGGCCAAGCTGGCGCGCGAGGCGCCGGCACCGCCGTCGGACAATAAATTATACCTGACCATCCTCGACATCCTCAAGCCTGACATCGATGCTGGCAGGGTCGGCGTCAGCGACGACCCTGGCGCGGTCGGCGTCCGCCTGCTCGATCGCGGGCTGTTCGCCAGCGGCTCGGCTGATCTCGACGCGGCCTATGGCGCGACGATGGGCCGGATCGCGCAGGCGATCGCCCTCGTCACCGGCCCGATCGCTGTCGCCGGGCATACGGATAGCCAGCCGATCCGCTCGCTCCGCTTTCCGTCGAACCAGGCCCTGTCCGAGGCACGCGCCGACGCAGTCGTGACGGGTCTGGCCAGTGCCGGGGTCGCGGGCGAGCGGCTCAAGCCGAGCGGTTTCGGCGAGACGCAGCCGATCACCGACAACGGTGTCGAGGCTTCGCGGCGGCTCAACCGCCGCGTCGAGGTGACCATTCCTAAGAACTATGCCGAGACGCCGCGCTGATGTGGTACCGAGTTCGCCGCCTGTTCAGTCGGCGTCCGCCGCGCTGGCTGCTGATCGCCTTCGGCGTCATTGTCATCGCCCTGTTTGTCTGGTTCGTCGGCCCGCTAGTGGCGATCGCCGGTCACGTCCCGCTCGGCGGGGTGGTCGCGCGGCTGGCGACGATCGCCGGGCTCGCCGTTACCGCTTTGGGCGTCTGGGGCTTTCGCCGCTGGCGGACGTCGCGGCGACACAAGGCGATGGTCGACGACCTCGCCAGCGTTCCTGTCGTCGCCGCTCGCGACGACGCCGACGAGGACGTCGCGGCGATGAATGATCGCGCCGCTCAGGCGCTGGCGTTGATGAAAACTACGCGGGTCGGCAAGGCCAAGGCGTTCATCTACGAATTGCCGTGGTACTTGATCATCGGGCCGCCGGGGGCGGGCAAGACGACGGCGCTCCAGCACGCCGGGCTCGATTTTCCCGTCGCCCAGTCGCTCGGCGAGGGCCCGGTGCGCGGTATCGGCGGGACACGAACGATCGAGTGGTGGTTTACCGACCGCGCCGTCCTGATCGACACCGCCGGCCGCTACACGACACAGGACAGTGATCAGTCGGTCGACGCCAAGGCGTGGACCGGTCTGCTCGACCTTCTCAAGCGCCACCGCCCGCGCCAGCCGGTCACCGGCATTCTCGTCGCCATCTCGACAACCGAGCTGATCGGTGCCGACGAGGCGGCGGCGCTTGCCCACGGCCGTGCCATCCGTCAGCGACTGAACGAGGTCCAGAGCCGTTTCGGGCTGCGGACGCCGGTCTACGTTGTCTTGACCAAGCTCGATCTGCTCGCCGGGTTCACCGAGTTCTTCGACGACCTGCCGCAGTCGGAGCGCGAGCAGGTCTGGGGCGGAACTCTCGAATTCGACGTCGCGGCCGGACGCAACAAGGGTCCGGTCGACGACGCAACGCTCGGTCCATTGTTCGACGGGCTGATCCAGCGCCTCGACGAGCGGCTGCTGCTGCGCATTCAGGGCGAACCCGACATCGCCCGGCGGGCGTTGGTCTTCGGCTTTCCGCAGCAGGTGGCGACGCTGCGCGAACCGTTGTTGGCGATGCTGCGGATCATCGCCCGTGAAACCAAGTTCGAGCCGACGCCGCTCGTCCGCGGCTTCTACCTGACCTCGGCGACGCAATTCGGCCGGCCGATCGACCGGTTGCTCAACGCGCTGTCGGCACGGATCGGCGTCGCGCTGGCCACCACCGCCGGCAGCGAAGCACGCGGTCGAAGTTATTTTCTCCACGACCTCCTCGCCCGGGTCGTCTTCCCCGAGGCGGCGATCGCCGGTCGCGACCTCAAGGCCGAGCGCCGTCGCCGCGCGATCCGCCTCGCCGCCCTCGTCACCGCGGGAACTGCCTTACTGGCGATGACGGCATTGTGGACGCTGGCCTATCTGCGCAATGCGGCGCTGATCACCCGGCTCGAGCAGCGCGCCGAAATCCTCCACCGCGACGCCGCGGCGCTCGGACGCGGACCGATCGTCGACAGCGATCCGCAGCGTGCGCTGACAGTCCTCAACGAGGCTCGCGCGCTGCCGTTCGCCACCACCGCGCCCGCCGCCGACCGTTCGCCGGGGTTCGGCTGGGGCATCGGTCGCGAGAAGGCGCTTCGCAGCGAGGTCGACGGGACCTATGTCAACCTACTCAACCGGCAGTATCTGCCGCGGCTGCTGCTGACCCTCGAAGGCGAGCTGACCCGGCTTGATGCGCTCGGCGACGCGCCAGGTGGACCCGGCAGCCACGCCGCCGATCCGCGTCCGGCGATCTACAACCTGCTGCGCGTCTATCTGATGCTCGGCCGCTCGCCAGGGGCACCGCTCGAGCGGTCGGCCATCGTCTCGTATTTTGCGGACCGCTGGGCCGACGCCTATCCGGCCGAGGAGCAGAGCGATCTTCGCGCAGCGCTGCAAGCGCATCTCGCCTCGTTGTTGGGCAACCCGATGACACCGCCGGCACTCAACGCGACGCTGATCGCCGATGCCCGCAATCGGATCGGCACCCTTGGGCCGGGCGAGCGCGTTTACGTCCGCATGTCGGCTGACCAGCGCCTGCGCGATCTCGCCCCCTTCGCCCTGACCGACGTTCCAGGTGTCGCCAACTCGCGGCTATTCGCGCGCAAGTCGGGTGCACCGCTGTCGACCGGGGTAGCGGGAATGTTCCGCCACGCCAATTTCTATAAGATCGTCGTGCCGATCATCGGGGCCTACGCCGCGCAGTCGGCCGACGAAGGCTGGGTCACCGGCGAGCGTGCTACGGGGAGGGCCGGTGTCGGGCGCCTCAAGGACGCACTGCTAACCGCCTATCTTGCTGATTTCACCAACCGGTGGGATAATTTCATCGATGATATCGCCGTGAGCGGCGAGCGGCCGATCCGCGACCGCATCCAGTTGGCGACGCGACCGCCCTCGCCGGTCCGCTCGCTGTTCAACACGTTGTCTTCGGAAACCAATCTGACGCCGCCATCGTTCAAGCAGGGGTCATCGACGCGCGGTGCGTTGAACGTCGCCGGGCTGTTCTCGCGGAGCATCTATCGTGGAGTGCAGCTCGGCACTTCGGTTCAAAGCCAAATGGGCCAGGCTCCGGCCGGCCCTCCGGGTCCGCTCGACGAGGTCATCGCTCATTTTGCGTGGCTGCGCGAAATGATCCCGGCCGGGGGGTCGGGGCCGCTCGATCAGGCGCTCGCCGCGCTTGCCGACGTCGGCGGCACCGCAGGTGCGGCTTCATCGGCGGCGGAAATGGGCAGCCCTGCGCTGCAGCAGCAGAGCGCCGCGGCGGCGATGGCGGCGACAGCCAAGCTCGGCACCGTCTCTTCGACATTGCCGCCACAAGCCGGGGCGCTCTTCCAAGGCTTCGTCAAGGCGTCGGCAAGGCAGCTCAATCGCGATGCCCGCGACGCCGTCCGCGGGCAATACGGTGCCCAGCTGCTCCCTGAATGCCAGTCGATCGTGAAGAGTGGCTACCCGTTCGCAGCGACCCCGCTGCGGCAGGTCACGCTCGACGACTTCAGCCGGCTGTTCCGCCCGTCGGGTCTGCTCGATACCTTCCAGAAGACCAGCCTCGCCGGCCAGATCAATACCGACGCGCCGCGTTGGAAGCTGACCGCGTCGGGCAAGGCGCTCGGGCTCAATCCGACCGCGGTCAGTCGCTTCCAGGACGCGGCAAAGATCAGCGGTGCCTTCTTCCGCCCCGGCGACATTCGGCCGAACGTTCGCATCACCGCCACGCTGGCGCAGTTGACGGGAGCGCAGTCGGTCACGCTGACGATCGGCGGCACGCCGGTGATTTTCGCCGCGAGTGGAGCCCAGCCGGCCGACCTCCATTGGCCGGGAACCGGTCTGGGTGCAGCGATCGGGTTCCAGCGGATACCGGCGCCACCGACCCCGGCGATGCCGCGGACGTGGCCGGGCGAGTGGGGATTCGCCGCGATGATGCACGACCTCGGTGGGCGCAGTGCCGATGCGAGGGGCGTCACCCTCGCCGTCGATGACGGGACTGTCCATGCAAGGATCCGTCTGGCGATCGACAACAATCCTTTCGTTGCGACCGACCTTGACAAATTTCAGTGTCCGACGAAGCTATGACCGCAGTCGTCGGCTTCTTCGGCAAGCTGCCGGCGCATGGCGACTTTGTTCGACGCGGCTTGCCTGTCGAGGTTACGGCGGCGCTCGACGCGTGGATTCAGCGAGAATTCGGGCGTGCCGAAGATCCCGCCGCGGCGATCGCAGACCTGTCGCCGCTGCGTTTCGCAACGACTGCGCTCGCCCCCGGTCAGCTGGCGCTCGGCGCGATGGTCGCGAGCAGCGACAGCGTCGGCAGGGCGTATGTCGCCGTCGCACTCCACCTGGCGCGTCACCCGGTGGTCGACCTGCCCGATCCGGTCCCCGAGGCGTGGGACGACTGGTGTGCGCGAGCCGAGGCAATCCTTACCGCGGCGCAGGGGAGGACATGGACCGCCGATGCGACGCAGGCCGCCCTCGAAACTGCGGCGCGGGCGACCGTAATCGCGCTCGCACCATCCTTGTTCCTGGTCGCGAACAATGGTGTCGCGGAAACAGTCGCGTGGCGGCCGTTGTTCGGCAGCGGGGGATGCGCCTTGTCGCGCAGTGTGGGCCTGCCTTCCGGCGACGATTTCGACCGCATTGCAGCTCCGTTGGCGGCACTGACGTGAGTTCGGCTTCGCTTCGCTTTATCAGTGCCGGGCTGACCGACGTCGGCAAGGTTCGCGCGCTCAACGAGGATCGCTTCGTCGACCGCGCTGCCATCGGGCTTTGGGCAGTCGCCGACGGCATGGGCGGGCATCAGGCGGGCGAGATCGCCTCGGGCATGCTCGCCGACGCGCTGACCGGGATCGGTCCGCCCGACTCCGGCTACGCGTTCCTTGACGAGGTCCACGACGCGGTCGAGCGGGTCAACCGCAGCCTCGTTGCGCACGCCGCGATCTCGAGTCCTGGTGCGGTGATCGGGTCGACGATCGTTGTCCTGATCGCTTATGCCGGCCATTATGCGTGTCTCTGGGCGGGCGATAGCCGCATCTATATGCTGCGCAACGGCGCGTTCGATCAGATCACGCGCGATCACTCGATGGTGCAGGAGATGCTCGATTCAGGTGCGCTCGCGCGGCGCGACGTGAAGAACTTCGGCAAATCGAACATTATTACCCGTGCCGTTGGCGTCAACGATCGCCTGTCGCTCGATCTCCACCAAGGCCCCATCGAGAACCGTGACATCTTCCTGCTGTGCTCGGACGGCCTAACGAACATGCTGAGCGACAGTGAGATCGCCGAAATCCTCGCCTGCAATCCTCCCCGTGAAGCGGTGGCGGCGCTGATCACGCTGACCCTCGCGCGTGGCGCGAAAGACAATGTGACCGCTGTCGTCGTCCACGCCTTTGCCGACTCCGACATCACTGTCGACCCTGGGACGCGCACGCCGGCGCGATAGACGTCTGCCGCCGGATGCGGGTGTTTGAACGCGATCAGGCGCTCATCGCTAAGGCAGTCGCCCGCAACCATTCGGTCAGTTTGAATAGAAGGGCTCGCGGACGAAGCGTTCGTGCGACGGCCGACAGGGTCGCGGCGGGCGGTTCACGGTTGTCGGCTGGCAGACCGGCAATGGCAGCGGCTTCGCCGTATGGGGGGCAACGACAGCAGCGGGCGTTGCACGATCATCGGCCCGCCGTTGTGGCTCGCTGTGTCTCGCTCTCGGATGTTTGCCCGCGTCGATCCGGTGTCGGTCGTCTTTCTTAGCACCGCGCATCGGCTTGGCTGGCCGATCGTCATGCGCGGCAAGCGAATGCTGGACATTTGCTATCGGCGGCAGCGGCGGCACTAGCTGTGCGCCGGGAGACACGGGCGCAATATCCCTCAAGGGAGCCGAAACCCGTGCACTGGCCGCGGGGACCGCTGCCGAGATCGTCGGCAGAAGCGCTGTCACCGGCACGGCGGTTCGCGACCGCAGCCATACCCAAAGGGCAAGTCCGAGCACGAGAAGCACCGTGGCGACAGTGCCGAGCCGGGTCATCGCAGCCAGTGATTCGGACATCCGCGAGGCGGTGACCGTACTTATCGGCGCGGTAGCGATCGGCGCAGCAGGACGGCTCGGCGAGGCGAACGGTGCCAGCGGCATCGTCGCGTCTAGCGCGGCATCACGAGCTGGTTTTGCGAACGGCGATCCCGCCAGCTGCGCTGCGCGCTGCGACCGCCAACTTTCCTGATCCGCCATGCCCGTCCCCTGTTCCTTAACGCCACGTGCGACGCTGACATGATCGTCGCCGACCGATCAGGTCCGCACCCCCGCGATCTACTCGTCACCAACGCGCTGCTGCAATCCAATGTTGCACGGCCGGGCGGATCGAGGGCAATAGGAAGTGACTGGAGCCAGACGTGCAATTGCTGCACGATGCCGTCGGGGTCGCCGCCCAGAACCATCGCAGCGATGTCGCCAAGGTCCAGAAGCGGCTGCGGGCGCGACACCATTCACCGAGTCCGATCGATGGCATCTGCGGCCGCCGGACCATTGGCGCGATCGTCGCCGAGCAGCGCGGTTATATGGGCGAGCTCGACGGCCGGGTCGATGTTCACGGCCCGACATGGCGTCATCTCATCGCTGCCGCACCGTCGGCTGCACCCGATCCGACGGCAAATGCCGCCGCCGCGCCCCACCTTGAAACACCGCATTGGACAGCGCCGCCCTGGCGGGCGCCACCCCGGCCCGCGGCAGCGGCAGTTGCCCCGCGCCCTACCACGCCGCCACATCCGCCGACCCCAAGCGCGCACACTTCGTCGCGCGAGCTGAAATATACAGATCACCTGCCGCTGCCCGCACGGCGTTCCGTCAACGTCGGCATCGTCTCGCCAAGCAATGCGGCGATGATCGCCAAGCTCGGCAGTCCCCGAACAGCTATCCAGCCGATTGCGCCGCCCTGACCAACTATGCCTTCGCCGAAGATCGTCACGGAGAGCGTCGGCCCGTTTCGCGTTAGCGGGTACAACGCCGCCGCCTAGAGCCTGCAGTCGGTCTTCGTGGCAGTCCAGCGCGACCATCCCGACATGTACGCGCAGTTGGGGATCGCCGGCGTGATGTGCTGCCGTTATATCCGCGGCAAGCCCGCATCGATCTCGAATTATTCGTGCGGTTGTGCCATCGACATGAAGGTCGCTGGCGTCCTGGTGCCCCAGAACGCGCAGTGTGCGATAGTCGGGCTGCAGATGCTGGCGACCTACTTCAACGCCGAAGGGTGGTGCTGGGGAGCGGTCTATGTGGTGCCCGATTTACAGCACTCCGAGTGTGGCGTGGCGCTCGTGGCGTCGTTTCTCGTGACGAAGCTCGCGATCGTCGCGGCCCTGCTTGCCGTGGTGGTCACGCTTGCCGACGGCCATCCGCCCGCTGCCGCGCCGTCACCCGCCACCTTCGTTCGGAGGACGTGCTCCAGTCCTGCCGAGATCAACGAACGCGACGTCGCATCTCCTGTTCTCGGCGGTCATTTCGATTATTGTCAGACCAAGGCCAGTCCCACCCAAGCCGGGGTTTCCGTCGTTCGGGTGAGAGGTTCGATTTTCGCTTGAACGGCTTGAACAACCCGTCGGCGTCGTCGCCTATGCTGACGCCTTTGTCCGACACGTACAGATCGCCGCACTTGTTATAGAGCAACGACGAGATTTCGATTCGCGGCGAGCTTTCTCTCCTGGCTGAAGACCGAGCGGATCGCGCGAAAGGTGTACCGCACGCGCCATTCCGCCAAGGGAGGTGTTCGACTACATCGAACGCTACTACAATCCGACCCGACGGCACTCGACCTTAGGCTATGTTGGTCCCATGGACTTCAAGCGCCGAGCGGCAGTAGCTGAACCGTCTGTCCGCGAGACCAGCGGCAGCTCACGATGGTGCGTGAAGGGGCAAGCTGATATCATTGCGATCTGGGGCGGCTGGACACGCAAACGCTGGTCGCGCTCCAAGGTTTGAACGAGGTGTTGGCGATGACGGACTTCTCCGACCTACCCATCGCGGACGGTGTCGGCGACTACGATCTCAATCGCTTTCGGGTCGCCTTTCGCAGCGACTTTGGCGCGCGCTACCTAGGCGCGCTGCTGGTCGGTTCCTTCCCCGGATATTTCAACGGCCCGGCGGCCAAGGTCGAGCGTGACGGCGACCGGCTGAAGTTTTACGGCAACCTAGCCCGGATTATTCACCGGACGGTCTGTTTGGGGGTGGCGAGCGTAGCTTAACTCTTTGATCTGATGTAGAGAATGGGTATCGACGCCGTTCTTTTCATCTGGACAGAAAGTGCCACGCCCGCCAT
>Ga0209511_1000783_pt1 | contig 29878 bp, 30 predicted proteins | sample SSSSmetaG_FD_184141 | JGI IMG/M metagenome (GOLD analysis project Ga0209511, IMG submission 184141) | Glacier valley bacterial and archeal communities from Borup Fiord, Nunavut, Canada, to study Microbial Dark Matter (Phase II) - ​SSSS... | ecosystem: Environmental > Aquatic > Freshwater > Ice >... | reverse complement strand
CGCCATACGTGGTTCGTTTACGGATAGATGCGCCGTCTTTATAAGTACTCTTTGTTCCATAGGTCATTGCGTAGGCTCCGGCAATCACTTTGCCCTCGAATGAGGCAAAGAATAATTGTCCGTAACCAGCTTTTTCGAATCGTTGCCAAAAGGTCTTATAGTAATCAAAACTACGAATACCAAACTGACCTTCAGCTGTTTCGCTCAAAAGTGAGTACATTGTTTTACAATTTTTATCTGTCGCTGGAACAAGCGTCACGGTGACACCGTCTCTCTCGGCTCGTCGGATAGCGTGACGACCTTTTTGAGGCAGGCTCATGATGATGTCGTCGAGTTTTGGTGAAAGATCGAGCGTGATCGTTGAAGGGTTAGGAATAATCGGTGCCGCTTTTTTCATCCCATGTCGCGTCAGGGTTGGTTGTTGCGTCCGAGGTAATTCTGTCTCGATACGGATGGCGAAAACACCACGCTTGGCGGCGAATGGTTGGATTTTTTGAAGAGTATCAAACACCGCTTTTGAAGTAGTAACATTTGGCCCTTTAGGAAGATACCAAAGTTTGCCAAGCGGCGGTGTATTCTTCTCGAGAACCGTCACGGCTAGTTTTCCAACAATCAAAAAACGTGGTTTGTAGCCACCGGTGCTTTTTTGTTCAGTATATTCGAGACTTGAAAAGACGTTGCCACCATCTGGATTAGACAGGATGAGTGAATCCCAGGTTAAGATCTCTTGAGGTGTGGCGAAGCGTACAGGCATTATATCAATTGTACCGTATGTCGCGTGTTGGAGGAAATCGCAGACCTACTTAGGCAGCAGGTTGTTGATTATTACGTGAAAGATAGTCGATTTCTTTGATGATATCAAGCAAAGCTTCGGCGCGACGCTTTTCGTCGCTAATTGATTGTGCTGCAACGTGTGCAGGAGCGATCAGTGTGCTGTCATCAGTGCTGCGGATTAACATAAGGTATGTGTCGAATTTTTCTTCGGCAGGAAGGTCAACTCGATCGATAAGCGGACGGAGCTCACCAAGGGCATCTTTTTTGATGCTTTCGAGGTCGGCTGCTGTCGCGCTAAGCGCGGGACTTGAAAGTGTTGGCTCCGGCATCATAAAAGTAGATTCTGTAGGAGGGAGCGCTGGTGCTTCCTCGGGTGTTTCATCTGAAGCGGTTGGAATTTGTCCGATCTGAGCAGGCGCATCAAGAACGACTGGGTCTGGGACGTCAGGCATCACTCCAGCGAGCGCTTTAGCGAGTTCTTGGTCGTCACTGATTGGTTGTTGCGCATCATTCTGCGGCGTAATGTCCATAACCCACCCTACTTTTTCTATTAATTCTGCTTATGCTTCTTTAAAAATACTGTATCATAGTGTCAAAGGGTGGGCAATACTTATGAATAACACATTAGATAACGAAAAAATTTTAACACAACGAGATCCTGCAGGGGCATTAAAAATAGCAAGTGAACAATACAAACAAGCATCGTTTGATGCAGTCGTCTTGAACAAAGAACATGATGACCGTGAAATTACTGCCGTCGTCGTGACGGGCATGGGTGGATCAGCGCTCGCTGCATTACTCGCAAAGGTTTGGCTCCGAAACGACATCAAGGTTCCATTTGAAATTATCCGTGGCTACGACCTCCCGTCGTACGTCGGCCGCAATACATTGGTAATCGCGAGCAGTTACTCGGGCAACACCGAAGAAACAGTCAGTGCTTTGGACCAGGCAATCGAGCGTGATGCACAAATTGGCGTCATCGCCTCTAGTGGTAAGCTTCTTGTGACCGCAACGAATAACGACATTTCATACGCAACACTGCCCGTAGGTCTTCAGCCACGTATGGCAGTCATCTACAACCTTCGTGCGCTTCTCGCTCTCCTCGAGAACTTTTCGATCGTTGCGGGTAAGCAAGAAGAAATTGCTGCCCTATCTGACTGGCTTGGTCAGGAAAGCGCTGCCTGGGGAGCTGATGTTCCGACAGAAAAAAACTGGGCAAAACAACTGGCTGAACAAGCAGTCGGGAAGTCACCAGTCTTTTATGGCGGTGCACTGACAGCACCAGTCGCGTACAAATGGAAAATTAGCTGGAACGAGAATGCCAAGAATCTTTCGTTCTGGAACGAGTACTCAGAATTTAACCACAACGAATTCATGGGCTGGACATCACACCCAGTCGAAAAGCCATTTGTGGTCTTTGACATTATTAGCTCATTCGAACACCCTCAGATTTTAAAGCGCTTCGAAATATCTGATCGCCTCCTAAGTGGTAAGCGACCAAAAGCAACCACCATTAATCTAGCTGGTGATTCACTGATTGCCCAAATGCTATGGGGATCTATTTTTGCAGACTACGTAAGCATTTACGTTGCAGTATTGAACGGCGTTGATCCAACACCAGTCGACTTGATTGAAAAACTGAAAAAAGAACTCTAGAAGCGATCAATCATATTGTCGGAGCGCATCGATTGGATCTTTGCGTGAAGCGCGAATCGCTGGGTACAGCCCGAAGAGCGTCCCTATTATGATAGAGACAGCAACTGCTGTCCCAGCGATTTCCCAAGTAAAGATTGGATAGAACGGCAAGAGTGTACTGATGCTAAAGGAAACCACGTAACCGATAAGGTATCCACTGATACCGCCACCGATACTTAGCGCCAGTGACTCGATGAGGAACTGTGCCATAATGTCTCCATTGCCAGCCCCGAGTGCTTTTCGGATACCGATTTCACGTGTTCGTTCAGCGACGCTTACGAGCATGATATTCATGATACCGACGCCGCCAACGAGTAGCGATATTGCGGCGATGGCTGTTGTGGTGCCTGCGATCGCTGTAAATAACCGATTGGTTGGTTGAGCGATTTGCTCACCAGATAGAACCGAAAAGTCGGCTTCACCCAAGTGATTCTTTAAAAGTGCTTTATTGATATCAATGATGACTTGATTCAGATTGGCAACACTATCGCTACGAATATCAATTTGTTGGATTTGGAGAGAGCTTTTATTTAATGCCTGTCCAGCTGCTTGGTTGATAATGACAGACTGATCAAAGTCGACGCCATTGTAATTAATCGGAGTGTTTGTTCGTTTGAGGACGCCGGTGACCGTAAAGCTTTGTCCGCGGATCGTCACGGTTTTCCCAATTGAATCCTCTGTACCGAAGATATCGACCGATAGTTGCGGGCCAATGACTGCGGTATTTGGTTCGAGTGTTGGATCAAGGAATTCACCGTCTCGTATTGTCAGGCTGCTAATCTTTGCCAGCGCGGGCGTTGTGGCGACGATTGTTGTATTCACTGGCGCAGACGATGCGGACTTTACTGAACCAGAGAGAACCATCATCGGCGCAAGAGCAGCGACGTGTGCGATGTCTGTCACGGTCGCAATGTCGGCCTCCGTGAGGGTGCTAGCCGAAAACTGCTGCGGTGAAGGGGACTGGGTGATGTCTTGGAGCGGCGTCTCTGATTGAGACCCGGGACGGATAACGGCAATATTACCCCCGAGGGCTTCGATTTGGCTACTCACAACTTGGCTAGCGCCACCACTTAATGAGAGTATGGCGGTGATGCTAGCGACCCCGATAGTAATCCCGAGCATCGTCAGTGTACTTCGCATACGATTACCCTTGAGTGATTGTCGTGCATTTTGGATGTGATTGACGAAAAGGAATCGCATTATATGGTTATTTCCTTTTTACGCTTTGATTGTTTACGTTTTTTTCCGAGCGGCCGGCTAGCCAGTTGGTCGACGGGCCGGTTTGGTGCTGCCGTGTCTGTATCGATCTTCCCGTCAAGCATCGTAATAACTCGACTGGCATAGGTTGTCAGGCGGGGATTGTGCGTCACCATGATAATAGTGTTACCTCGTTTGTGAAGGTCGGAAAGCTCCTCCATAATAATATGACTGGCGGCCGAATCAAGGTTACCGGTTGGTTCATCAGCCAGGATAATCGACGGGTTATTAACGAGTGCTCTGGCGATGGCGACGCGTTGAGTCTGGCCACCAGAAAGTTGATACGGCATATAATACTCGCGCTCACCAAGATGGAAGTTATGAAGAATCGCGCTAGCTTGCTTGAGGCGGTTCGTCTGCGTTGTTCCCTTGTAAACAAGAGGTAGCGCAACATTTTCGATCACGTTCAAACGACTGACGAGGTTGAAGCTTTGGAAAATAAACCCAATCTGCTGACTACGGATGCGCGCTTGGCGCCAAGCACTCAGACTCGCGACCATTCGGTCGTCCAGCTCGTACTCACCCTCGATCTTGCTATCGAGCAAGCCGAGGATATTGAGCAGGGTCGTTTTGCCACAACCGCTTGGACCCATGATGGCAATAAATTCACCCTTACGGATTGTTAGATCTATGCCGTCGATTGCATAGTGTTCGGCGTTACCAATCCCAAAGCTCTTTTTGAGATCCTTGAGAACAATAACTGGTGCGGTCTTCGTTTTTGCCATTCCTCCTATTATGGGAGAGTGATGCGTGACATACAACAGCTATATGGCGTGATTTACACAACTGCTGAGTACTGCGTAGCCTGATATACTAAAAAGCATACGGAGAGGTGGCCGAGTGGTTGAAGGCGCACGCTTGGAAAGCGTGTGTGCAGGCAACTGTACCGTGAGTTCGAATCTCATCCTCTCCGCCAAAATAAAAACAGATCTGATTGATCTGTTTTTATTTTGCTGAGCTGAAGGTTTGAACTCACGGGCGACAACTTGTTGACGCGGCCGTGTGTCGGCAAAGTGAATGAAGCGAAAACGTGTTCACATGTTTGCGCGAATGAACGGCGGAGCAGCTTGCTGCGATATCTCATCCTCTCCGCCAAATTTATTCCAGTCAGTATTGCCCACGCGAGCAGCAAATACCTCGCTATATATGTATCGTTTTTCATAGAAACAGTACACCACATATAGCGTATGTTTCTAATTTACAACGCTATTCCTAGTTTTAAGGGGTTAAATACCGCTTATGTTGTCTGTAGTTAAAATAACATGGTCAAAAGGCTTGAAAAACCATATGTGGGGGCTTATAGTCTTACATAAGCACTACATATGTAGTACTGACATCAAAATACACATTTAGCAAGTTTAGAACGTGCAACCGCTACGACGGTGTTCTTCTTGCTACCTCATAGCTATTGAATTTTGGAATAGTATGAGGCACTCGGGAGGTGGTGTGTTGGCCGAAAGGCGATGTCACCAAAAATAATAAAACAAAGTAGTATAGGGGAATTTCATGAGCGCAATCACTGTGGTAAAACGCGACGGCACCCGCGAACCATTTGACGCGAACAAGATTAACCTTGCATTGGTACAGGCAAGTGAGGGCCTGCCAGACCAGATTAGCAAGGTTGTTCAAGTAGCATCAGAACTCCAGTTAACACTTTTTGATGGTATTACGTCAGAACAGCTTGATGAGGCGGTTATTCATACTGCCCTCCAAAACATAAAAGACGATCCTGATTTTGATATCATTGCGACGCGTCTGCTCCTAAAGAACATCTATAAAAATATTCTCGGCGAATTCAGTACACCTGAAGAGCTCAAGAAACTCCACGAAGACAAATTTGTCGCGTACCTAAAAGACGGCATTAAAGAAGGTTTGCTTGACGAACGGATGAATGGCAAACTATTCGATTTGAAAAAACTCGCTAAAGCCCTCGACCCTTCAAAAGACGGGCTGAGTAAGTACCTTGGTGTCGTCACGAACAAGAACCGCTACGCACTACGTGGCCAAAACGGTAAGCCGCTAGAAGTCCCACAGTTCACTCATATGCGTATTGCGATGGGACTCAGTTATAACGCCGAAGATCCTACGGCTTGTGCACTCGACTTTTACGAGCACATGTCCGACCTCGACTACGTTCCTGGTGGATCAACTCGGGTAAATGCTGGCGGGTCTTTCCCTCAGCTCTCAAATTGCTTCTTGATCGAAGTTCAAGATGACATGGAATCAATTGCAAAAGGTGTTCGCGACGTTATGTGGATTGCCAAAGGTACCGGGGGAATCGGAATCAGCTTGAACAAGCTCCGAGCAGCGGGGTCTCCGGTAAAGACGACTAATACTGAGTCGACTGGCCCAATCCCATTTATGAAAATGATCGACACGGCACTCTTCGCTGTGAGTCGTAAGGGTAAAAAGCAAGGCGCAGCTGCTTTGTACATGGAAAACTGGCACATGAACTTCCCTCAGTTCCTTGACCTTAAACAGAACTCTGGCGACCCATACCTTCGAACTCGCCTCGCGAATACTGCGGTATTTATTAGCGATGAATTCATGAAGCGAGTCGAGAAGGACCAAGATTGGTACTTGTTCGACCCAGCCGAAGTGAAGGATCTTCCAGAACTTTATGGTGCTGAATTCTCTGAAGCGTACAAAGGCTACATTAAAAAAGCTGAAGCCGGTGAGATGCGTGATTTTGTGAAAACAAGAGCACGTGAACAATTCCGTCAGATCCTGATGACGCTTCAGGCAACTAGCCACCCATGGTTAACCTGGAAAGACACGATCAACGTTCGCGCGCTGAATAACAACACATCAACCATTCACCTTTCGAACCTTTGTACGGAAATCACATTGCCACAAGACAAAGATAATACTGCCGTCTGTAACCTCGTCAGCATTAACTTGGCATCGCACCTAAAGGCCGACAAGACGTGGGATTGGGAGCGTTTAGCCGAGAGTAGCCGGAGCGCAATTCGTCAGCTCGACAACCTTGTTGATATTACAAACACACCGATTCCTGAAGCGATGCACAGTAATAACCAAAACCGGGCACTTGGCCTTGGATTCATGGGCTTTAGTGATGTTATCGAGAAGCTTGGATATAGTTACGAATCCGAAGAAGCGTACGACTTGATCGATCAAATTGCAGAGTACATTAGTTACTACGCGATTGACGAATCAGCTAACCTCGCCAAAAAGCTCGGCTCGTACCCAACCTTCAAGGGAAGTGGTTGGAGCAAGGGGATCCTTCCTATCGACACTATCGATACATTGGCTGCCGATCGTAAGGTAAAAGTTGAAGTGAACCGAAAAACGCGTTTGGATTGGGAGTCACTCCGAACAAAGGTAAAGAAGGGGATGCGTAACGCAACACTGATGGCGGTTGCGCCAACTGCGAATATCGCACACATTGCTGGAACAACGCCTGGGCTTGACCCACAATTTGCACAGATTTTCTCTCGTGCTACCTTGAATGGTAAGTTCCTCGAAGTGAACACTAACCTTGTTCATGACCTCAAGGAACTTGGTCTCTGGGACACTGTCAAAGAAGACATCTTGCGCTTCCAGGGTGACGTTCAACAGATTGACGTCATTCCACAAAAACTCAAAGACGTCTACAAGACAAGTTTCCAGCTGAGTCCGTATTCTTTCATCGAAGTTGCCGCTCGAACACAAAAATGGGTTGATCAAGCGATTAGCCGTAACATGTACCTCGAGACACGTGATATTGATGAAATGGTAGAGATCTACATGGCGGCGTGGAAGCGCGGCCTCAAGACAACCTACTATTTGCACGTCAAGCCTCGGCATACCGCCGAACAAAGTACCGTCAAGGTAAATAAAGCAGAGACATCAGACGGTGGGGCGCGAAAAGTCGGCTTCGGATTTGCAAAGAAACAAGAAGTTGATGGCTAGCATATGATGATGATGACATAGACGAGCAAATCACTCACAGCAAAATATAATAAAACGCGAATATAGTAAGAATAAGGGGAATTCCAAAATGGATGCATCAACAATCATCAACGACACAATGAGCCTGGAAGAAAAACTGAAAGCTATCGACGCAGCGATGGCGAACGCACAGTTACAGGCCAACGAAGACGCAGCTTCACGTGGTCAAATTGCCGCCCCTATTGATCCAGCAGATGCAACAATGTGCCTAGGTTGCCAATAGGCGAGTGATGTCTGTCCAGGGCGGGGAAACACTTCCGGTCGCTATTTCTGATTTAGAGCGACAAAAACAGAACAACGAAGATATATTAGCAGCAATTGAAGCCAGTCTGACCAACCTCGAGGGGATGCCTTTCGATGGCCAGGACGAACTTGAACAGCAAAAAGCTATCACGGTTCGTCATATCGGCCGGCTTGCTGCAGAAATAACAATGCACCAATAAATAGACGCATAATAGGAGTACATTATGGCATTTAGCGAAACACTATTCACATCGGCAACATTCGAAAATGAAGGACAACCAACGCTTTTCGATGAAAAAATGTTGGCTACGCTTGCCCTTCGTGATTTGGTTGAAGTAGACTTAACGTAACTAAGGAGGCAACATGGCAGGAATTTTAGGTACAGGCATTCAGGACGGGCTTTTATTAAAGCCAATCAAGTACCAGTGGGCGATGGACCTTTATAACCAAGCGGTGGCGAACACCTGGTTTCCGAATGAAATTCAACTTGGTCAGGATCTTTCTGACTGGAAGAAGATGAGCGAAGAAGAGCGCCACGCAGTGACGTTCCTAATGAGTTACTTTAATCCTAATGAATTACTAGTGAACAAAGCCTTGGCTTTTGGTGTCTATCCGTACGTGAATGCAGCTGAATGTCACCTTTATCTTGCCAAGCAAATGTGGGAAGAGGCGAACCACTGTATGTCGTTCGAATATGTCCTCGAGACATTCCCGATTGACCGTGAAAAAGCCTATGATGCACACGTTGACACTCCTTCGATGGCCCGCAAAGAAGCCTTCGAGACAAAGTTCATCAAACGCATGACCGAACAGACGCTTGATATTACGACAACCGAAGGCAAGAAAGATTTCGTGCGCAACTTGGTTGCTTACAACATCATCCTAGAAGGTATCTGGTTCTATAGTGGCTTTATGGTTGCGCTCAGTTTCCGTCAGCGAAACTTGCTTCGTAACTTCGCTAGCCTTATCGACTGGGTTGTTCGTGACGAATCACTCCACCTAAAGTTTGGGATCAACTTGATTCTGACGGTACTTGAAGAGAACGAAGATCTCCAGACGGAAGAATTTGCCAATGAAATCAAGCAGATGGTCATTGATGGCGTCGAGATGGAAGAGGACTACAATAAAGACCTACTTCCAAACGGTATTCTTGGCCTTAATAGTGATTACATCAACCAGTACGTGAAGTATCTGGCTGATCGTCGCCTGGAAGAGCTTGGTTTTGAGCCTTACTACAAGGTATCTAACCCTGCGAAGTGGATGGCTGGGGCAAACGACACATTGCAGCTGGTAAACTTCTTTGAAGCAACCAACACAAGCTATGAAGTAAACGCCGGCACGCCAAAGTCTGAATAAATAAACGTGATAGCAACAATAGGGACGCGGGTGATGCTGTGTCCCTATTTGTATCGTATGAGTATCTATAGCTACTGCAGTTGGGCGGCGTGAGTCCTGAGTAATACTATACAAAATAAAGCATTGAGTGGAGTATACTAGATAGTATGAAAACAAAATTGGTTATTTTTGGCATTACGGGTGATTTAAGTCGCCGTAAACTCCTTCCGGCACTAAAAGAGATTGTTGAAAGTGGTGAGTTTGAAGATCTTTCGATTATTGGTGTCTCGCGGCGCGAAGTGAATGTAAAGGAACTTGTCGAGCCCGCAACCGGGAGCGACGTGCTGACTGACTTGACGACGATCTTTACGATGGATCTTGCGACTGCTGGCGACTATGTCAGGTTGCGTGACCACCTCGCTATTCAAGATGATGAGCAAGTGTTGATCTATCTCTCTGTTCCACCAAGTGCGGCGGCTGATATTGTCGAATTCCTGGGCATCGCAGGGCTGAACACGCCACGTATAAAATTATTGTTCGAAAAGCCTTTTGGCTTTGACCTTGCCTCGGCACAAGATTTTATTGCACGAACGGCGCAGTATTATAGCGAAGCTCAAATCTACCGTATCGACCACTATATGGCGAAAGAGGTTGCGGCAGCCGTCATTGATCTTCGTTCAGACGACACGAACGCCGAACATAAATGGGGGAACTCGTCAGTTGCTTCGGTGGATATTATTGCGACTGAGAAGATCGGGATAGAGGACCGTGCCACCTTCTATGAAGAGACGGGCGCGCTTCGTGACTTTATTCAGGGACACTTGATGCAACTCCTCTCATTGGTATTGATGGACCTGACGGCACCATTCACGATCGAAGATATTGCCGCCCGACGATTAAGGGCGATTGAACAACTTCAGCTAGCTGACCCGGCGCTCGCTAAACGGGCGCAGTACCAAGGCTACCAAGAAGAGGTGCAGAATATCGGCAGTTTGACAGAGACATTTGCGAGCGTGAAACTTGAAAGTAGCGATGAGCAATGGGCTGGTGTGGCACTCCGCCTGACAACCGGCAAGAACTTAGACCAAAAGCGAAGCGCTATCGTTATTCATTACAAAGACGGTTCCGAGAATGCTTTCGTGGAAGGATCGGTTGCGGCTGTGAACACAAAACTTCCCGATGCCTATGAGCGCGTCTTGGTTGAAGCTATTCGTGGTCGCAAGTATATCTTTACGACCAGTCCCGAGATTATCCGATCATGGGAAATCCTGGCACCGATTCAAGAAGCTTGGGCAATGGACAACCAGGCGTTGCCACTATATGCACCCGGCACAGTTGTCGAAGAATTACTCTAAACGCTATATATAGTGTAGTGAAAATACTACAACGTCCCACATCTAGTATTTAAGAGGTGTATGGTGCTACAATAAAATCCCATGGAGGTGAAAACAAACATGGGAGCGCAACAGAAGTATATCTTTGTAACTGGGGGCGTGCTTTCCGGAGTAGGGAAAGGCATTACAGCAGCTAGTATTGGTGCTATTTTGCAAGCCAAGGGTGTAAGAGTGTCTATTCAAAAATGTGACCCGTATCTTAACGTAGATGCGGGTCTTTTGAATCCCAAAGAGCACGGTGAGTGTTTTGTGACGAAAGATGGTGCCGAAACGGATCTTGATCTTGGTCACTATGAGCGTTTTTTGGATTTGGAATTAACGCAAAAGAACGCCACATTGTCGGGGAAATTATTGAGCCAACTTATCGCCGATGAGCGTGCTGGAAAATTTCACGGCCAGACGATTCAACTGGTGCCACACCTTACTGGTGCGATTCAAGACGCCATTGAACTAGCGGCCGTTGGGTCGGATGTCCATATTGTCGAGATTGGGGGAACGGTTGGGGACTACGAAGGCCTCAGCTACGTTGAAGCGATTCGTGAGTTTGCCGGTCGGGTTGGTCGTGAAAATTGTATGTATGTTCACGTTGTCTACGTACCGTTTATTCAAACGAGTAAAGAATTTAAATCAAAGCCAGCCCAGAATGCACTCAATGACCTACGTGGGTTTGGAATTGTGCCAGATTGCGTTGTGGTTCGGACTGACGACCCAGCGCCTGGTAATATCGCCGACAAGATCGCCGCCTTTAGCGGTGTCCGAAAAGATGCCGTAATTTTGCTTGCGAATGCAAAGACAGTATACGAAATTCCTCTGACAATATATGCCAGCGGCATTAACGCTGTTCTGGAGCGATTTACTGGCAACACAAAGAAAGCCGACCTTTCAAAGTGGCGCATGCTGGCTGATGCGCAGGAAGCAACCTACGCGCAAAAAGTCCGTATTGGTATCGTTGCCAAGTATCTTGATAATGAAGACACGTATATCTCTGTTCTGGAGTCGCTCAAGGCCGCTGCGTGGCAACAAGCGGTCGAACTTGAAGCAGTCTGGATCAACGCCGAAGAAGCCGAGATAGCCGACTTCGAGAAGGTAGATGGCCTGTTGGTGCCTGGTGGATTTGGTGGTCGCGGTATCGAAGGGAAGATTCGGGCAGCTACCTATGCGCTCGAGACGAATAAACCATATCTTGGTCTGTGCCTTGGGTTACAGATCGCCGTGATTGCAGCAGCTCGAAAAGCTGGCCTGCAAGATGCCAATAGTACTGAGTTTGATCCCGAAACAACGCACGACGTGGTGTATATCATGGACGGCCAAGCGGGCAAGGAATCAACAGGCGGAACGCTTCGCCTCGGCGACTACACAGCCGAACTAACCCCTGGTTCACTGGTTGCCAAGACGTATGGAACAACTGAAACTGTTGAGCGCCATCGTCACCGCTACGAAGTGAATCAAAAATATCTTAAAGATATTGAAAAAGGTGGCCTAATGGTCAGCGGTTACTCACCAAATGGAAAACTTGTTGAGTATATCGAAGCACCAGCGAGCCCTTATTTCGTGGCAACGCAGGCACACCCAGAATTCAAGAGTCGACCGTATCGACCGCATCCTTTGTTCGTCGGGCTGATTACGGCCGCAATGAAGAAATAAAGAGACAGCTCCTTCAATGGAGCTGTTTTTTTGTACCTCTGTTATAATAATCACCAATGGAAGAAAAAATCTCTCAGACTATAAAAGAGTTGTTCGACGTTGACGTTCGGGTACAATTGACGCGACCCGAACCTGAATTTGGTGATTACGCTACAAACGTCGCACTGCAACTAGCTGGACGCCTCGGCAAGAACCCACGCGAAATCGCTGAAGCGATCGCTACGCAACTACGTGTATCAGGTGAATACAGTGATGTTTCGGTGGCTGGGCCTGGGTTTATTAATTTCCGCGTCAGCGAAGTGGTGCTAAAAGCCGAACTCGAAAAGATGAGTGATGCTCGCTATGGAAAATCTCATCGGTATGACAACAAGGTTGTTATCACTGAGTATTCTGACCCGAATCCGTTTAAAGTGCTCCACGCCGGGCACTTCTATACGAGTGTTATTGGTGATGCGATTTCGAACCTCATCGAACAAGCCGGGGGTAACGTGCACCGCGTGAACTTTGGAGGCGATGTCGGTCTGCACGTTGGAAAGACGATGTGGGCAATCATCCGAAAACTGGGGGGTGAACACCCGGAGAAGCTACAGGATATCCCTGCCGACGAACGCTCTGAATGGATGGCTGCTTGTTACGTCGAGGGTACGAACGCCTACGAAGAAGATGAACAGGCAAAAAGTGACATCACCGCCTTGAACAAAAAAGTGTATCAAATCCACGGTGACAATGATCATGAATCACCACTCGCCCAAATCTATTGGGTCTGCCGAGAGTGGAGTTATGATTACTTTAATGCGTTCTACAAACGCATCGGCACCTCATTCGAAAAATATTATCCAGAGAGTCAAACGGCACCAACTGGTCTTGCGACCGTCCTTGAGCAAAAAGACAAAGGTGTCTACGAAGATAGTGAAGGTGCAATCATCTTTAAGGGTGAACCGTACGGTCTGCACACTCGTGTCTTTGTGAATAAAGAAGGCCTTCCGACGTATGAAGCAAAAGACGTGGGTCTGAGTATTAAAAAGTGGCAAGATTATCACTTTGACCAATCGGTGATTATTACCGGTAACGACATTACTGAATACATGAAAGTTGTCCTGAAAAGCATTGAACAATTCTTGCCTGAACTTTCTAGTCGTACGCTTCATATGACACACGGAAACGTAAAATTAGCGGGTGGTGTAAAAATGAGCAGCCGTAAGGGTAACTTTCTTCGCGCTGTTGATGTGCTTGAAATTGCCGCCGATGAAAACGAAAAGATTCAAGGTAACCGCGATGATGCGCCAGTCCTTGGTGCGATCAAGTACGCATTTCTAAAAAACCGTATTGGCCCAGACGTTATTTTTGATCCGCACGAATCGGTCGGACTCCAAGGCAATAGTGGACCGTACCTTCAGTACGCACACGCTCGCGCTGTATCGATTTTAGCAAAAGTATCGAGTGACTATGCGCAGGCAACCAGAGATAGTTTTGATAGCGGCGAACGAAGCTTGCTCGTCAAGATGACTGAATACGCAGACGTGATCGATCAGGCAACAATACACCTCTCGCCACACCTCGTTTGTACCTATCTTTATGAACTGGCCCAGGTCTTTAACCGTTTCTACGAAAACAGCCGTATCGTTGAAGATGAGCGTGAAGCAATTCGAGCACGACTCGTCGCTGCCTATGCGAATATCCTCAAGAGTGGGCTCGGTCTGCTCGGCATCCAAGCACCTGATCGCATGTAGCTTGCCATCTCTCTCATGGGGGCGTAAAATGATGACTTATCGTCAGAAATAGACAATTGCCGGGGTGATAACCGGGCAACTATTCATTTTTGGCGGTAGCAAAGTCGTGGAATCGTTCCGCGCATTTCACAATTGGAGGACGAGTTGACTGTATTGAAGTTGATAGGCCCGCTGACTGAAGAAGAAAAGGCTGCTGTGCGTGCAGAGATCCTCGAAAATCTCATTGCTCACGGCCCTGTGTCCGGTACTCGGGCAGAGATTCGGACAATCCTGGACCTCGAAGAGATTCCAATGGGTCTGTTCAACAGTAGCTGTTGGCATCTCGCAGCAGGGGATCGTGACGAAAATGGGCGCAAGCATATTCGTGTGTCACGTGAGGTCGATGCAGACCGACACGGGATGTACGCCGGGCGCCCTTTCATCATCACACCGCTGCGCTCTTGACGTGACGTGGCGGGGCGCTCTCTGTGAGCACCCCGCCCGAGCGCCCTCTTCCTCCAATTGCTCACACCTGATCTAGTTGATATTATTTGGTCATATACGCTACACTATTTTTATATAAGGAGATTATATGGCAACAAAAAAAGCGGTAGTCAAGAAAACTGCGGCAAACAAAGCCGCAGCCAAGAGCGCCATCACTAAGGCCAAAAGAACGCCACTCAAAGAAGCGAGAATTTTAGATATCGCCAAAGAAGGCGCAACGAAGATTGTGGGTGGCGGCGCCAAAGAAGCTGGTGGATTCATTAAGTTTGTCCGTGAACAGGGCGTCGTCGGACTAGCGGTTGGTTTAGCGATTGGTACTGCTGCCGGAGCTGCGGTCAAGCAAATCGTTGACGGTTTTATCAACCCAATCGTCGGATTTCTTATCGGCGGCGTTGATCTTGCAAAGCTCAAATGGGTTATCGTTGGCCCACACACCGACGGAACCGGCGGCCTTGCCCTTAGTTGGGGCGCAATCCTCTCGGCGCTTATCACCCTTATTGCAACTTCTTTTGTTATTTATTGGTTGGTACATGTCGCAAAGCTCGACAAGCTCGACAAGAAAAAAGACGCTTAGTTACTCGACGCTATTCTCTGAGTGGGTGAGCAAGGTATAATAGACATATGAGCACACCTGCAGACTACAAAGCACAACTTACCGACGAACAGTATGATGTACTGTTTAATAAGGCCACCGAGGCACCCTTTAGCGGTGTGTACGATCAAGCCTTTGCCGAAGGCGACTACGCCTGTGCTGCCTGTGGCACAATGTTATTCGAGAGTGCAACAAAATTTGATGCCCATTGTGGATGGCCGAGTTTTTATGATGCAAAACCCGGTGCGGTCATCTTTCACGACGATAGTTCACTCGGGATGAAACGGACAGAAGTCACCTGCGCAACCTGCGGTGGACACCTTGGTCATGTCTTTGAAGGCGAAGGTTTGGCAGTCCCAACTGACCAACGATATTGCATTAACTCACTCAGTCTTACGTTTACCCCTTCGCCGTCCTTGCCAAAAAAGGTATAATAGGGCGAATGAGCAATAAAACAAGCAAGAAAATTCTTTGGATTGATCTAGAGATGACCGGCCTCGACCCAATTGAGGATCGTATTTTAGAAGTCGCGGCAATCGTGACTGATTGGGATTTTAAAGAGTTAGAGACGTACGAAGCGGCTGTAAAAGTCGGCCCTCGTCTGATGGAAAAACGAATGGTAGAGGGCCCGTCAAAGGATTTCTGGTTGAAGTTCCCCGAAGTCTATAAGGCCCTCGTTGAACAAAACACCGAAAAAGGCCGCTCTGGTCGAACGATCGAGACTGAACTAATCGCCTTTGTTGAAAAACATTTTGATAAAGACGTACCAGTACTACTTGGTGGCAACTCGGTCCATATGGATCGTCGCTTTATCATCAACGAATGGAGCCGTTTGGACGCAATATTAAACTACCGTATGCTTGATGTGAGCGCCTTCAAAGTTGTTTTTGAGGGTAAGTACCGCAAGAAATTTTCAAAACCAGAAGCCCATCGTGCCCTCGAAGATATTCGCGGGAGCATTATGGAATTAAAATATTATTTAGGAAAAGTAAAAGTATGATCCACAAAGATATCGAAGAATATATCCTGAGCTTTCCAAACGTCTGGCTTGATTTTCCCTTTGGTGAAGGCACCTCTGTCTACAAAGTAGGACACAAAGAGACTGACGAAGGTAAGATGTTCGCATTGATCGACGACGGTAGCAAACCGCTACGACTGAGTCTGAAGTGTGATCCCGTCTTGGCTGAAACATTACGCGAAAAATACGAGACAGTTGTTCCTGGCTATCACCTTAACAAGAAACACTGGAATACTATTATTTGTAGCGGCCAACTTGATGATGAACAGGTCAAGGATCTTGTTCGTCTCAGCTACAATCTTGTCACTGCGTAACGAAAGGTATTAGTAGGCAACGCCAGAGAAGCCGGCGAATGATTCTTGCGTCGGCTGGAGGCTGTCGTAGGCTGATTTAAGGAACGTTTTTAGCTCTGTGTTACTGGTGGATTTATAGATCTGATTCATCAGCGTCATCAGTGTGCCGAGTTGGTATGTCATTTCTCTTGCGTAGGTTGCGTCAAAGACAGCGTTTAGCCGCGCATCTTCTAGCCGTGTTGTCAGGTCGGTGGTTGCTTCAGTGGCTGCAATGGCCTTATTCGGTTTTTTGATATCGATACCGGCAGAAAGGAGTGGTTTTTCTATATCTCGATTAGTATTTGTCATATACAACTTGAGGTTGCTGTTGAGGCTGCGGAGTTTACTGCTCTTGAGGTTCGCCTGGGCATCCGTCACGACTATTTGTGTCGCAGTAAGACGGGCAGATAGGTGCTTGAGAGGGTCAGTTTTCCCGGCGCTGATTGCGTTTGCGATAACAACCAGAATACTGACAAGAATAATAAGCGCGACTCCGATCAAGAGCACCTGTCGGATTCCAAACTGAAATAGTTGTTTTTTCGGTGCTTGCGGAGCGATCTGATTGAGATAATCAGCTGGCAGGGGAGACTGTGGTGGCGTTGGATCATTAGGATACATACTGTGACAATTTAAGCACAAACAATAACAGAGGTAAAGGGTGCTATAATATAGATATGCAGGACATGAAAGAGGAAGTCCGATCTCGGCTCAATATCGAGGACGTTGTCGGGGAGTATGTTCAGCTCAAACGGGCTGGACGTAACTTCAAAGGCTTGAGTCCTTTTACGGGGGAACGAACCCCTAGCTTTTATGTGAGCCCAGATAAAAATATCTGGCATGACTTTTCTTCTAACAAGGGCGGTGACGTCTTTAGCTTCGTGATGGAAGTCGAAGGAATTGATTTTCGGGCGGCACTTGAACTACTGGCTCGCCGAGTTGGAGTTGATCTCGCACAGTATGATTCAGTTGGTGCCCAGGAAATTGCGCAACGAAAGAATCGCATCTACGAGATTCTTGAACTCGCGACACAGTATTATCAGCAGAGTCTCCTCAAAAATTCACACGCTGTCACGTATGTCTTTGGCAAGCGGAAACTGAGTAAAGAGATTGTCCAAGCTTTCCGGATTGGCTATGCACCTTCAACAGGGGACGCATTAGTTAACTTTTTGAAGATGAAAAACTTTACTCAGAAGGAAGCTCAGGACGCAGGGCTGCTGAACCGCTTCAGTGGTGATTTGTTCAGAGGGCGCATGATGGTGCCGTTGATGGACGGCTCTGGTCGAGTCATTGGTTTTACTGCCCGTATCTTGGAAGATGAACCGAATGCACCGAAGTACCTGAACACGCCCGAAACGTTGCTGTATAACAAAGGTCGCCACGTGTTCGGGTTGTCGCTTGCAAAAGAAGCAATTCGCAAGGTCGATTACGCGGTGATCGTTGAAGGTAACCTCGACGTCGTCAGCAGTCACCAAGTTGGAGTGACGCAAGTCGTTGCCACCGCCGGAACCGCTATGACAGAGAGTCACCTAAAAGCACTCGTACGCTTGACGCCCAACGCTCGTTTGGCGTTTGACGGTGATGCTGCCGGGCTGGCTGCGACTGAGCGTGCTATTCCGATCGCTCAATCTGTCGGTATTGATCTGACGATTATTAGTCTGCCAGACGGTGCCAAAGACCCGGATGAACTCATTCAAAAAGATCCAACACTATGGCAGAAGGCGATTGATGACGCTGAACCAGTTGTTGACTGGATGCTGTCGCAATATTCCGTCAGGGAAGATCTGACCACTGCATTCGGCAAGCGCAAATTCACGACAGCCGCCCTTCGGGTAATTCGGGCGTTGCAGGACCCTGTTGAACAAGAACACTACCTGCAGAAAGTCTCGACCTATACCGATTCTTCGATGGAGACACTAAAGGAAAAGCTCGCCAGCACCGACGAACCAGATGAAAAGATACTGAAAAAAGTTGTTCAAGCCGTCGAACCGGTAAAAACTGACCCAGCTGGCTATCAAGAAAACTTATTGGCCGTGGCCTTGATTGATCCCGCTGTTCGCGAACTCTTAAAAGACGTGACGCCCGACATGTTGTCGACTGACGAGCAAAAGGCGTTACTTGTATACGTCCAGCAGCACACGGAACTGCCAAGCGATGTTCCAGCCGACTTGCAAAATTACGATACGTATGTGAAAATAGTACTATTAAAGGCCGATGCTCGCTATGGGGAGTGGAGTGATGAAGATCGTTACTTCGAAACTGCCCGCCTGGTCCGCCAACTGATATCAGAAAACAAGAAAATAACAAAAGACTCTCTGACGACGCAACTTCGACATGCCGAACAAAACGGTGAGGAGACCCGCGCGACAGAGATTCGCCAACAACTCAATGAACTTATAAAGGAGATACCTCGTGCCCAGAAGTAAGAAAACCCAAGATCCTGTTGCTGACGAAGAACTACGTGGTGATGAAGCACCAGAACACACAACTACCACTGGCGGTGCTTTAGCTGCCGATATCGATGAACCAGCAGCGGAAGACCTCGAAGAAGAGGAAGTTGATGAAGGTCAAGACCTTCTGAGTCAAGACCAGTACTTTGATGATGCCAGCGACGACAGCGTTCGTTTGTACCTCCGTGAAATCGGTAAGATTCCACTGCTTAATTCTGAAGAAGAACTTGCCCTCGCAAAACGAGTTGTCGCCGGAGAAAAGAAAGCCAAAGACAAGATGGCCGAAGCCAATATGCGTCTGGTTGTCTCTATCGCCAAACGTTACAGCGGCCGTGGTCTCGATTTCCTTGACCTTATCCAAGAAGGTAACACTGGACTCCTCCGTGCTGTTGAAAAGTTCGACCCTGAAAAAGGATTCAAATTCTCGACGTATGCAACCTGGTGGATTCGCCAGGCGATTACTCGTGCGATTGCTGACCAAGCTCGAACAATCCGTATTCCCGTCCACATGGTTGAAACAATCAACAAATTGCTCCGTACGCAACGTCGCATGACCCAAGAACTCAACCGTGAACCAACCATCGAAGAGCTTGGTAAAGAGCTTGAAATGGAACCGGAAAAAGTTGAATACGTCATGAAGATCAAGCAAGATATCACATCACTCGATGCTGGTGTTGGTCGTGACGGTGACGACGAAGATTCAGTCCTTCGTGACTTCATCGAAGACGAAGATAGCGCAACTCCAGAAGAGTCGGCTGCATCTCAGCTTTTGAAGGAACAGGTCCAAGCAATTCTTTCGACACTCTCAGACCGTGAACAAAAGATCATCAAGATGCGTTTCGGCCTCGAGAACGGCAAAAGCCACACTCTCGAAGAAGTCGGTCAAGAATTTGCCGTCACCCGTGAACGTATTCGCCAAATAGAAGCAAAAGCACTTGCGAAACTTCGTAAGCACAAAGATTCAAAGAAGCTTCACGAATACTTGAACTAAGATTTAAACGAAACGTCGCGACATATTGCGATAACGTCGAGCTGCCCATAAAAGCACTCGACGTTTTTCGTTTTTTAATATAAACCAGTCGGCCGCTTATGCTTGCGCTTACCTCTGTGAGGACTTATCATTAAGTATACTAACGTGACAGAGTGAGACTATGATAGAAAGACAACCAAGTACCACAGAAATAGGAGATGATATCAACTCGATCGAGACGGTCGAGGCTGAGTTCGCAACAGGGGTTACTTCTGAAACTCCTCAGTATACAGCTGAGAAGGATCTCGCTCGAACCGCCCTTACATCACTTGTTGAGCTGGAGGAACTGAGTAGTGGGGTTGTGCGCATTGGAGCTGACGAGGCCGAAGATAACGCAACGCAACAACTATCAGAAACGATCAGTACAACGGACACTGTTCGCGACTACTTGCGGAATATCGGGAAATACCCGCTGTTAAATGCTGCCGAAGAGGTAGAACTTGGTAAGGCAATCGAGGTCGGCCTTTTTGCTGAAGAGCGTCTCGCAGTATGGGCTGCTGAAGGAAGGCCTGATTCTTCGACTGAAGCACGAGAACTAAAGGCGCTTGCTCGCTTGGGTAGTAATGCGAAGGACAAAATGACCAATTCGAATCTTCGCTTAGTCGTCAGTATTGCTAAAAGATACCAGGGCCACGACGTCACTCTCCTGGACTTAATTCAAGAAGGTAATGTCGGTTTGATACGCGCGGTTCAAAAATTTGATTATGAAAAAGGATTTAAATTCTCTACCTACGCAACCTGGTGGATTCGGCAGGCGCTCACTCGTACTCTCGCTGATCAATCTCGTACGATTCGAATTCCTGTGCATACCGTGGAAATAATTAACAAAATAGCGCGTGTGCAACGGAGTATGACGGCAGATCTTGGGTACGAACCAACCGATGAACAAGTTGCCGAAGAAGTCGAGGTTCCTATTGCCAAGCTTCGACAGCTTAAGCAATACAACCGACCCGTCCTTGCGTTAGATGCACCGATCGGTGACGAAAACAATACGACCTTTGGTGATCTTATCCACGATGAGGGTGCTATCGACCCCGAAGAGGCTGCTGTTTTGTCCAGTTTTGATCAAAATATGCAGCGTCTCCTCGAAAAGCTTGATGATAGAAGCGCGGATATTATTCGAGCTCGTTTCGGCATCGGCGGCTATGATAAGTTGTCGCTTGATCAAATTGCGGGTGACTACAATCTAACCCGTGAACGTATCCGCCAAATTGAGGTCAAAGGTCTCGCAAAGCTTCGCACACTTGCAGCCGAGATGAAGCTAGGGGTTTATCTAGGCTAAAATTCAACGTGTTCAGCGATATCGTCGAGTTGCTTGTAAAAGTGCTCGACGTTTTCGTTGTTGGTGACATAAAAGTCGGCTGCGGCAATCGGGCCGCCTTTTTGAATGTCTTCAATTTCGTTGTAATCACGTTCTTGGGATACTTCAGGGTTTTGAGGACGATCACTTCGTGTTTCTAGCCGGTGGTAGCGTAGGTGTTTTGGTGCAACGAGTGCAACGGTGGTCATTTCACCAGGGAAGGCATGTTTGAGAGTTTTGTACTCTGCCCAGCTGTATAGTCCGTCGACAATGATACGGTGCTGACCAGCGTCAGCAAGGCGATGAATTTGGTCAATAATACGTTTTGCGTAAACATCTTCGCCTTCAGTTTTTCGTATTTGGACACGGAAGTCTTTTTCTTGTTGTTCACCTTGGGGAATGCCACGTTCTGCCATCATTTCATAAGCAATGCCTCCAAAATAAACGCGTGGGTAGCCTTTGTCGGTAAAATGTTCAACTGCAGTAGATTTGCCGGACCCGGTAAGGCCGACGAATGTGAGTATTTTTAGGTTTTCATGGTGGATCATGGGTCTATTGTAGCAGACTGGTTATGGTTGCCTTTTTAACAGGGGCGGACTAGGATAGATGCATTATGGAACGTCCTGAATTTCCACTTGAATCAAACAAACACGCTTGCGAGCCTATCGAAGATTTTATAAACGAGGTAGAGCAATTTGATGTATCAACGATCATGCCAATCCCCGAGAACACGTATTACCAGGAGCTGCTGCTGCAGCCGATACCGCTCGAAAATAGAATTGCACACCTTATACCCCATGTTGAACTGACTGCAGTGAAGCACGTCGCTCATTCAATTGCGACCAAGTTAGGCGTAGATAAAAAGTGGGTAATAAACACTGCGCTGAGTCTAGGTATTGAAACACAGGCCGAAATAAAAATAAATGGTGGAACTCGGGAGGTGTATCCTCCATTGACGCTTGAGCTTCTCGAAGAAGAGCTGGGGTGGCTGCGTGCATACGAATCGTTAAACGAACAAGTTTCAGCGTTTACTATTGGGAAGTTTTTGGCACGCCATCCTGACTGGGTGCGTTATATGGCAGCTGAACTTGAGGTATATCACACGCCAAAGATGAAGCTAGAATCTGGAATTAGGGGGTATGGGTATCCAAAACAACTTACTTTACAATTGAGACACCTCATTTTACTAACTCCGCATGCCGCAGATAGGTTGACACTCGACACGCTAGCCGGAATAACGGGGCGTGAGAAAAACTGGATTGAACGTAAGCTTAAAGAGCGAGGCGTTGAGCATGACCAGCGACGTTCACTCCTAAGTGGAACGATAGTTCGTCATTTTCCACCAGAAAGTCTCGATATTATTAATGAAATTACGGAGAACGAACCAGCGCCAGCTGGCAATTGGCTGACGGTCGGTACAATGGCTCGCCTGATCGGGAAAGACTATGAGTGGGTACAAGTGCGCGTTCAGAAAAAGTATCTCGATCAGGCTGCGTTTCGGCTTGACGATGATCATAAGAAAAAAATACACTACCCGCCTGAAGTCTTTGGGTTGCTGCAACAAGAAGCAAAAGAAGCTGAATCATATGAAATTGCCGGCACGAATGATTTGGCATTATCCGCACTCGCAAGACAGTTGGGCCGTGATCAGAAATGGGTCGTCGCACGATTGCCGTATACAACGGTCGATCCAATAGTAAAGAGGAATCCAGTAAACAATCGACTCCTTTCATATTATTCGGAGGATGTTGTGGGCATTCTCTTGGAGCTCCCTCAAGATATTCTTAAGAGAAACTCAAAACAGACGAATAGATAGGCTCGCTGCTTGCCATCCCGCGAACTCCACCGTACTATAAGGAAATATGGACACAGAAACAGCACACGGCGATTGGCGAAATAACGCCGCCTGCAAACGGGCGGATCCGGAACTCTTTTTTCCTATTGGCGAAACAAGTCCTTCTGATCGGGATCAAATCCAGAGAGCGAAATCTTTTTGTGTGAACTGCCTGGCAGTAAACCAATGTCTCACATATGCACTAGAGACTAATCAGGACTCGGGTGTCTGGGGCGGAATGACAGCGAACGAGCGCAGGGCCGCGAAGACGCGTCAACGCATACAGCGCGCGAGGGCAAAAGCGGCCAAGAACGACCAATAAAACTCTTGGTTCGTTGGTACATTATGCGACCGAAGGCATCAGCCCCCGCCGACAGCTAATTACTGTTATACTAATAGATATGAAACGGCTGGCAGTTATTGATGGAAAATCCGTATTTTATCGTGGGTATTATGCGATGCCGAACCTTGCGCTTCCTGATGGTACGCCAACGGGCGGTGTCTTTGGCTTTACTTCAATTGCAATCGAAATTATTAAAAAGATTGAACCTGATTATGTCGCCATTGCATGGGATATAAAAGGAACAAGTACTGCCAAGCGCAGTGAAATATTTGCCGACTACAAAGCTGGACGAACCAAGCCGCCAGATGATTTTTATGCCCAACTTCCAATCTTGCGCGATGTTCTGCAAGCCTTTGATTGGCCACTCTATGAGTTGGATCAATACGAAGCCGACGATATCATGGGGACGTTTGCCTTTGAGGCAAAAGAGAAGGGTATCGAGACCTGTTTGATTACGGGCGACTACGACATGTTGCAACTTATCGACGAAACAACGAGTGTATACATCACGCGTACCGGTAGTACTGACCTAGTAAAGTATGACGATACCGCCTTTGAAGCAAAGTATGGCATTAAGGTTGCTCAGTTTGTTGATTACAAGGCCCTCGTCGGCGATTCTAGCGATAATATACCTGGTGTCCGTATGATTGGCGATAAAGCCGCCAGGGAGCTTCTGGTTGCGTATCAGGACCTCGATGGGATCTATGCACACACCGACGAGATAAAGGGCGCCCGTCAGAAATACCTTATCGACGGGAAAGACTCTGCATACATGAGTCAGGAGTTGGCTCGCATCTTTACAGACGCACCGATCAAAGTCGATTGGGAAGAGACACACATCGAACACACGAATGTTGATAATATCTTGGCAGTACTTCATAAATATCAATTTAGTTCGTTGATTCATCGACTTCCAAAGCACATGAAACTTGGTGACAAGATCGTTGATGTCGAAGAGAAAATCGCCATCGAAGGTTTGAAAAAAGTCGACTGGCCGGACATGCTTTCGATTGAAGGGCCTGTACTTGTTGAAGCTATCAAAGGCGAGTTGTGGGTTTCGACGGACAGAAAAACTGTTGCTTCAAAGCCAATTGCCGAGCTTGATTCTAGCTTGTGGCGAGCCCTCGAAATGGCAACAGTCGTGAGTTATGACATCAAGAATTTATATCACGTCCTTGCCGAGAACAACGTTCTGACGCACCTGCCTGCAGTCCATGATATTCGTCAGGCAGCCTTCCTGATTGACCCGCTTCGCCGCGATCGATCCGCTCATGCGTTGATAGGGCAGGAGTCTCCAGAGCCGTCTGAATTAATGGCCGGATTATGGGCCGTGTACGACGAGCAAGTTGTCTTTTTTGAGGCCACTCCAAAGGTCGCACGTATCGCATATCAGCTCGATTTCCCGCTAACGTATACGCTGTTTTGTATTGAAAGCAAAGGCGTTTTAGTTGATCCTGCAGTCCTTCACAACATGAGTGACGAGCTCGGTGCAGAACATAAAAAGCTTGAACAAGAAATGTATTCAATGGTTGGTAAGGAATTCAATATCGGCAGCCCAGCCCAGCTCTCAGGGGTGTTATTCACGACATTAGAGCTTCCAACGACAGGTATTAAAAAAGGTAAGACCGGCTACAGCACCGGACAGGCTGAGCTGAACAAGCTGCGTGGTCAACATCCCATTATCGAGCTTATCGAGCAGACCCGAGAGCTTGCGAAACTCAAAAATACCTACACCGATGCACTGCCAAAACTTGCCGATGAACACAATCGTATCCACACGACATTCATGCAGGATGTTGCGGCAACTGGACGCCTCAGCAGTACCAACCCGAACCTTCAAAATATCCCAATTCGTACCGAACTTGGTCGTAAGATCCGGGAAGCATTCGTTGCTGATAGTGGCAAGATATTGGTCAGTGCGGACTATTCACAGTTCGAACTTCGACTAGCAGCAGTGCTCGCAAATGATACGGGTCTGATCAACGACTTTAACGAGAACCTAGACGTTCACACAAAGACAGCCAGCGACGTCTACGGCATACCTATGGACGAAGTCACCAAGAGCCAGCGTCGTGATGCAAAAGTCATTAACTTCGGTGTGTTATACGGCATGAGTCCACACGGGCTAGCGGCTCAGACTGGTATGACATTTGGACAGGCCAAAGAATTCATCGATCAGTACTTCAAGCTACGTGCACCAATCCGAAAGTTTATTGATGACACGCTCGCCAAGGCACGCACCGAAGGCTACGTCGAAACCTATTTCGGTCGTCGTCGTCCAACACCCGATATCCAAAGTAGTAACTTTATGGTTCGTGCCAGCGCCGAACGTGCCGCCGCAAATATGCCAATTCAAGGAACCGAAGCTGACCTGATGAAACTCGCGATGATTCGCGTTGATGAAAAACTCGGTGAGCTTGGTGAACAGATACTGCAGATCCACGATTCGATCTTGATTGAATGTCCGGCCGAGAATGCTGAAAAAGTGGCCGATATCCTCCGAACAACTATGGAAGAGATTGCACCAGAACTTGGTATCTCCCTCCGGGTTGATGTTAGTACGGGCAAGAATTGGGGAGAGCTATGATAAAAGCCGTTGTCTTTGATTGTTTTGGGGTCGTGCTTGATATCATGCGCGGAACCAAGATAGAGCAGACGCTGGAACTCGTGAAAGAGCTAAAAGGGCAGTATGCGCTAGGAATGTTAACGAATACACCAAGTCGTTACGCGCTCGACCAACGATTTGAACCAGGGCAGCTCGACGAGCTTTTCGACGTTGTGATTGCATCTGGTGAAGTGGGCTGGGATAAACCTGCACCAGAAATTTTCACAATGACCATCGAGCGATTGGGCGTCCGTCCAGAAGAATGTTTATTTATTGATGATGTTCCGGCATTCACTGCCGTCGCCGCATCACTTGGCATGAAGACGTTTACGTACGTTAATGCTCCGGAATCGATTGTCGCTATCAAAGAAATTTTAAATGAGGATAAATAATGGAAGTTAATGTAAAAGTATTAAACCCAAAGGCAACCTTGCCCGCCTATCAAACTGAACACGCCGCAGCGATGGATATTCACGCTTGCCTCGATGAACCGGTAACGATGCAGCCGCTCGATCGCGCCATTATCCCAACGGGCTTGGCATTTGAAATCCCTGAAGGCTACGAAATGCAGATTCGTGCCCGTAGTGGGCTGAGTATTAAGCACGGTATTACTATGGTAAACGGTGTCGGAACGATCGACGCCGACTACAGGGGCGAACTGGGTGTCTTGCTCATTAACCTCGGCAAAGAGGCCTTCGTTATCGAGCCAGATATGCGCATCGCTCAACTTTTGATTACCCGTTACAATAGAATCTCTTGGCAGCTGGCTGAAGATCTCCCTGAAACACAGCGCGGACTAGGCTCTTTTGGGAGTACTGGATTTGACAAGAAAGCCTGAAACCACTAAGGTTAACCTATGGCTAATTACAGAACCTCACGCGTACTTCCAATTGTTCTCGTTATCGTTATTATCATCATCGCAATTGCATCGCTTGTTTCGCTAGCGCGAGTTGTCTTTTTCTCGGGTTCGACGAACACCTCGACGACACAGATTGATGTCAGCCAAGAGGCGCTTTTAAACACGGCGGTTGGCCGGAGTGTCACTATGACTGTTCGTGGCCCGATTGTCGCTGACGAGAAATTCAACTCATACCAAATTGATATTTCATCCGATGCCCGCACGATTAGAACCTATGCCGGCTACCTTGATACGGTAATCGACCAGACAACGCTCGGTAACAGCGTCGCGTCCTATGATGAATTCGTTCACGCACTCGACAAGGCCAACCTGACAAAAGGAACGCAGCTTGAGGGTGACAAGAACGACACTCGTGGTATCTGTGCAACTGGCAATGTATACGACTTCAAGATTCTGAACGGTAATACTGTCGTAAAGGACCTATGGACTTCGACATGTAAGGGCTCATCTGGCTCGCTCGATGCGAGTGTCTCGCAGCTTACTAACTTGTTCGTAAAACAGATCCCTGGTGCCGATGGCAAGATTCAAAAACTCAACCTTACCTCATCAACAACTGGTTTTTAAAGTAAAAGGAGGGCACCTCTTGTGCCGGAATTACCTGAAGTAGAAACGGTTCGTCGCGGCCTCAGCGAACGCATTGTTGGCAATGTTGTCTCTGGTGCATCGTCTGACACCCCAAAAAGTTTTCCAAACGCCAAGAGTGACGTCGCGCTCTTTTTGGTAGGCGCCACAGTCACCGCAATTCGACGACGTGCAAAATTATTGATGATTGATCTTTCCTCGGGATATTCGCTCGTCATTCACCTAAAGATGACTGGCCAGCTGGTGCACGTCAGCAAGGATGAACGTTTTGGGGCTGGTCATCCAAACGATAGTCTCATTAATGCGCTCCCAGACAAATCGACTCGTGTGACGCTCCAGTTTACAGACGACTCGCAGCTGTTCTTTAACGATCAACGGAAGTTTGGTTGGGTGAGGCTGATGCCGACGACAGAGATCTCGGAACTTGATTTTATGAAAAAGGTTGGCCCAGAGCCGCTTGAAGCCGACTTTACTGCAAAGCAATTTACCGAGCGTTTTACGCGCCGTGGTCGAACGAATATCAAGGCTGCCTTACTTGATCAGTCGGTGATTGCCGGCGTTGGGAATATCTACGCCGATGAATCTTTGTGGGGTGCTAAAATTAACCCGAAACGCCTCACTGCAACACTGACGCCTGCCGAGTTCGAGCTACTGTATACCGAACTCCGTGCCGTGATGAATCTATCAATTGAAAAAGGTGGCTCATCGAATCGCAATTACGTGAACGTAGAAGGCAAGAAGGGGAGTTACATGGACTTTGCTCGTGTCTTTCGACGGGAAGGCTTACCGTGTCCGCGTTGCGGAACAACAATAGAAAAACTCCGTGTTGCCGGACGTGGCACACACATTTGTCCGCACTGTCAGGCGTTGTCGCAATCGGCTATACTAAAGGGATGATTACGTGGTTTACCGGAGAGAATACTTTTGATATTCAGCAGGCTGTCAAAGCTGTCGCTGAACAATTTGATGGTGTTGCCGAAAAAGTAGACGGTACGTCACTCGAACTAAAAAACATTCCCGACCTTTTAATGGGTGGAACACTTTTTGCCCAAAAGCGCCTCGTGATTATCCGAGACCTTTCTTTGAACGGTTCGGTATGGGAAAAGCTGCCGGAATGGATTGATCGTATCTCTGATGACATCGATCTTGTCTTGATTGACGGCAAGCCAGACAAGCGCACGACTGCCTATAAAGAGGTAAAGAAGCGTGTGAACCTCAAGGAGTTTCCTGTCTGGGGTGATCGCGACCGATCGTTAGCCGAGGATTGGGTCGTGAAGCAAGCCGACACCCTTGGCCTGCGTTTGGATAAAAAACTAGCGCACCACATTGTGGAACGAATAGGGCTCGATCAATGGCAGCTTGCGAATGGACTGGAAAAGATCTCACTCCTTGATACGGTGACGATCGACACGATTAATGCGATCATCGAAGCCAGCCCGTCAGAGAACGTCTTTCAAATCTTTGAACTCGCGCTTGAAGGCCGGCGCACTGCGATCCACGACATGATCCGTAACCTAGAGTTACTAGAAGACCCGTACAAGATGTTTGCGCTACTTTCATCACAGGCTTTTCAGCTTGCGGCTGTTGCGAGCGCAGAGGCCTCGGATAATCCAGCCAAAGAATTTGGTATTCATCCATATGTCGCATCGAAACTCGCTCGACATGGTCAGCGACTCGGTGTTCGTGGCGCTGGACGTATTCTGACCGTGTTCGCACAGACCGACGCCGACATGAAGCGATCAAAGGGCGAGCCTTGGCTTTTGATTGAACGAACCCTTTTGTCTATCGCGGTATAGGCGTCGCTTAAAAAAGTAGCGCCATGGGCAAGAAGCCCAAAAAAATATCCCCCGTCATAACGACAGGGGATAGATAACTCACTAACAGAAATTATTTCTTGGCAGCAGGTTTCTTTACAGCAGCTTTTTTCGCAGCAGGAGCAGCTTTGGCAGCTGGCTTCTTTGCAGCAGCAGGCTTTGTCGTAGCTTTGGCAGCTGGTTTCGCAGCAGGCTTTGTTGCAGCAGCTTTCGCTGGAGCGGCTTTCTTGGCAGTACCAAGTGTGACGCCAGCAGCTTTCGCAGCCTTTGAAAGGCTCGCCTTACGACGTGAAGCAGTGTTCTTGTCGAGGAGGTGCTTTTTAACAGCTGTGTCAATTTCGCTCTGTGCCTTTGAGAGGGTTGCAGCGCTTGGGTCAGCGGTGAAGGCCTTCATGGCGTCTTTGATGTCACGTTTGATACCAACGTTGCGATCACGTCGTTTGATAGTTTGCTTTGCTCGCTTGATAGCGGATTTGATAATTGGCATGAGTTTCCTTGTCTCTATAAATGCTAGTTGTAGCTACTAATCTATTCAAAGGGTGATTATAGAGGAAAA
>Ga0209511_1000781_pt1 | contig 29936 bp, 26 predicted proteins | sample SSSSmetaG_FD_184141 | JGI IMG/M metagenome (GOLD analysis project Ga0209511, IMG submission 184141) | Glacier valley bacterial and archeal communities from Borup Fiord, Nunavut, Canada, to study Microbial Dark Matter (Phase II) - ​SSSS... | ecosystem: Environmental > Aquatic > Freshwater > Ice >... | reverse complement strand
GAGAAGCTCGCGCCGCTCATGAAATCGTTCGACCACATCGTTCGGCAGCAGGGAATTTTCCGCGCTGTGTTCGGTCTGATTTGAGGGGATGTCTCAGGTCTGTCACGCGACGATTATACGCAGGTCACTGGTTGCCGCGAGGAGTCAGTGGTGGCGCGCGTTGCGTAGGGTCCGTAGGTGGCCGATCACCAATTCGCGAATAGCCACTCTGCCCGGTCCGCGCGCCCGGCGGTCGACGCGGCTTGCGGCCAGCTTCTTGATCGCGGCTTTTTTTCCGCGCACGGCGCGCATTGAAGTTCCAGGTCGCCACACCGATGGGGCAACCCGACGCGAGTCTCATGAGCAACGGTCGCTGTCACCAAGTATTGGGCAATGACTCGTCGGCGCCACGCCCGCGCGCCTACCCTGTCATCGATGTACATGCGCTGTTCGATCCTGGTCGTGTGGTTGGGATGCGGCAACTCCCCGGCAGCCGTCGGTCTGGACGCGCCAGCCGGCAGCACGGTCGACGGACGCATCGGCACCACACTCGATGCTTCGAGAGCTGACGCCGGCTCGAACACCACGGACAGCTCCGACGGGACGCCCACCCGCCAAGCGTGCACGAGTCAATTCGGGATCGCGCTGCCTTCGTCGGGCACGTTCGGTCGACTCGACGGCTACCTCGTCGCGATCGTCGCACCGGGCCAGACCAGCGGTTGCAACGATGACGTCTCTCACGTCCATCTCCAGATCCGGATGAACGACGCGATCTACGACATCGCGATCGATGCGACCGACAGCCAGACCCACGTCGACGACGTCCATACTGGAACGAGCGACATCGCGATGCCTTCCGGGCCGGCCTGGACCGAAGGTTTTCACACCGGCGTGACGATCGACTATCCGACGCTCGGGGTGCACTCCTCCGCTCTGCCGCTGCTCTCGAAGGCGGTGGTCGTGTCGACGCTCATGACCGATCTCGCGAGCGTGAATCACATCTCGATCTACACCACGACCTACGGCAATAACGGCGCGCATCTCGTGCACCGCAATGGCAACGGGCATGATGGATTGGTCGTGACGCGCCCGCTGTCTACGCCGTCGCACGTGCGCATGCTCAGCTTCAGCAACCAGTCGTTCTGACCTGCGCAGCCCGCTGATGGTGGTTAGTGCCCACGGCGGCGATCGCGCGGGTGCGATGGTTACCGGCTCGTTCTGACAGGGGTAGGATGGCAGCTCCGCCATGCCCGATCCCACCCAGGTCCTACGTTCGCCCGCGGTCGAAGCCGGCGACAATCCGCCGAGCGAGCCGTGCATCATGTTGATCTTCGGCGCGTCCGGAGATCTCACGAAGCGGTTGCTCGTGCCGGCGCTCTATAACCTCGCTTGTGACGGGCTCCTCTCGGACAACTTCGCGGTGCTGGGCACGGCGATGGACGCGTGGACGACCGAGGAGTTCCGCGCACGCATGACCGCGGACATCCAAAAATTTCACACGCGCAATCAGTTCGATCAGACGGTGTGGGACAAGCTCGTCGCGCGCTTCTCCTATGTCGCGGGAAGCTTCACCGAGATGGGCACGTTCGAGACGCTCAAGGTCGAGGTCAAGCGGCTCGACGCGGAGGTCGCGGCCGGCGGCAACGTGCTGTTCTACTGCGCGATCGCGCCGCGGTTCTTCGGGACCGTGTGCGATCACCTCGCCGAGTGCGGCTTCAGGGAGGGTCCGGGCTGGAAGCGGGTCATCGTCGAGAAACCGTTCGGTACCGACTTACCCTCGGCGCTCAAGCTCAACCAGGAAGTGCTCGCGCGGTGGGATGAGAGCCAGATTTATCGGGTCGATCACTACCTCGGCAAGGAGACCGTTCAGAACTTGCTCGCGTTCAGGTTCGCCAACGGGATGTTCGAGCCGCTGTGGAACAAGAACTACATCGACAACATTCAGTTCAACGTGTCCGAGGCGATCGATGTCGAGGGACGCGGCGGCTATTACGACTCCTCCGGCGTGCTGCGCGACATGATGCAGAACCACATGTTCCAGATGCTCGCGTATCTGTGCATGGAAGTGCCGGGGTCGTTCGAGCCGGATGCGATCCGCAACGAGAAGGCCAAGTTGCTCCAGGCGGTGCGGCACTTCACGCCCGAGGAGGTCGCGGCGCACACGGTGCGCGGCCAGTACGGCAGTTCCGGCGACAAGCCCGGGTATCGCCACGAAAAGGATGTCTCGCCGACATCGACGACCGAGACCTACGCGGCGGCGCGGCTCTACGTCGACAACTGGCGGTGGGAGGGCGTGCCGATCTATCTGCGATCGGGCAAGGCGCTGTGGAAGCGCGGCACCGAGATCGTCGTCGAGTTCAAAAAAGCACCGGAGGTGATCTTTCGCGGCACGCCGGTCACGAGCCTGAACGCGAACCGGCTCGTGTTCCACATCCAGCCGTACCAGGGCATCGAGATCCAGTTTCAGGCCAAGGTGCCGGGGCCGCGCATGCAGCTCCAGCCGGTCCACATGAAGTTCGGTTACGGCGAGGCGTTCAAGGCGTCGCGCTACACCGGTTACGAGGTGATGATCTATTCGTGCACCTACGGCGATGCGACGCTGTTCTCGCGCGGCGACCTCGTCGAGGCGGCGTGGCGGATCGCGCAACCGATTCTCGACACGTGGGCCACGACGCCGGTCGATTTCCCGAATTACATGCGCAGCACGTGGGGACCCAAGGCGGCCGCCGAGATGATCGCCGCGGACGGCCGGCGCTGGTGCGAGGTGGTCACGCCCGATGTCTTGCAGGAATCGCCGCTGTTCAAGGGTGGCGATCCGATATTCCTCGAACAGGTGATCATGGCGCTCAAGCCCAAGCAGGTCGCTGCGGGCGAAGTACTGATCACCAAGGGCGAGATCGGGCGCGAGCTCTACCTGATCGAGCAAGGTGAGGTCGAGGTGCTCGACGAGCACGACCTGGTCAAGCGCGTCCTCGGCGATGGCGACGTCTTCGGTGAGATCGGGGTGCTCATGTCGCAGCCGCGCAACGCCACGGTGCGGGCGAGGGTCCAGACCGATCTCTACGTTCTCGACAAAGCGGACTTCAGCCGCATCTTGCGGGACAACCCCGACTTCGCGAAGACGATCCGGGCAATCGCAAGAGATCGGTACGACCTCGACGTGCATCCCGAGACGCTGCTGGCACCGCATTAACGGCGAGTGGCGAATTTGCCCGAAGCTGACCCCGATTCCGGGATGGCAAAGGACCTCGGCCTGCGCTGGGTCACGCCACTCACGACATCTCGATCACCACGATCGTGCGTGTATCGCGCAGCTCGGTCGGCGCCTACTACACGCGCTTCCGCGCCAAAGACAGTGGCGAAAACCGCGGATTCGGCACCGCGTGCCTCGCAGATAATCAGAGCAAAATTCTGATATCTTGAGATCGTGTTGCGCATCCTGACACTGCTCGGAGCCATTTGTGCGTGCCACTCTGCCCAGCCAGGTTCGGGAACTACCGATGCCACTGCCGACACGTCGGGTCCCACGAGTCCAGGAACGCTCGAGCCAGGAACCACGTGGCAGTGGCAGTTGCAGGGCACGGTCGACGAGACCGTGCTTGACGCGTCTGCGGGCCGCAAGATGATGGACATCGACATGTTCAACGCCACGCCAGAGCTCGTTTCGCGGCTGCACGCAAAACAGATCACCGTGATTTGCTATGTCGAGAGTGGGGACTTCGCGATCGGCAGACCCGACGCCGCTGACTTCCCACCCGCGATCGTGACCACGCCGCTGCCGGGATTTCCGGACGAGCGGTTCATCAACATTCGGGCGCTCGACGCTCCCGTTGGACCGACCGGAAAGACATTGCGACAGATCATGGCAGCGCGGTTCGAGCTCGCTCGCAGCAAGGGTTGTGACGGAATCGAGCCCGACCTCGATGACTTGCAGAACTATGCAACTGGTTACTCGATCACGATGTCCGATCAACTCGCCTACAATGCGATGCTGATCCAGATGGCGCATTCTCGCGGGATGTCATTGGGACTCAAGAACGGTATCGGAGACGACGGACAGACGACGCAGCAGTTCATCACGGCCACGATCGCGGCCGGTACCGATTGGGCGCTCAACGAGTCATGCAACCAGTTTGCCGAATGTGCCGCTTACGCCTCGTTCATCAATACCGGGCGCGCGGTCTTTCAGGTCGAGTATCTTGACCAACAGACGCTCGGCTATGCTGGCAGTACCGGCACGTGCTCGACGGACAACGCCGCAAATTTCGACGGAATCGTCAAGGACTCCAGCTCCAGTCTGCAGGCGCTTCCTCGGATCGCCTGCCGCTAGCACCGATGCTGCGCCACCAAGTTGCCCTGCTGCTCGTATGGACCGGCTGCGGGCGGATCGGGTTCGAAGCGGCTCCCCCGCGCGACTCGCCGCTCACGGTGGATGCAGCCACGACCGCGACCTGGCTCAGGACGGTTGCCATCGCAGGCACCGGTGGTGGGTCGAGCGAAAACTTCACGGGCCGAGCCGCTCTAGCCTTGGATGCGATCCTGTTCCACGTCTATTGCGGCAGCGTTTCGCAACCGACGGACGTCATGTTATCCGCGCCGGGCTGGTCCATTGCACAACTCTCGCCCATCGCGGGCTCTACGAATCAGCTTGATTGGGCTGCGACGTTCGGCGCGATCGCTGACACGGATGCCGACACCTCGTTCACCTTGACCTGGGTGGGGGCTGACTGTTCAAACGGGATCGTGACGCTCGCCGACGAGATCACCGGCAACAACCCGTCAGAGACCGACGCTTTCTATGGCGAAACCTCGGTGTTCGGCAACGGTTCCGATGCCACCGTGGTGGTTCAACCCGATCGCGTGGGCGATTTGATCTGGGCTGGTTGCAGCGGAAGCGTGTTCGGTGTCGGGCCGGGAGCGCAGCAAGCGTCAGACGACATGGGTGGTGATTGGACGGCGTTCGAGAACGTTGATGTACCCGGGTCATCGCCGCTCTCGTTTCTCAATCAGCCAGGTAAGGACTACATCGTCACGTCGGCGATCATCCGACATCGGTAGGCGCAGGCGGGCAACTCCTTCCTTCCGGCAATTTCTCAGTCGTGAAGGTGAAACAGTGTGCTGATCACGACCACATGATCCGAACACCGCGCTCGAATCAATGCGCGCAATACGGCTCCGCGGTTGTTGTGAAAAATGCCTTCCCACCAGTGACTCATGATGAGATCGGGAATCACGACGGCGATATCGCGATTCGGATTGGCGTCCGACAAGGTCACGACGTAGTCGACGAACGGGGTGAAGAATTGGCGATACGCCGACGTCAATGTCACGAGCTTGGGCTCTGTGATGTGGGCCCTGCGCGCAGGATTCGCGATCAGCAGCTCCCAGTTGTCGGCGAAGTCCTCGGTCGTGCTGGTTTCGGTCTTGATTTGCACGACGTGAATATCGTCGGAGAGGCGAAGCGCAAACTTCATACCGCGTTGAGTCATCAAGCTCCACGTGCCGGCGGCCAGCACGACGATTGGATCTTGACGCTCGGGCATCGCCATCGGCTCGATCGTCGCGAGCTGCGCGCCCACCGCGCGGTAGTGGCGATTGACACGAGTGAAGAACAGAAACATCAGCGGCACGATCACCACGGTGAGCCACGCACCCTCGCCGAACTTCGACACGGTGACCACGATCAGCGTGAGCCCGGTCGCGATCGCTCCGGTCGCGTTTACGAGCATGAAGCGGCGCGCGCCCGCGCCTTTGACCTTCCGCCAGTGCGCGACCATGCCGGCTTGTGACAGCGTGAACGCCAGGAACGCGCCGATCGCGAACAGCGGGATCAACTTGTCGGTGATGCCGCCGAATGCCACGAGGAGCACGCTCGCAAGGACTGCCAGCAAAATGATCCCGTTCGAAAACACGAGTCGCCGACCGCGCTCTGCAAACGAGCCGGGAAGATAGCGGTCTTCGGCGAGCACGCGGCAAAGTCTCGGAAAATCCGCGAAGCTCGTGTTCGCGGACAGCGCGAGCACCGCGACGATGGATCCCATGGTGGCGTAGTAAAACAGTCCGCGGCCAAAGACGGCGGTGATCAACATGGAGAGCACGCTCTGATAGCCGGCGGCACCGGGCTCGGTCGCTGCGATGCCGTACGCTTTGCAGAGGTACGCGACACCCCCGAGCAAGATGATCAGCAGAGCGATGATCGCGGTCAGCGTACGTTGCGCGAGCGGAATCGCCGGCTTACGAAAGATCGGCACGGCGTTCGACACCGCTTCGACGCCCGTCATCGCCGTGCATCCGCTCGCGAACGCCTTGACCAGCAACCACACGCTCGCCGCTTCGATCGCTGGCGGTATAGGCGGCAATGCTTCGACCGGCGTCGGGTCACCACCACTGACGATCGCCTTGATGACGCCGACGACGATCACGACGCCGAGCGTGCCAACGAACGCGATCGTGGGCACCATGAAGATCAGACCGGATTCCTTGAGTCCGCGGAGGTTGACGAGGGTGATCAATCCGACGATCAGCAGGCAGAGCGCGAGGGTATGCGGCAGCAACGACGGCACGGCCGAGACGAGCGCTCCGACGCCGGCCGAGATACCCACCGCAACGTTGAGAATGTAGTCGAGTGCAAGCGCGGCACCGGCGACCAAGCCGAACTTGGGCCCGAGATTTTCGGACGCGACCGTATACGAGCCACCACCGCCGGGATACGCGGCGATCGTCTGGCGATACGAGAAATAGACGACGAGGAGGATCGCGCAGATGATCGCGATGATCGGCACGACGTGGGCGACACCGAGTACGCCCAGCGGCAAGAGCAACGTCAGCGCCGCTTCAGGTCCGTACGCCGCCGATGACAGCGCATCCAAGCCGAGCACCGGGATACCGCTAGCGAGCCCGATGTGATGTTCGCTCTCGTCGTGGGTCGAAAGCGGCTTGCCGAGCAGACGATCGAGTAGGCTCACGATTGATCTCACAATTTAACCCGGGGCAACCGATACCCCTAGCAGCGCAGTGACCGAACGTTGGGTCACCTATGCGTGCATGCTCCCGAACCATCCGGTGCGACTGTCGACATCACCGGCAGCTTGAGCTGCCCCGGCTCTGGTGACGATGTTCCGAACTTCGTCGCATGGACACCGCCGGCCGCGATCGTCGGTGCCCGGCGCGCGCGCTAGTGATAGGCCGAGAATCCAAAAGCGACCCGAGCAAACGGACCGCGCTGTTCGATCTTCGACGTCGGATCGGGTGCGAACACCGTCGAATACGCATAGCCAATGTCGAGCGATGTGAACACGACGCGTGTGTTCCAACTGAGTCCGAGCGCGGCCGTTGCACCTGCGCCCGTTTTGCGGGTCCCATCTGACGCTGCCTTGCTGTTCAGGCCACCGCTCAACTGACCGATCGCGTGGAGCTCGAGCGCCGAGCTCGCGCGCACCGACCAACCAAGCTCGGGCCCCGCAAACATTAGCGTGTGGTGATCTCCGACCACGGCATCGTAACCGATGCCGACGATCGGCCCACTCGCCAAGTGGCCAAGACGAACGTCGAACCCCAGTGCCGACGCCGTCTCGGCAACGTCATTGTCCACGAGCCTCGCGACGCCGCCGTGTGGCTGCATGGTGAGTACCCACGGGCGACCTTGGTCGACGGCGTGAAGACCTCCGGCGACCATCGCCGAGTCCCAGAGGCGCTCGACGCGCGTCGTCGTGGGCGCAACATCTAAGGCGAGCAAGTAACCGTTGTCGCCGATCGAGAACGCATCGCCGGTTCGCACACCAGCGGTTGATCCGATCGGGAGCTCGCCCACCTGAGGCTCGGTGTCGACTCCGAACAACTGCGCGCTGAGATGCGCGTCGAACCACGATACCGAGCGCGCGAGCTGATCGCGAACGAGCGGTTGCCAGCCCTCGCCCGTCGCATCATTGACCGTGACGGAGTGCCACGCGCCGAGGGTCGGCCCTTTGTCACAAACGTGCTGGGGCCGACCGTTTTTCGTCGCGAGCTTTTCGAGCACGAGCTCGACCGTGACCGACGATTCGAAGCTGCGAGGTGCCGGCGCGGGTCGGAGCTGGTGGCACTCCTGATGCCTGGAAGGCAGGTCACACGCCTGGAAAACGGACCAGAATCCATCCCAAAAGCCATATTGAGGGCTGACCTGTGGCGTCACGGCAAGCGTGAGGATGTAGTCCGCTGCGCCCGCTTCGATCGCGGCGCATGCCTCGGCTTTCGGCGGCATTGGTTTCACTTCGATGTCGTGCTCGCGTTCGAGAACCGCAATCAAACGCCGTTTCGCAGCAACGTAATCATCATGAAAGATCCCCGCCGGTGCGTTCTCCGGGGCGTCGACGAACAGCACGACGCGGCCCGCGTCGTGATTAGGTCGCAGTGGTTGCGTTGCGACGAATCGGCAACCAGCACCACCAGCGAGCAAACCGATCGCCAGGACCGTGAAGAACCGCGTGAGCCAAAACTGCATGTGTAGTTATACGCGCGTGCCGGTCAGGGCTGGAAAGAGACATTCGCCGGTGCAAGCCTTTACCGGACCCTACCAAGCTTTATCGCGCGCGCGCACGTCGGTCACGAAGCGGTCCTCGAATTATTCGACGGCAACATCGACGGCGAGCCTGAAAATTCGCGCGGGGCATCGACGTGATTGTCGATCGCGACCTGCGTCTCCGTGACGTCAGGGCGCCGATCCAGTAGCGTGGGGTCTCGGTGAGTGACGCAAAACAAAAGCCGGCCAACCTCGGAAACCTCACGCTGCTCGACAAGTCGCTGCGCATCTTTGCTGACGTTCGCGGCGGCGAATCGCCCACGGCGTTGCTGCTGACGCTCAATGTCTTCCTGCTTTTGACCGCATACTACATCCTCAAGGTAGCGCGCGAGCCACTGATCCTCAGCGAGGGTGGCGCCGAGATCAAAGCGTACTCGTCCGTCGCCCAGTCGATCCTGCTCGTCCCGGCGACTCTCGGCTACAGCGCGCTCGCATCACGCGTCGGCCGCATGGCCCTCTCGACGTGGGTAACGATCTTCTTCTCGGGATGTCTCGTCGTCTTCTGGTTTCTCGGCTCGACCGGCATTCCGATCGGGATTCCCTTCTTTTGGTGGGTCGGCATATTCAACGTTGCCGCGGTCGCTCAATTCTGGAGCTTTGCAGCCGACATCTACGCCGACGAGGTCGGCAAGCGGCTTTTTCCCATCATCGGAATCGGCGCATCGGTCGGCGCCGTCGCGGGTGCCGCCATCGCGGACCTCTTCATCGGGCTCGGTCCATACATTTTGATGCTCGTCGCCGCCGCGCTCCTTGGCGTGTGCCTCGGACTCACGTTCGTCGTTCATCGCACGAAGAGTGACCGTCACACGAAGGCGAACGGGGTAGCAGAAAAAGAGGAGCCGATCGGCGGTGCGAACGGCTTCGCGCTTGTCTTCAGAGACAAGTACCTGCTGCTGTTCGCAGCGATGATCTTCGTCCTGAACTGGGTCACAAAAACCGGTGACTACGTCTTCGACGTGAAAATCCTCGAGGCGGCGAAACATGCGGGTGCGGCGTCAGGCGATGTCCAGAAGCTTTTTATCGGCGCGTACAAGGCGCGCTACTTCGAGTACGTCAACGTCATCGGCGTCGTGCTGCAGCTCTTCTTCGTGTCGCGTATCATCAAGTATCTCGGGATGCGGGCCGCGCTGCTCGCGATGCCGCTCGCGTCACTGCTAGGGTACGGAGCGACCTTCGCGTATCCGGTTCTCGGCATGCTGTTTTACGCACGCGTGGGAGAGAGCAGCCTCGATTACTCGCTCTCGAACACGACCCGGAACGCGCTCTGGCTCGTCACGGCACGCGACGTAAAATACAAAGCGAAGCAGGTGATCGACGCGTTCGTCCAGCGCTTCGGTGATGCCATGTCCGCCGGTCTGGTCTTCTTCGGGACGCACATCGTGATCCTCGGGACGCGTGGTCTCATCTTCGTAAATCTGGTACTCGCAGGTATCTGGTTCGTCGTCGCGTTCCTACTGGCGAGAAAATATTCTCAAAAAGAGAAGGAGCGAGCGACCGAACAGCTCGATGGCGCCCAGGAGAACGTCGGGATCAAAACCTAGACTTTGCGTCACTGCAGCTGCGTTACACTGAGAGGATGCGAGTCGTCCTCGTTTTACTTGCCCTCGTCGCGTGCAGGCGTGCGCCCGCAGAGCGCGTCGAGATGACTGTCACCACGGCGCTCCCCGGCGCGAGCCCGGCCACGATCGAGAGCGCGATCACGACGCCGCTCGAGCGCCATCTTGCGCAGCTGGCCGGGCTCGAGCGCATCACCAGTTGGAGCACCCGCGGCCACTCGACGATCACGCTCGTGTTCGCCGCCGCCACCACGGCGAGCGGTGCGCAGGATGCGGTCGGAAAGTCGATCTCTGCCGCTGCACCGCTGTTGCCGCCGACGCTACCCGCGCCACCGATCTACGCGCGCCCGTCCAGAAAATCTCCAGTGCTCCGTCTCGTTCTATCGAGTACGACGATCCAGCTGCGCGACCTGTCCGTGATGGCTAACCGGATGGCGGACGGGTTGGCGCAGGTCGCCGGCGTGGGTCAGGTCGATCTCTGTGGCGCGCGGTCGGATCGCTACGAGGTTCACATCAATCCAAAGCAATTGACGGGCAGTGGCCAGACGCTCGAGCAGGTTACGGAGACGCTCCACCGCGTGGCCGTCGATCTGTCGGACCTCGCGAAGCTCGGGCTGGTCAGAAACGTCGCAACGATCAGGACTGGTGAGACGCCGCCGACCTGCCGGGCGGCTGCTCGCGGCGCCGAGGTCGTGACCGTCACAGTGCGGCCGCTGCTCGACAGCGATCCGCTCGCCGTTCGTCAAGCGCTCGACCCGGTACTCGGCGGGCTCTTGCGGCAGTTGCCGGCTCACCTCGGGGTAAATCTCGTCACCGCGAGCACCACCGAGCTCTCCGGTCCGCCGCTGGTCGCGAACGCGCTGACCAAGCTCGCTGCCGATGAGGTGCTGGTAGAGCTCGACGACAATGGTGTGGTCCGGCTCACTTCCCTCGGCGCTCCGGCGGCCCTGCAAGTCGCGCTCGTGACTGCAGCGGAGAGCTCGCTCGTCCCGATCGACGCGTCGACGCAGCTGGTCATCCTGCAGAGCGCGGATCCGGTCGCGCTCGCGGCGGCGCTCTCGGCACTCGCGAAGGCGCCGACCCTGCACGTGATCAGTACGATCGGCACCCGTATCGCTCCGACGATTGCCGTCTCGATCGACCGCGATCACGCGGCGCAGCTTGGTGTGACCTCGTACGCTGCCACCCTGGCCGCGCTCGAGGAGACCGGCACCGTCGTCGCGACGCAATCGATCCAGGACGAGCAGGTCCCGACCGTGCTGTTCGTCGATCCGACGGATCCACCCGGAGAGATCCTCGAGCTCTTGCACCTCACCGGTACGAACCAGACCCAGGTCCCACTCTCTGCCGTCGCCGCGATGCGCCGCACGGTGGAGCCGCTCGAGCTTCTCCACGAAGGAGGGAGACCGATGCTCGGACTTCGCGTCACAGGCTCACGCGCCGAGGTCGAGGCCACACTCGCAGCCATCCCTGTCCCCGCCGGCATCGAGCGCACGCTGCGCTTGTAGCCGCCATTGGACCGAGCGGGAATCACAATGGCGCAGACGACGATGACATCCGCACCGAAGAATTTACTGGGTACTAGCGCTCTTGCAATAACTCCAGCTCACCCCGTACGGCGGGACGACGAGCATGTCGTCCCTCCGTCAGTCACACGCGCCGGTCGCGCAGTCGCATGCGACGGGCGTTACGTGATCGTTCGCGAAGCAGGTCTGGGCCGCGACCTGATCACCGAGGATGAACGCCGAGACTTCGCGCAGCGCGGCGGGCTTGCGGTTGATGCCCCCGTGCGTGCCGTTGTCCTGGCCCGGCGGGATATTGAGATCCGAAGGCAGTGGCGTCGGGTGATCGTTGAACACGTTGATGCCATCGGTCTGCGGACCGAAGTTTTGCTTGAGTCCCCACACCGACTTCACCGCCGGACCGATCAGGCCGATGCCCATCGTGCGCGCGACCATCTCGGTCGTGATGTTGGACACGAGGCAATCGCCGATCGAGTACCACATGAGGATCTTCTTCGCGGGCACGCCGGGGAGCGGGTTCTTCAGCACGTTGCCGGCGGTCGTGATCGCGTCGTATGGCTCGAACGCCATCCCGAACAGCGCGACGTTGAGCTCGTAGACCTGGGGATCCTGGTTGTAGCTGCCGATCAGTGCGGGCTGCAGGATGTGGAACGCGTTCGAGCGCTCCATCAACATCGACCACGTGCCACCGGGTACGGCGAGGACCCCCCGCGGGATGTTCGGGTCGTAGGCCATGAACACGTTGCCCATGATGCCGCCGAGCGAACCACCGACGTAGTAGGTGTGATTGGGATCGATCACTGGCGCGCCGTTGTACTGGAACTCCGGGGCGGTCGACATCGGGCCGCGGATCACGTTCTCGAGCGCGATGAAGTCGATGATCGATTGGCCGAGCTTCTCGGTCACGCCGTAGCCGAGGTTGAGATCGTTGACCGCGAGCGTGACGAGCTGGACCTGGCGCGAGGTGAAGCCGATGAAGTCGCCCGCGACGATGATGAAGCAGTACTGCTCGGCGAGGCTCTGCGTGAACGAATCGTTGAGGTACTCCGCCGCCGAACCGAGGAGGCCGTGACCGAACACGATCGTCGTGTGCGGGCCCGGCGTGGTCTTCACGCAATCGGGCACGAGCGCCGCGAAGTTCGCATCGCGCATGCCGCCGAGCACCGGCTTGCCGGTCGAGGGGTCGCGTACGAGGATCGAATCGTTCGCCTCACCGTTCGTGAGAAAATTCGGCGATCTGAACGTTCCGGTGTAGGCCTTGTAGATGCCGGTGATCGGGGGTGCCTCGGTCGCGACGAACGAGAGGTTCGCGCCCTTGTCGCCGATCGCGGGGAGCGCGGCCGCGCGCATCGCCATCATGTCGCTCTGCAGGAACTCGTCGCTCGCGGTGGTGAAGTCCCACGCGAGGACGATGTCGGTCTTCGCGATGCCGAGGCCGGCGAACGTGCCGAACATCAGCGCTGCGTTCTTCGCGGTCGCGTCGAACCGAGGGTGGGCGAACGTCTCGCCATCGCGAAGCGCGATGAAGCCCGGCGGCGACTCGAGAGCGCTGCCATCAGCGGCCTTGACGCGATTCGTGATCGCGACCGCGTAGTGGGTCTTCTCGTGGAGGCGCTGGAGCGGGCGAATGATCAGCGCGCTGTCGGAGGGATCGATGAACGTCGCATCGGCCTCGGCAAAGAACGCCGCGCGCTCGCCAGTATCGAGATCGATCAAGACGATCGGCGAATCTGCCGCGAGCGAGGCCGCGGGATCTTGAAATGGCGGGAGGTTGTCGCGCAGCACGCCCTTCGGGAACATCGCGAGCAACGGGCCGCTCGGCGAGAAGCCGTCCCAGCGATTGAGCTTCGTCGGATCGACCGTGATGTTGTCGAGGTTCGTCGGCATCGCCGCGAACGGCACATCGACGCGGAGGCCGGTCGCCGAGGTCGCATCGAGCTTCGTGTACGCGTTCGAAGGCCACGGCAACATGCAGCCCTGGCCGCCGAGGGGATTGCATTGATCGGCGATGCCGGAGGTGTTGTTCGAGTTGTCGCCGCACGCCGCGCACGCCGCGCACGCCGCGACGACCAGCAAAAAACAACAGATGCGTGGGGTCCCCATACGCGCGGCACCCTATCATTTCAACGAACGTTTGCGACGACGTTTGTCGGTAGTGAACCGCTGTAGCTCGCCCCCCGTGTCTCGAACTATTCTATGGTGTGGCGTGGCTCTCGACGCAGCGCGGCGCTGGGTGAACCTCGCAACAAAGCTCCATCGCGAGCTGCGCGAGGTGGCCGAGCTCGCGTCGATCGATCCGCGCTGGTGGGTGCTCGCCGGTGGGGCGGCCTACCCGTGGTCGCGCGCCCCGATCTACGTGGTCTCCGATGCCGAGGCCGCGGCCGACACGTTCATCGGTCACGTCCGCGCAGCGCCTCCCGATCCGATCGCGCATGCGATCGCGCGCGCTCACGCCGCACGTGCTGCACTCCTCGCGCTCGATGGCAAGCTACCTGGCCAGCCGCTCGCGGTGACGATCCGCCGCGATGCCATGGCCTCCACCATCGAGCCGAGCGCGCTCGAGCTCGTCGCGTTCGCGATCGGTGATCGCGGCTACGGCGCACGGCTCGGCGACGATCGCGCGCTCGCGCTGGAGCTCGCCGCCGTGATCGCGAATCCACACGCGCGCACGACCGAGCTCCAGCCACTCGGCGAGGTCACGCCATTCGTCACGATCACGCTCGGCGACGAACCGATCGCGACCGCGCGCCACGGTCATCGTCGCGGCTGGATCACGCGCGGTGGTGTGCGCACCGGTCCGTGGCTCGGGCTGTCGCGCAGCTACGGGCTCGATCTGGTCACGACGTGTCACATGGTCGTCGATGGCTTCGGCCACGCGTGGCTCGCGAACGAGATCCGCGAGCGCACGACCACGCACCTGGCGACCTCGGATCGCCCCGTCGTTCGGCCGATCATCCTGCCCTCGCCTGTCATTCCAGGGGATGCGATCGCCCTCGATGTCGCGTGGCAGGAGCTCTCGACCACGCCGCGAGCGCTCGAGCTCGCATATCGACTCGGCTGCGCGTTGCCCCGCCTCACGCCTCGCACACGATTCTCGCCGACGTTTCAGATTCCGGTCGCACCCGGTGCGCGCGACGACGCCGAACGATTCAAGCGCCGCGTGGTGCCGGCGATCGCGAGCGTGCGGTTCGAGGCCGGGCGCGCCGAGCCGTTCGCCGAGTTCGCCGCACGCACGAAGCTGTTGCTCGCGCGTGAAGCCGCCGGGGCCGGCGTGTCTGCCCACCTGCTCGCGGCAGCGCAAGCGGTTCCCGTTCCGCTCGCGTGGAAGCGCCACGCCGTCGGCACCGCGCGTCCCGCATGGCTCGAAGCGATCGCGAACCTGATCGGCGGTCGCGGCTCGGTCTCGAAGATTTCGGGCACGCCGGGCGTCGCGGCGTCGTCGCCAGGACGCCTCGCCACACCTGTTGACCCTGTCGGGAGCTGTGTGGTGAGCCTGCTCCACGACGCCGACCACGCCACCCTCACCGTGTGTTCCTCGGGGATCGATGCCCGCAAGCTCCTGAATGAATTGACCGCCTGAGGCACCCCCTAGATATCCTCAATAATGACGTGAAGATCGCCTTTGCTTCCATGCTCGCCTGGAGCTTGCGACCGTGTCGCCCGACTCGATGGCGCGACGCCCGCACGGCAGACGCCAGGAAACTCGCGGGCAGCTTCGACGTGCCGCCTATCTTCGGGATCGTCGGCTCGACCAGTCAGCAATTCCAGGAAAACCACCTGGTCTCGTGGTCGCTCGCGATCGACTAGCTCGACGAGGTAGCTCGGCGATTCGCGAGCATCTCGATGAGGTCCATCTTCGTCAATAATCCGATGATCGACTTGTTGTCATCGTCGACCACGATCGCGACCTCGCCGCGCTCGAAGATCCGCGGCAGCTCGCCCGAACCCGCGTGCATCGACACGGTCGAGACTTTGCGCTCCATTACTTCGGCGACGACCGTATTGCGGTCGATCCGACCGCCCATCAATTGATGGAGCAAGTCGCTCTCGGTCAAGATGCCTGCGAGCTGCTTCTGATCGAGTACCGGCATCTGCGAGATGCCGTGTTCCTTGAACATGTCGGTCGCGCGGCTGACCTTGTCGTTGACGTCGAGCGCGATCACGTCGCGACGGCCGATCGTGCGCATCACGTCGCCGACGGTGCCGACCTCCCAATCGGCCTTGAAGAAGCCCTGCTGGCGCATCCAGCGATCGTCGACGAACTTCGAGAGGTAGTTGCGAATCGAGTCCGAGAGGACGACGACGACGCGCTTGTTGGGGCCGAGGTCGCGGCAGACCTGCATCGCGGCCCACACGGCCGAACCCGACGAGCCGCCAACCAGCAGGCCCTCCTGGCGGATCAGCTGGCGTGCCACGAGGAACGAGTCGCGGTCGTTGGACTTGACCCAGCGATCGACGAGGCGACGATCGAAGACGTCGGGGATGAAGTCGTAGCCGATGCCTTCGACCTTGTACGACTTGATCTCGCCAGGCCCCGCGAGGATCGAGCCTTCGGGATCGACGCCAATGATCTGGCACTGCGGTGCGACCTTCTTGACCGCGCGCGCGACACCGCTGATCGTGCCGCCAGTGCCGGCGGTCATCACGATCGCATCGACCTTGCCTTCGCACTGCTCGAGGATCTCGACGCCCGTGCCCATTTCGTGCGCGCCGGGATTCGCGGGGTTCGAGTACTGATCGAGGATGTGCGAGTTCGGGATGATCTCGCGGAGCCGGCGCGCCACGCCGATGTGGCTCTCGGGTGAATCCCACGCGGCCTCGGTCGGGGTCCGGATGATCTCGGCGCCGAGCGCCTCGAGCACGACCTGTTTTTCCTGCGACATCTTTTCGGGCATCGTGATGATCACGCGATAGCCCTTCGCCGCGGCCGCTATCGCGAGGCCGATGCCGGTGTTGCCCGAGGTCGGCTCGATCAGCGTATCGCCCGGTTTGATCCGGCCCGAGGTCTCGGCGTCGATGAGCATCTTGACGCCGATGCGGTCCTTGATCGAGCCACCGGGGTTCATGAACTCGCACTTCGCGAGCAGCTCGCACGGGAGATCGCGACCGATCCGGGCCAGGCGAACCATCGGCGTGAAGCCGGTGGCGTCGAGAATCGAGTCCAAGATGGGGCCGGGGCTGCGGGCGTTCACGCTGCGAAGTCTAGACGATCCGGGGAATCGACGTCTGCCTTTACTAGTGGTAATCACGAACGATGTCTTCCGTCGACGAGCTCGTGGAACTGCTCAACCGTCGCATCGTTGTTCTCGACGGAGCGATGGGCACCATGATCCAGGGCCTCGAGCTCAAGCACGAAGAGCTCTGGCGCGGCGAGCGGTTCGCCAATCACCCCACCTCGGTCAAGGGTTGTACCGACCTCCTCGCGCTCACCAAGCCCCAGGCGATCGAGGAGATTCACTACCAATTTCTCGCGGCCGGCGCGGACATGGTCGAGACCAATACGTTCACCGCGACGTCGATCTCGCTTGCCGATTACGATCTCGAGGCCGCCGCGCACGACATCAACATCTCGGCTGCTGGCTGCGCGCGCCGCGCCGCCGAGCGCGCGACCAGAGGTGATGGCCAGCCGCGCTGGGTCGCCGGGTCGATCGGCCCGACCACGAGGTCTGCGTCGATCTCGCCCGACGTCAACGATCCCTCCAAGCGCTCGGTCACGTTCCAGGAGCTCGCGGCTTCGTTCAGCGCGCAAGCGCGCTCGCTGATCGAAGGCGGCGTCGATCTCATCCTGACCGAGACCCACCTCGACACGCTGAACTGCAAGGCGGCGCTGTACGCGTTCGAGGAGCTGTTCACGCAAGGCGTCCGCCGCGTGCCGGTGATCGCGTCGGTGACCATTCCCGACCGATCGGGCCGCACGCTGTCGGGCCAGACCGTCGAGGCGTTCTTCAACTCGATCTCGCATGCAAATCTGCTCGCGGTCAGCATCAACTGCGCGCTCGGCGCCGAGGACATGCGGCCGCACGTGATGGAGCTCGCACGCAACGCCGGCATCCGCGTCGCGTGTTATCCGAACGCCGGCCTGCCGAACGAGATGGGCGGCTACGACGACACGCCGGCGCAGATGGCCGGGGTGCTCGGCAGCTTCGCGCGCGAAGGCCTCGTCAACCTCGTCGGCGGTTGCTGTGGTACGCGCCCCGAGCACATCACCGCGATCCGCGCGGCAGTCGAGGGCGTCAAGCCGCGCACGATCGCGGTCCCCGCGAAGTACATGCGGCTCTCGGGCCTCGAGCCGCTCACGATCACGCCGGAGACCAACTTCATCATCGTCGGCGAGCGCACGAACGTGACCGGCTCGGCCGCGTTCCGGCGCCTGATCAAGGACGAGAAGTACGAAGAAGCCGTCGCGGTCGCGCGCGACCAGGTCGCCGGTGGCGCGAACATCCTCGACGTCTGCATGGACGAAGGCATGCTCGATGGCGTCGCCGCGATGCGGCGGTTCATCAACTTGCTCGCCGGCGAGCCCGATGTCGCGCGCCTGCCCGTGATGGTCGACAGCTCGAAGTTCGAGGTCATCGAGGCGGGGCTCGAGTGCTTGCAGGGTAAGGGCATCGTCAACTCGATCTCGCTCAAGGAGGGCGAGGAGCCGTTCATCCGGCACGCGAAGATCGTGCGCCGGTTCGGCGCGGCGGTCGTGGTGATGGCGTTCGACGAGACCGGCCAGGCGACCACCGCCGATCACCGGCTCGTGATCGCGCACCGCGCGTACAAGATCCTGACCGAGCAGGTCGGGTTCCCGCCCGAGGACATCATCTTCGATCCGAACATCCTCACGATCGGCACCGGGATCGAGGAGCACGATGGCTACGCGGTCGCGTTCATCGAGGCTATCAAGCGGATCAAAGCCGAGCTCCCCGGTACGAAGGTCTCCGGCGGTGTCTCGAACCTGTCGTTCTCGTTCCGCAGCTCGCCGCGCGTGCGCGAGGCGCTGCACTCGGTGTTCCTCTATCACGCGATCCAGGCCGGCATGGACATGGCGATCGTCAACGCCGGTCAGCTCGCGGTGTACGAGCAACTCGATCCGAAGCTGCGCGAGGCGGCAGAAGATCTCGTGTTGAATCGACGTGCCGATGCCACGGAGCGGATGCTCGCGATCGCGGCCGAGTTCTCCGGCAACACGGTCCGCAAAGAAGACGAGCTCGAGTGGCGCAAGGGCACACTGCCCGAGCGGCTCGCACACTCGCTCGTCAACGGCATCACCGATTTCATCGATCCGGATATCGCCGAGGCGCTCGCCACGTACCCCAGGCCGCTCGACATCATCGAGGGTCCGATGATGGACGGCATGAATATCGTCGGCACGCTGTTTGGCACCGGCAAGATGTTCCTCCCGCAGGTCGTGAAGTCGGCGCGCGTGATGAAGAAGGCAGTCGCGATCCTCGAGCCGCTGATGGCAGAGGAGAAGCGGCGCATCGGCGATACGACCGCCAAGGGCAAGATGGTCATCGCGACCGTCAAAGGCGACGTCCATGATATCGGCAAGAACATCGTCGGCGTCGTGCTGCGCTGCAATGGCTACGAGGTCGTGGACCTCGGCGTGATGGTGCCGGCGCACAAGATCCTCGATGCCGCGATCGAGCTCAAGGCCGACCTCATCGGCCTCTCGGGCCTGATCACGCCCTCGCTCGACGAGATGATCAGTGTCGCGAACGAGATGACGCGTCGAGGCATGACGATGCCACTACTGATCGGCGGCGCCACCACGAGTGGCAAGCACACCGCCGTAAAGATCGCGCCGGCCTACACGAATGGCACGGTCCACGTGCCCGATGCGTCGCTCGCCGTTGGCGTCCTCGGCAAGCTGCTCGGGAGCGATCGCGCGGGCTACCTCGCCGAGATCAGCGCGAAGCAGGAGACCGCGCGCGCGCAATACGCGGTGTCGCAGAAGCGGCCGATGCTGACGTACGCCGAGGCCAAGTCGCGGCGCGAGAAGATCGACTTCACCAAGATCGCGGCGCCCGCGTTCACGGGCGTGCGCAACCGCGATCTCGATCTCGCCGTGCTGGCCGAGTGGATCGATTGGTCCCCGTTCTTCCACACCTGGGAGCTCAGTGGGCGCTATCCCGCGATCCTCCAGGATCCGAAGAAGGGTGATGCCGCGCGCAAGGTGTTCGCCGACGGCAAAGAGCTGCTCGCGAAGATCATCGACGGCAAGCTGCTGCGCGCGAAGGCGACCTACGGGTTCTGGAACGCGGCGTCGAATGGCGAAGACATCACGGTGCTCGACGGCACGCGAGAGCTCGCGAAGTTCCCGATGATGCGGCAGCAAGAAGACAAGGAAGTGTGCTTCTCGCTCGCGGACTATATCGCTCCGGCGCGCAGCGGCAGCCCGGTCGACTATCTCGGTGCGTTCATCGTGACCGCCGGCATCGGCACCGACGAGCTCGCCGGTTCGTTCGAGAAGCAGCACGACGACTACAACGCGATCATGGCGAAGGCGCTCGCCGACCGGCTCGCCGAAGCTGCGGCCGAGTACATGCACCACCAGGTACGGCAAGACTTCGGTTACGGCAAGGCGGAGCAGCTCACGCGCGAAGATATCCTCGCGGAGAAGTACCGCGGCATTCGCCCGGCGTTCGGTTATCCGGCATGCCCGGATCACACGCCGAAGGGTACGCTGTTCGAGCTGCTGGACAACGCCCGGCATCACAGCGTGTCGTTGACCGAGAGTTACGCGATGATGCCGACCGCCTCGGTCTCGGGGCTCTACTTCGCGCATCCCGATGCGAAGTACTTCGCGATCAGCCGGATAGGCACGGATCAGCTCACGGACTATGCGAAGCGCCTCGGGGTCTCGACCGCCGATGTCGCACGCATGGTTCCGCAGCTGATCGGCTAGCTCGCGACGAACACGATCACGACGGCGAGCACGAGCACCGCGCCGACGCCGAGCGCGGCGAACACGCGTTTGCGACCGGCCTTGAGATCTCTGACGATCAGGCCTTCGTTCACTTCATCGCCTTCGTCGAGCGGCGCGTGCAGACCGGTCGCGAGCTTCGGCATGTACTCGGTCTTGCCGGTGTGGACCCCGAACGCGACTGAATCGACGAGATTGATCGGCTCGGCGCCATCATCGTAACGATCCTCGATCGGCATCATATCGGCCGCCTTGGGCGCCATGATGTCGTGCGGATCCGCTTCCTGTGCGGCCTCCGCGTCCTTGACGCCCTTCTTGAACCACAACGTCTCGCGAAATTTCGGTCGCATCACACCGAAAGTCGGCCGCCGGCTACCGGTGTTGATGCCCCGCTGATGGAGGCGAGCCGGCTAGCGCGCGAACGCGCGGAGATCGAACGTCCCGTCCTCGACGCGACCATCCATGCCCGCTCCAGCGGTCCACGACTTGGCATCGCCACACTCCTGACAGATCCGAATATCTCGGCCTCCAGACCGCCCCGAGATCGCGAAGATCACGACCGCGTTCGCCTTGCAGGTGGCACACTCGTGCAGGAACAGGTCGTCCTGGCGAAACCCGCGCTTCCGGAGCTTGTTCTGCAGGGTCTCGAGGTCATCGGGCGCGGGCATCTGGCGCGAGTCTATCAGTCTCGATAGCTGCGATCGATCCGATCGAGCTTCCGCAACAGGCCCGGCCACGCCAAGCCGCCACCCGCCGAGCGCGTGACCTGCTTCGCGGCCATCTGTGCGCCCGCGACGATCTTGGGATCGATCGTGATGAGCTCGCCGTGAGTCGACTGCGCGCGGACCTGGACCGTGCAGCACGCCTCGAACAAGTACATGAACAGGAACGTATCGGCGATCGAGCTGCCCACCGTGAGGATGCCGTGGTTGCGCAGCATCAAGAAGTTCTTGTCACCGAGGTCGCGCACGAGCCGCGGCTTCTCGCCCTCGTGCAGCGCCACGCCTTCGTAGTCGTGATACGCGAGCGACGCGAGCACGAAGATCGATTGCTGCGAGATCGGCAAGATGCCCTGCTTCGTCGCGGAGATCGCGACGCCGTCGAGGCTGTGCGTGTGGAGCACGCACTTGGCATCCTCGCGCGCCGCGTGGATCGCGCTGTGGATCGTGAAGCCCGCCGGATTGATCTCGTACGGGCTGTCCATCAGCTTCTTGCCTTCGAGATCGATCTTCACGAGCGACGATGCGGTGACCTCGTCGAAGGTCATGCCGTACGGGTTGATCAAGAAGTGATGATCGGTGCCCGGCAGGCGCGCCGAGATGTGCGTGAAGATCAGATCGTCCCAGCCAAAGTGAGCGACCAGCCGGTACGCCGCCGCGAGATCCGTCCGGAGCTTCCACTCCTCTTCACTGACGCGCGACTTCACATCGTTCATACGGCTGAGCCTACCGCAGGCGCCTAACCGTGTCGTTCGGCGACATGTTCGCGCCGCTCTGCCAGCTCATCCTCCGCGAGGATGCGCTCGACGTCTTCGGCCTCGACCTCGCGGGTCGCCCACCTGTACACCGCGACGAGTGCGAGGATCACCGCACCGCCGATCGCGGTCGCGACACCCCACGTCACTTGCAGGTAGTGCGCGCTGTGCCCGGCGAGGCTCATCGATGGAGCCCATCCAGGCCGAGCTCGAATGTCGTGCCATGCACTCCAATAATGGGAGATGCGAGCGCGACGAACTGGAGTAACGCCGCGAGAAAGATCGCGACGAGCACCACGACCGCGAACAGCGATCCGCTCTTGTGCTCGCCGAGCCGGCGTGCGACCGCGCGTGTAAACAACATCGACGCGGTCGCGAGCGAGACGAACACCGAGCCCAGCGCGAGCGGCACGCCAGCCTTCGTGCTCGTGTGGTAGTAGATCGCGACGAGCGGCGCGAGCGTGGCGAGCACGAGCGTGCCGCCGAAGATCGAGATCGCGAACGCGCCGGCGAGCTCGACCGCCGAGAGCTTCGCGTTCGAGATCCGCAGCATCAGGAGGCCCGGCGGCAATGCGGTGATCGCCGATAACAGGATCACCATCGGCACTTTATACAAGTCAGCGATCGCGAGCTCGACCGAGGAGCTTCCCGCGGCGAGCCCCCATATCGAGGCGAGCACCAAGCCACTGACGAGCGCGACCACCGCGAGCCTTGCTTCCCGCGCGCGCGTCGCGGGACGCTCGCTACCAAACGTGACGTTCAACAGCTGAGATAGCCCGACCGTGCCTCCGAGCGTGGATTCCATGCAGTGCCAGGCAGCAACATGCGCGCCAGCCGTTCGTTGCTCGGCGCTGCCAACCCGTGCCGCGATTTGTGACGCGCCACGAGCACACTGGGCCTTTCACACCACGCAGCCGCCGTTCGCGCGCGGGCCGCCGTGCCCGGCCGCGGACGTCTAGCTCGGATCAGCAGACGTGTGGTCGTGGACGATCTTCCAGCCGTCCGCTCCGCGCTCGAAGGCGACCGAGAACACGCCGCCAGCGTCCTGGGGACCGGTCAGCTTCCACCGCCCGAGCACGATCGCGCCATCTGCGCCGAGGTGCTGGATCGAGAGCAGCTCGAAGGCGAGCTTGCCCATCGTGGACGTGTCGGTGCCGTACTTCGCCTTGTACTTCGCGATCGTCTCGTCGTAGCCGTGGCGAATGTTGCCGCCCGAGGTGAACACGAGGTCCGGTGAATGCGCGTAGCCCGCCATGAAGCCTTCGAGGTCGCCGCGATTCCACGCCGCCGCCTGGCTCGCCATCACGGTGCGGATCGCGGCGTCGTCACTCGGCGCAAAGCTCGCATGCTGAGGCGCAGCGCAGGCCAACAAGAACAGCAGCGCGAACCGCACTAGCTGGTCGGCTTCTTCTTCGATTTCGATTTCGTCTTCTTGGAGTCGCGCGCGATGGCGTCCTTGTCCTCGTTGCCGAGGTACTCCCAGTGCCACGCTTCTCCCGGCACGGTGCGGTGGAAGCCGTAGGTCGCGCCGTGCTCCTGAAGCCAGTCGAACGCCTTGTGATCGGTGACGAAGAGATCGAGCGCCCGACCGCTCTCGTGGTTCGAGTAGCCCGGCGGCGCGGCGAGGTTGCCCTGACCGCGGCGGTACTGCTTGTAGAGCTTCTCTTGCTTGGCGAAGCTGCGGAAGCCCGAGCGAATCTTGAGATCGACGCCCTTCTTGCTCGCGGCCTTCGCCATCACGCGGAACGCCTTCGCGGTGCGGATCTCGACATCCTTGCCGTTGATGTCGGTCAGCTTGATCGGGGTCTTCTCACCGGCGACGTAGCCGACCGCTTTGCCGGCGCTCGCGGTCGCGACCGCCAGACAGACCGTTGCCATCAAAGTCAGAACGCGCGTCACGGGAACGAGCCCGATACTCCACATTTAACCCGCCCGAGGCAACTAGAGACACTCACAGACCTACAGATCAGCGCCTCGGACGATCACCGGCGCGTCTTCGGGGTCTTCGATTTCGAGGTCATCGTCAGGGTCGTCGGGAACCTGGAGATCTTTCGAGCCGATCCAGCCCCTTCGACGGAACCACACGAGGCACCCCATCACGAACGCTCCCATCAGGCCGAGGGCCGCGGGGTAGCCCCAGACCGTGTGGAGCTCCGGCATGTGGTCGAAGTTCATGCCGTACACCCCCGCGATGAACGTGATCGGCAGCATCACGGTCGACATCAGAGTGAGCGTCTTCATGATCTCGTTCATCCGGTTGGACTGAACGGACAGATAGGCCTCGAGCGCGGAGGTCACGAGGTCGCGGTAGCTCTCGATCAGGTCGTTGATCCGGAGGAAGTGATCGTAGACGTCCCGATAGAACGGCGTCATCTCCTTTGGTATCTCGTCGAACTCGCCGCGCGCGAGGCGGAGCAAGATCTCGCGCTGGTGGATGCTCATCCGACGCAGCGTGAGCAGCATCCGCTTGAAGCTGAGGATCCTGCGCAGGATCGGCGGGCCTTGCTTGGTCCCGGCCTTGCGCAGCACGTCGTTCTCGAGCTTCTCGATCTGGGTGTCGAGGTTATCGACCACCGGCAAGTATCGATCGACCGCGGTGTCGAGGATCGCGTGCGCGATCCAGGCCGGTCCCTTCGCGAGCAATTTCGGCGTGCGGTCGAGCTCCGAACGCACCGCATCGACGATGTGCTCCGGATCGTGCGTGATCACCCACGTCGACCCGATCACGAGATCGAGCTCGATCAGCCGGATCGAGCCGGACTTCTTGGCCTGCGCGATGCCGTGGACGATGATGTAAAGGTACTTGTCGTAGTCCTCGAGCTTGGGCTGGCTGCGGGTCGCCCAGATATCTTCGATGGTGAGTGGATGGAGCTCGAGTTGCTTCGCGAGCAGCACGTCGCAAGCGTGGTCTTTCTGCTGGAGCTCGATCCAGATCGGCTTTTTGGCGTCGAGTGCGGCGTGGATCTCCGTCGGGTCCTGGGTGACCCGATACTGATCGCCGTCCAGGATGCGCGCCTCCATCCCCATGTCTTACCATTGGTGCATGTCTGATCTTGCACAGCGGTTCGCGGATGCGCAGGTCCGAATCAAGCCGGTCACCGGGCTCGGCAACAATGTCCTGCTCGAGATGTACGCGCTCTACAAGCAAGCGACGATCGGTGATGTCGCGGGTCCGCGCTCGGGCATGCTCGATCTCAAGGGGCGCGCGAAGTACGACGCGTGGACCAAGCACCAAGGCGAAACCAAAGATGCCGCGATGACCGCGTATATCGCGATCGTGGAGAAGCACACCACGTGATGCCGGGCTGGGACCTCCGCGGCAAGCACGCGGTCGTCACGGGTGGTACGAAAGGCATCGGCGCGGCGATCTGCGAAGAGCTCGCGGGGCTCGGGGCGACGATCACGACGATCGCGCGCAGCGATGCCGATATCGACGCGGACCTCACGACCGAGCGTTCGAAGATCGTCGCCGCGCTCGCGGGCAAACCGATCGACATCTTGGTTCACAACGCCGCGACGAATGTCCGCAAGCCGCTGGTCGAGTATGACGACGAGACGTGGGAGCGGATCCTCGCGCTCGACCTCAGTGCCGCGGTGTTGCTCTCGCGCGACCTGCATCCGCAACTCCGCGCCGCGCACGCGAGCGTCATCCATATCGGATCGGTCGCTGGTCAGCTCGCTCTGCCGACCGGTGTCGCGTACGCGGCGGCGAAGGCCGGGCTCGCGCAAGCCGCGCGTGTGATGGCGCTGGAGTGGGCCCGCGATCAGATCCGCGTGAATACGGTCGCGCCCTGGTACACGCGAACCCCCCTCGCGGCACCGGTGTTGGCCGATCCTACGAAGCTCGCAGCGATCCTGGCGCGCACCCCGATGGGCCGCATCGCGGAGCCGCGGGAGGTCGCCAGCCTCGTCGCGTTCCTCGCCCTGCCGGTCGCCTCGTACATCACCGGCCAGTGCATCTCGGTCGACGGGGGTATGTCGGTGCAAGGACTCGCGTTCACGGGCTGAGCTGGCTGATCCGCTAGCCAGGCAAGAAGCTCCTGGGGTCTCGCGGCACTAGCGGAAGTAGTGAAAGTCTTTGCACATGATGCTGGCAGGGTAGTTGCTCTACACCTCGGACATGCGAGCTGTACTGACCGGGATCCTGTTCGCGGTGATGACCAATGGCTGTGCCGGCGATGTCGGAGATTCCACCGGCCCGCAAGGCGGCGCCATCGATCAATACATCGAAGGGCTGCCGCTGCTTCCCGTCGACCCGCCTGCCGTCGTGCAAGGCACGGTTTCGGCCCAGACGACCGACGGCGACTACCAGTGCAGCACGCAGAATCTGCAAGAGACCCGCGATTACGACCAGATCGTGGCGTTCGCAGCGAACTCCGATTCGCTGTGGCCGGGCGCCCTCGTCAGCGCCGACTCGGTGCTCACCGGCCTGTTCACCCAGATCGTGATGCCGCGGACGGCCGGCACCATCTCGGTCAGCCTCCAGAACATCGATGGCACCAAGAAGGCGACGGTCGCCAACCCGAGCCTCGCGACGTATCGCGACGCGCTCAGTGGCATCCTCGACACCGACATCACGGGTTCGACGCCCGCCAACATCTCTTCCGAGATCGAGCAGGTCCACTCGCAGGAGCAGCTCAACATCGCGCTCGGCGTCAAGGCGAGCTGGGGCCTCGGCGTCGCGAACCTCAAGACGAGCTTCAACTTCTCGGATAGCCAGACGCGCTCGCGTTACCTCGTGAAGTACATGCAGACGTACTACACCGTCGATTTCGATGCGCCGTCGTCGCCAGCCGCCGTGCTCGACGCGAGCGTGACGCTCGCCGATGTCAAAGCGCACATGGACGAGACGCGGCCGCCCGCGTACGTCTCGTCGATCACCTACGGCCGGATGGTCGTGTTCACGTTCGAGTCGGAGTACTCGGACGAAGAGATGGGCGCCGCGCTCGACTTCGCCTACTCGAGCGGCGCCGATGTCTCGGGCAATGTCTCGGTAACCTACAAAGACATCCTCTCGAAATCCAAGATCACCGCGTTCATTCTCGGCGGCGATGCCGGCACCGCAGTCCAGGCGATCGATAGCTACGACAACCTGATCGCGTTCATCAAGGCCGGCGGAAACTACTCGAAAAACTCTCCGGGCGCGCCGATCGCGTACAAGCTCAACTACCTCAAGAACAACTCGCCCGCGCGCATGTCGGAGACCACGAACTACGACGTGAAGACCTGTGACCGCATCTCGCAGCAGGTCCAGGTCATCCTGCAGAGCATCACCGTCGACGTGGCGAATGACAGCGGCGACAACCTCGAGGTCTACGGCGACATCTCGGTCGAAGGCACCAATTCGGTCTCGCTCTGGCACAAGGACTCGGGCAACTACGTCCAGATTCACCAGGGCACCTCCTTCGGTCAGGGCATCGCCACCGCGATCGTGAATGTCTCGCCAACGGGCGGCTCGACCATCAAGCTCAAGGCGCACCTCTACGATAAGGACCTGCTCTTCGACGACGACCTCGGCTCGGAGATCACGATCGACCCGTTCGAGACCGGTTGGCGCAAAGATTCCGCCGTGATCCTCACGGGTTCGGGTGCTCAAGTTCACGTGAACTTCTCGCTCGCCCCGATCTGATACAATCGGGGCACGTGATCGACCGAAGCGCGTAGCCAGATGTTCTGGCACGCGACCTCGCAACGCGAATCACGAAACCTAGAAAGCGGGACGGAATGAAGGCGCAGCGCGTCACCATCCACACCCTCCGGCAGATGAAAGAGCGCGGCGAGAAGATCGCCATGGTCACCGCCTACGACGCGACGTTCGGGCGGCTCTTCGATGACGCTGGCGCTGACGTCCTCCTCGTTGGCGATTCGCTCGGCATGGTGATCCAAGGCCATGACACCACGCTCCCCGTCACGCTCGAGGAGATGGCCTATCACTGCCGCGCCGTCGTGCGAGGTGTCGCGCGAGCCCACGTGGTCGGTGATATGCCGTTCATGTCGTATCAAGCCTCGATCGAGCAGGGCCTGACCGCGGCAGGCCGGCTGATCAAAGAAGGCGGGTGCCATTCGGTGAAGCTCGAAGGCGGCGCTCAGCACGCACCGCTCGTCGAGAAGTTGGTGGCCGCGGGCATTCCGGTGATGGGCCACATCGGCCTCACGCCGCAATCGTTCCACCAGTTCGGCGGCTTCAAGGTTCAGGGCCGCGACGCCGGTGGGCGCGAACGCTTGCTCGCCGATGCCCTCGCGCTCGAAGCGGCGGGCGCCTACGCGATCGTGCTCGAGGCGATTCCGGCCGATATCGCACACGCCATCACGGCGGCGCTGCAGATTCCGACGATCGGCATCGGTGCGGGCGTCGATTGCGACGGCCAGGTCCTCGTCTGCTACGACATGCTCGGCATGAACGAAGAGTTCAAGCCACGCTTCGTACGGCGGTTCGCGCAGCTCGGCGCCACGATCAAGCAGGCGACCCAGCAGTACGTGAGCGAGGTGCGTGCTGGCACCTTCCCGTCGGATGCCGAATCGTTCGCGGTGACCGAAAAGCAGGCGGCCCAAACCGCGCTGTACTCGACCGTCGGCAAAAAGCCGTAGGCCTGCTAGATAGTCCTGCGTGGGGTCGGCACCAGACGGACGAGGGATCGCAGAACTTGTCGAGCTCGCGCGCGGGAAGCGGATCGTCGCGCTGACCGGCGCCGGCATCTCGACCGAGAGCGGCATCCCCGATTACCGCGGGCCGGATCGACCGCCGCGCGTGCGCGATCCGATGCAGCACCGTGAGTTCGTCGACAAGCCGGCGATGCGGACGAAGTATTGGGCGCGCTCGATGATCGGCTGGCCGCGGATGGCGGAGGCCAAGCCAAACGCGGGCCATCTCGCGTGCGTTGCCCTCGAACAGCGCGGCCTGCTCGCCGGCATCATCACCCAGAATGTCGACGGGCTGCACACGAGCGCGGGTAGCTGCAACGTCGTCGAGCTCCACGGTGCGCTGCGTCGCGTGCGCTGCCTCGCGTGTAACGAGATCACGTCGCGCGATTACATGCAGCAGCGGCTGATCGAAGCGAACCCCCGCCACGCGAACGATGCGCGGATCCAACCGGATGGTGATGTCGAGCTACCCGATGCGCTCGTCGCGGATTTCGAGCTCGTCGCGTGCACTGCGTGCGGTGGTGTGTTGATGCCCGATGTCGTGTTCTTCGGCGGGAGCGTGCCGCGCGACGTGCTCGATGCGGCGTGGGCGCTGTTCGATCAAGCGGAGGTCCTGCTCGTTGCGGGCAGCTCGCTCGCGGTGTTCTCCGGCTATCGCTTCGTGCGTCGCGCGGCGGAGCGCGACGTGCCCGTCGCGATCGTGAACCGTGGCCCGACCCGCGGAGACGAGCATGCGGCGCTCTTGATCGATCAGGCAACGGGCGTGGTGCTGCCGAAACTGTGTGATTTGCTCTAGAGAGCGGCGAAGGTGCGCCAACCGAGAGGTCCTGCTCAAATGCGCAGGTGCACGCCGACCCGCTCGCGCATCTGAGTGCTACGTCTACGCGCCGCGCTCGCGCTCGGGCTCGCGCGATGTGGTGATCGTTCGTCAGCGACGACGGCGTCGGCGGCGCTGACCGACCAGCTCCGAACCAGTCGTCGCTGCAGCCACGGCAGGGCGCGGCGCAGCACTGGCGGGCGAGGCATCGGCCGGCGGACTGACCCGCCAGTTGTCATGCGACGTGTTCGGGCCCGCTGGCGGTGCGCCGCTGGGGCGCGAGCTCGCGCGCCAGTTGTCGCGAGATGTGGTCGAGCCGGCTGGCGGTGCGCCGCTTGGCGGCGGGCTCACGCGCCAGTTGTCGCGCGCTTGATTCGGCGCTTGGCCGTTCGAACTGCGACCGTCGGGACCTTGGCCGTTCGCACGGGGGCCGTTCGCACGGGGGCCGTTCGCACGGGGGCCGTTCGCACGGGG